>Ga0308175_100000505_pt1 | contig 26768 bp, 24 predicted proteins | sample PhyCR1_3_FD_203893 | JGI IMG/M metagenome (GOLD analysis project Ga0308175, IMG submission 203893) | Soil microbial communities from UC Gill Tract Community Farm, Albany, California, United States - DLSLS.C.R1 | ecosystem: Environmental > Terrestrial > Soil > Agricultural land | place: USA...
CCGACCCGCACCTCCAGCTGCCGCAGAGGCTCGCTCACCCGCCCTCGGCTCTTCGCTTGCAGTCGATGCAGAGAGAAGCCCACGGATTCGCCTCCAGCCGTGCCTGCGGGATCTCGCAGCCGCAGTTGGTGCAAGTGCCGTACGTGCCGTTCTCGATGCGCTTCAGGGCGGCGTCGATCTCGGAGATGACCTGCTCGGCGTTGTCGCCGAGCGTGTAGTCGATCTCCCGTCCGAGGGTTGCCGTGGCCGTCTCGGCGAGGTGGTTGTCGCTCGTGGCACCGATCTCCTCGACCTCGTCGTCGAGGGAGCCGGGATGCTCCTCGCGGAGGGTCGCGAGCGCGTGCTCGACCTTCCGGCGCTCCTCGAGCAGCGCGTCGCGGAAGTGCTCGGTGTCGATGCTCGTCACCGCCTCTCCTTTCTCCCCCGGTCGCCGTTCGCGGCCGATGTGAGACGCCGCTCGATCAGCGCCGGTCCAACCCCTGTCAGCTCCACGATCTTCTCCCGGCCGCCGTGACCCGAAACGAGCGTCAGCGCCGTGCGCGGCAGCGCGAGCGTCTCGGCGAGGAGGCGGAGGACGGCCTCGTTGGCGCGTCCCCGTTCGGGGGCCTCGGTCACGCGCACCTTCCACGCGTCTCCGTGCCTCCCGACCAGAGCCGTCCGGCCGGCTCCGGGGCTGACGCGCACGCGCAGCCGCGTCGTCTCAGCGGTCATGCGCCCAGTTTACGTCCGGCCGCGCCCGCAGCCGATTGGGTCAGGCCGCGTCCGCGTCCGGCAGGACCGACTCGCTCGGGAAGCCGTACCAGCTGCGCTCGGCCTCGGCGTCCGTCTCCTGGTCCCCGGGGCTCGCGGGCGCCGGCTCTCTCTCGGCCGCGTCCGCCGGCTCGGCGTCGTCGACCGCCGCCAGCGCCTCGGTCAGCTGGGCGCGCAGTCGGCGGGACGCGTGCGACAGCCGCTCGTTCTCGGAGATGGCCTGACGCTGGATCGCGCGGGCCTCCGCGTGGGCCTCGCCGAGGATCAGCTCTGCCTCCCGGCGAGCCTGGTCCCGCATCTGCGCCGATGCCTGCTCCGCGGAGACGAGAGTCGTGCGCAGCAAGGTCTCGAGCTCGCGGAAGCGGACGAGGTCCGCCTCGAGCTGCTCGACCTTGTCGGCGAGGTCGGCGCGCTCGCGCCAGACGTCCTCGAAGCTCGACGCGATCTCCTCGAGCAGGTGGTCGGTCGCGGGAACGCGGTAGCCGCGGAGGGCCGTGCGCGGCGGCGTCATGTGCCTGATCTCTACGGGTGTGAGTGCCATGGCTGTCTCCCCTCTCAGTGGAAGTGGTCGAGGATCCAGATGAGGAACAGGTCGGCCGCGACGAGCGTGAACACGGCCAGCATCGGCGAGAAGTCGAAGGCTCCGGCCGACGGAAGCAGGCGCCGGAAGAGGCGCAGGTACGGCTCGCAGACGTCGTAGAGGAACCGCTGGATCCGGTTGAGCGTGGGCGAATATGGCAGTCGCAGCCAGCTCGTGAGGATGTACACGAGGATCACGAGGACGTAGAGGGAGATGAAGACGTTGACGAACGTCTCCGCGCTCGACACCGCGTCGGCGAGCAGCGCGAACCTGGCTGACCAGCCCATGCGGGCCGGGTTCGCCCTTCCGGGGCGTTCTCCTGTGCCCTACGCCTGGTTGAAGAAGCCGCGCTCGAGCATCCGTGCGCGGTCCTCCGCGGAGAGCTCGACGTCGCTGGGCGTGAGGAGGAAGACCTTGTCCGCGATCCGCTGCATGCCGCCGTCGAGCGCGTACGTGAGGCCGCTCGCGAAGTCGATCAGCCGCTTCGACAGCTCGGCGTCCGCCGATTGGAGGTTGAGGATCACGGGGACGCCGCTCTTGAAGCGGTCTGCGAGCTGCTGCGCGTCGTTGAAGCTGCGCGGAAGGATGAGGTGCACCCGCGAGGTGCCCGGTCCGCGGACGGGCTCGAGGTTGCGGACGCGCCGCGTCTCGGTGGCCCGTGGCCGGAGGATGCTCGTCCTCTGCGCGTCCTCGGGCTCGGGATCCGTCCAGTCGTCGTCGTAGCCGCCCCGCGACCGGCGCGCCGGAAAGCGGCGCACGTTCGCACGGTCGTACTCGTCGACGAGCTCGTCCTCGGTGAGATAGCCGTCCTCGTCCCAGTCCTCTTCCTCGGCGATGCCGAAGTAGACGAGGGTACGGGCCCAGACGTCGGAGAGACCCATGGCGCCGCCGATGTTAGCGCCGCCACAGGACTGCGCCTACCCGGACGTAGGTCGCTCCCTCCTCGGCGGCGACCGGGTAATCCTGGCTCGTCCCCATCGAGAGATCGCGCAGCCCGTGGTGCTCGGCGAGCTCGCGCAGACGTCGGAAGTAGGGCCGCGATCCCTCGGGGTCGCCCGTCGCCGGCGGCATCGTCATCAGGCCGCGGACGTCGGGATAGAGCCCGAGCAGCGCCGGCAGCTCCTCCGGCGTCACCCCGGATTTCGTGGGCTCGCCGGAGAGGTTGACCTCCACGAGCGCCGGGATCGTGAGCTTCCGCGCCGCGGACTCCGAGGCGAGCGAATGGCAGAGCTCGCACAGCTCGTTCACGAGCGGCGCCTTGCGGCTCTGCAGGTGCCCGATGAAGTGCCAGCGGAAGGCGTCCCCGTAGACGTCGTGCTTGGCCTGCAGATCCTGCGCGCGGTTCTCGCCGACGACCTCGACACCGGCTTCGGCAAGCGCGGCCATGTCCCGGACCGAGACGTACTTCGTCGCGGCGACGACCGTCACCGACGGGCCGACCTCCTCGCGGATGCGCTCGTAGCGCTCGCGGATCTCAGCCGGCGACGTAGGCGATCACCCCCTGCCGGCCCGTGCGGCCCGCGTCGCGGCGATGGGAGAAGAACGCGTCGCCCTCGCAGGCGGTGCAGCGGTCGAGGCGATGGATGTGCTCGACGCCGGCCGCGCGGAGCGCGCGCTCGGCGCTCGTCCAGAGGTCGAGCCGGTTCCCCGTCAGGACGCCGTCACCGAAGCGCTCGCGGTACGGCGCCGCCACCTCCTCCCCCACCTCGTAGCAGCATGGGCCGATGCCGGGCCCGATCGCGGCGGCGAGGCCGTCGGCTCCGAGGGCGCGCACGCCGGCCGCGACGATGCCGGCGAGCAGGCCGCGCCAGCCGACGTGGAGGACGGCGACGGCCGGCTGCTCTCCTCCTGTCCGCGCGAGCGCGATCGGCAGGCAGTCGGCCGAGAGCGCGAGGATCGGCAGCCCCGGCTCGTCCGTCCACAGCCCGTCCGCCCGCTCGCCTCGGCTCGCCGCAGCCGCACGCAGGACTCGATCGGAGTGCACCTGATGGTTGAGCGCGAGCTTCTCCACGTTCGCGGCGATCGACTCGCATGCGATGCGGCGGTTCTGGTCGACGCGCTCCACGGCGTCACCGCTTTTGCGGCCGAGGTTCAGCGACGCGTATGCGCCTTCGCTCACGCCGCCTACGCGTGTGGTGAACACGACCTCGTAGCCGTCGACCTCCCAGCGGATCACAGGCGCTCCTTCGCCCGCGTGAGCAGTCCGTCCCGGGTGTTGAGCGCGGGATCTTCCACGACCGCGTCGAGCAGCTCGTGGAGTATGCGCCCCAGCTGCGGCCCGGGCCGGAAGCCGACGCGGAGGAGGTCGTTTCCGTCGACGGCGAGGTCGCGCAGCCGGTGCGGGCTGGAGCGCTCTTGCTCCACCACCTTCCGGAACCGTGCGAGGGCGTCGAGCTCGGCGACCGGCGGCGGCTCACCTCCGCTTCCGCGCTTGCCGAGCAGGTCGGCCTGCTTGTGGTCCATGAGCTCGAAGGCGAGCTCGTCGCCGTTGCGGCGCAGGAAGCGCCGCGCGCGGAGTGCGTCCCCCTTCCCGGGCTGGAACATGTGGCGGCGAACGATCCGCACGACCCGTTGCCGCAGCAGGTTCGGGTAGCGAAGGCGGAGCAGCGCATCCGCGGCGAGGTCTGCGCCGACCTGGTCGTGACCTCGGTCGGCAAAACCCGGCTTCGCATAGTAGTGGAGGCGCTCGTCCCGGCCGCGCCAGGCGACGTGCGGCTTGCCGAGGTCGTGGAAGAGCGCGGCGAGCCGCACCGCCAGCGAGAAGCCGCGGTCGGCCGCAGCCTGCACGACGGCGAAGGTGTGCTCGTCGACGGTGAGGTCGTGGTAGCGGCTCTCCTGGTCGAAGCCGACGGCACGCTCGAACTCCGGCAGGAGCTCGACGAGAACGCCGGTCTCGCGGGCCAGCCGCAGCGCCCGCGCCGGCTCCGAGCCGAGCAGGAGCTTGGAAAGCTCGCCCATCCCGTCCGACGCAAGCCCGCCCCCGATCCGCTCGCCCGAGACGAGCTTCACGGCCGGCGCTTCCTCGCGCATCTGGGCGAGCAGCTCCTCGTCCGGCTCGAAGCCGAGCTGCGACACGAAGCGGAGCGCCCGGACGAGACGCAGCGGGTCCTCGCGGAAGCTCTGCGGCGAGACCGTCCGCAGCCGGCGCGCAGCGAGGTCCGCCCGGCCGCCGAGCGGGTCGACGAGCTCGCCCGTCTCGAGCCGGCGGGCCATCGCGTTGACGGTGAAGTCGCGCCGGCGCATGTCGTCCTCGACCGACAGCGACGGATCCGCGACGATCTCGAAGTCGTGCCGGCCCGGGCCGGTGGAGACTTCCTTGCGGGGCGGCGCGAACTCGATTCCGGCCGGCGTCAGCCTGCGGATCCGCGCGTCGCGGGGGTGGAATCGCACGCCGACGAGCCGATCCGCGACCACGAGATCGTCCACCCGCCCGTACGGCGCGAGCCGGGCACGAAGCCCCCCGGTGTCGACGCCGGGCACGAGAAAGTCCGCGTCCTTCCAGTTCAGCCCGAGCAACTCGTCGCGCACAGCACCCCCGACGAGGTAGGCGTCGAGCCCCAGCGAGCGCACGTAATCCTCGATCTGACGCACCCGGGAAACGCTACGCGTTTCCCGGGTCGTGAAGGAACTCCGCCAACGGGAGACGCGGTCTCCCGTTGGCTGCGTGCGGAGGGCACACGGGGTTGAGCGCAGTTCCGACCGCCCTCGCCGCTACGAGAGTTCGAAACGTCTCGAACCCCGCTTAGACAAAGGGCCAGAGGCTAAGACGGGCGCAGCCGACTTAGCCGCAGGCCGGACTGCGCTCGCGCGCGGCCTCCGCCGCGCGCGAGCGCACAAAAGTCACCCCTCGCCCAAGCGATCCAAAAGCAAGAACAGCACGAAGCGGGCCCGAGATCGCAATCTCGGGCTTGCGAAGTTCCGTCTCCCAGCGAGCGAAGCGCCAGCTTCGCGAGCTAGAGCAACGCGATGGCTTCGATCTCGACGAGCGCGCCGGAGGGAAGCTGCGCCACCTCGACGGTCGCGCGCGCGGGGGGCTGCTCGCCGACGTGCTTCGCGTAGACGCCGTTCATCGCCTGGAAGTCCTCGAGGTGCCGGAGGAAGACCGTCGTCTTCACGAGGCGGTCGAGCCCGCTGCCTGCCTCCTCGAGGATCGCTTTCAGGTTCGCGAAGACCTGCTCGGTCTGCTCCTCGATCCCTCCCGAGATCGTGCTGTCCCCCGCCTTGAGGCCGAGCTGGCCGGAGACGAAGACGAACCCCCGGGCGGCGATGGCCTGGGAGTACGGCGCGCCCTGGAACGGCGCCGGGGCGGCTTCGGTGCGGACGACGTTCTTCTCGCTCATCGGTGTGGCTCCAGTCTCTCGCATGCCTCCGCCAGCGCGGCGCCGAGTCCCTTGAAGATCGCCTCGAGCACGTGGCCGCTGTCGGTTCCGTTCAGCAGCCGGACATGGAGGACGAGCCCGGCTCTCTCCGCTAGAACCTCGAGGAACCGGCGCGCGACGTCGGTGGGGAGTCCCCCGATGCGGGCCTGTGTCAGGTCGACGTTCGTGACGAAGAGCGGCTCGTCGCTCGTCTCGAGCACGACGTACGCGAGCGCCTCGGCGGACGTCAGCGCTCCGGCGCCGTGGCCTCGCGCACCGCTCGCGCGCAGCGGCCCGGCGAGGGCGTCGCCGATCGCCGCCGCCGCGGCCTCGACCTCGGCCTGCGTGTCGCCCGGCTCGATGTCGACGACGAGGTCGAATCGCGCGGTCTCCGCCAGGCGGCCCAGGAGGCGGTTGAGCACGGGAAGCCCCGTCTCGACGGTTGCCTCGCCGTGTCCGTAGACGTTGACACGAACGCCGGCTGCGGTCTGCTCGCTCACTCCGCGGAGCCTAGCTCCGACCCTGTCTCTACGCCTCGACGCGCTCGATCTGGGCGCCGACGGCACGGAGGCGGTCGTCGATCCGCTCGTAGCCGCGGTCGATCTCGGCGACGTTGCCGATCACGGACCTGCCGTTCGCGCAGAGCGCGGCGATCAGAATTGCCATGCCGGCGCGAATGTCCGGGCTCGTCAGTCGCTGTCCGTAGAGGCGCGACGGGCCGCTGACAACGACCCGGTGCGGGTCGCAGACGATGATCCGCGCGCCCATCGAGACGAGCTTGTCCACGAAGAACAGGCGGTTCTCGAACATCTTCTCGAAGACGAGGAGCGTCCCCCACGCCTGGGTCGCGACCGCGACCGCGATCGAGGTCAGGTCTGCCGGGAACGCGGGCCAGGGACCGTCCTCGATCTTCGGCACCTGGTCGCCGAGGTCGTTCTGGATCACGAGCTCCTGATGCGGCGGGACGCGGAGCCAGTCGGCGCCGAGCTCGACCTCGACTCCGAGCCGGTTGAACGCGGTGAGGATGGAGACCATGTCGCGCGGCTCGACCGCCTCGATCGTGAGGTCGCTGTTCGTGACCGCAGCGAGGCCGATGAAGCTGCCGACCTCGATGTGCTCGGGAGCGATCGACCAGTCGCCGCCGCGGAGCGATTCCACGCCGCGGATGCGAAGCACGTTGGACTCGATCCCCTCGATCTCGGCGCCGAGGGAGACGAGGAAGCGGCAGAGATCCTGCACGTGCGGCTCGCAGGCGGCGTTCCCGATCGTCGTCTCGCCCGGAGCGAGGACGGCGGCCATGACCGCGTTCTCGGTCGCCATCACGCTGGCCTCGTCGAGGAAGATCGCGGCGCCGCGGAGGCCGTCCGTCTCCATCTCGTAGCGCGTGTCGATCTCGATGTGCGCGCCGAGGCGTTCGAGGGCATGGATGTGCGGATCGAGCCTGCGCCGGCCGATCACGTCGCCTCCCGGCGGCGGGACGCTCGCCCGGCCGAGCCGCGCGAGCAGCGGCCCCGCAAGGAGGAAGGAGGCGCGGATCCGCTCCGCGAGCACGACATCCACCTCGTACGACGACAGCCCCTGGGCATCCACGCGCACCTCGTTCGGGCCGGTCCATTCGGCGCTCGCGCCCGTGGCGGCGACGAGCTCGATCATCGTCTCGACGTCCCGGATGCGAGGGACGTTCGAGAGCGTGACCGGCTCGTCCGTGAGCAGGCACGCCGCAAGGATCGGAAGCGCGCCGTTCTTGTTCCCGGAGGCGCGGATGTGGCCGTTGAGCGGGTTGCCGCCCTCGATGACGAGGACTTCCGGCGCTGTCGTCACGGACATGCCGCGCCAGCATAGCCGGGCTCGAAACGGCCTCCCGCTACGAGCAGGCGGGTATCGGAGGCAGGTCGCGCAGCCGGACGAACGCCATTCGCAGCACGGGATGGAGCACCTTCTTCGTCGTGCCGTAGACCACGAGCACCGCGTCGGAGCTCACGAGCGCCCATCCTCCTCGGCCGCTGACCTGGAGGTAGCGCCCCGACTTCGTGTCGGCGACATAGACGTCCGGGTAGATGCCGAAGCCGACCCATCTCCCGCCGACGTGCACCGAGTTGTCGACGTGGTGCAGATGCCGCGTCGGCACCGCTTCGTAGGGCTCGTCGCCCGGCCCCGCCGACCACCAGAGCGCCTTGTATTGCGCGTCGGGATAGGCGATCCGTCGCCCGTCGGTCTGCAGCCCTGTGACATTGCGCAATGCTCGAAGGGCCGGCGGCACACGCGCAGGAGCACCGGTGACCGCCGATGCGGCACGCATCGTCGTCGGAATGCCGCGCGCAGACGCCTCCGCCCAGACAAGGAGGTGCCGGCGAAGAAGAAACGCGCCTCCCGGATGACCGTGGCGAACGACGAGGTCGCGACCGTTGCGCAGGTCGTAGCTGTGAACCTCCCCGAGCTGGTCGGGCCCGACTCCCTCCACCCAGGTCGCGATCCCCTCGCGAACGTCCGGGCCTCGCCACGGGCTCTCCCAGAACTGGCCGCTCGGGCTCCGCGCGGCACTCCCGATCTTCGTGATCTTGCGCGTTCGGGCGTCCCACGCCCACACGCTGAAGTCGTTGAAGCTGTCGAAGCCGTGGTATTCCTCCCAGACCAGCCACCGACCGTCGTACGCGGCGGACGCCTGGTCGAATTTCGGATCGGCGAAGGACTTGATCCGAATCACGGCTCCTGTCCGCCCATCGATCTTCGCCATGCCGGCGAAGCGCCGCGAGTAGACCGCGGCGAAGAACGACCGGCCGTCATTCGCCAGCGCCAACGGAATGAGCGCAGTTCTCCGCGAGAGGGCGAGGATGTGACGCGAGAGCACGTGCTGCCACGCCGCGCCCGAGCGCGCCTCGCACCACCGAGCGCGCGCGAAGGTCGCCGTGGGAGCGGCGGCACCCGCCGGAGCGAGCGCCGCCGCCAAGGCCACGATGGCGCCGAGGCGAGACAGTTGCCTACCAGACGTAGCCACGTCCGCCGACGATCGAGACGATCTGATAGCTCGGCAGGCCCGAGTACGCGGGCACGCTTCCCGACCAGCTGATCGAGGTCGCGCCGTGAACCGAGTCCTCGTAGAGCGTGGTCCCGCCGGATCCGTAGTAGCCGCGGATCTCGAACCAGTGGAAGATGGTGCGGTCTGCGGGATGTCCGTTGAGGTGATAGCCGGATGGGACTTCCCACGCGTCGCCGATGAGCGGCGCCCTGATCGCCGAGATGTCCATCTCGAGATCGCCCTCATACGTCGAAATCGCGCTCGAGGTCGCGGATGCGACAGGCTGTGGCACGTAGTAGTTCGAGCTCTGGTGGCTGTTCAGCACGTCGGGGACGGGATAGCCCGAGGGCGAGGTCCCTCCGCCCGACCAGGCCGTCCCCGCGGTCGTCGTGTGCAGCGCACTCGCTGCGGCGGACTGCGAGATGGAGACTCCGACCGCACCGAGCGCCTCGTGAACCGCGGCGGGGCCGCAGTAGTAGCTCGTGATCTGCGGGCTCTGGTTCGCGACGAGGGATGCCGAGCTTGGATAGCTGCCGCCCCCGCCGCACGAGGCGCCACACGTCGACTGCGGAGTGCCCGACGTGAAGGCCGGGACGAACTGGGTCTCCGCGGCGCGCTTCGCGGCGGTCATCTGAAGCTGCTGCGGCGTGAGCGGAAGATGTGGGTCGGTGTCGTGCGCGGCCTTCCACGCGGAGTCGTCGGCACTTGCGACTCCCGTCGGAAGGACGAGGAGGATTACGAGCGCGGTCGTCAACCCGATCGCGCGAATGGCATTGCGCATGGCGAGCTCCTTACGACGAGAATTGGGCGATCGACAATCGGTGTACGTTCTCGCCCGCTCGAAGCGCAAGGCGTTCCGGAATTCTGCGGCGGAATTGACGCACTCTCGTTACCGCGGAATGCGGCACGGATAGGATGGCCGGCCATGGAGCCGACCCGCGAACGCGCCTGGGAGACGCTCACGCGCTACACGAAGAGCGAGTCGCTGCTGCGGCACGCGCTGGCCGTCGAGGCGTCGACCGCCGCCTACGCGCGGAAGCTCGACGGGGACGAGGAGCTCTGGCGCGTGGCGGCCCTCCTGCACGACTTCGACTACGAGATGCACCCGACGCTCGACAAGCATCCGCAGGACGGGGCTCCGATCCTCCGCGAAGAGGGCTATCCCGAAGAGGTGGTGGAGACGGTGCTCTCGCACGCCGAGCACCTCGGCCTGCCGCGCGACACCCCGCTGAAGAAGGCGCTGTTCGCGTGCGACGAGCTGAGCGGCTTCGTCCACGCGTGCGCCCTCGTCCGCCCCACCGGGCTCGAGGGGCTCGAGCCGAAGTCGGTCAAGAAGAAGCTCAAGCAGCCCTCCTTCGCCTCCGGCGTGCACCGCGAGGACGTATACAAGGGCGCCGAGGAGCTCGGGGTCGACCTCGACGACCACATCCGCACCGTCGTCGAGGCGCTGCAGCCGATCGCTGCCGAGCTCGGGCTCCCTTCCTAGGACGCGGCGACGCCGTCGGCGAGGCGGCGGAGGTCGTCCTCGCTCGTCCACCAGCCGCACGAGGCGCGCACGAGGTTCCGGCCCGGCAGGTCGCGGACGACCACGCCGCGCTCGTTCAGCGCGGCCACGAGCTCGGCGGGATCCCCGGGCGGGCGGAACGAGACGAGGGTCGAGTGACCCGCGGGCGTGACGACCTCGGCGAGCGGCTCGAGCAGCTCGCGGCAGCGGGAGGCCACCTTCGCGCCACCCTCGTACCGCCACTCCGGATGCACGCCGAGGGCGGCCTCGAGTCCCGCGAGCGTCGCCGCGCCGATCCAGCCGGAGTCGAACCGCTGCGCACCGGCCCTCGGGACGAACGAGCCGTCGGCCTCGTGGCGCTCGGCGGCGAGAAAGCCGGGCAGCGCGACACGAAGCCGGTCCGGATCGCGCACGAACAGCCCGCCCGTCGGCTCCGGGGCGCAGAGCCATTTCTGGGCCGAGACCGTGTAGAAGTCGGCGCCGTCGAGATCCGGAGGGATCGCGCCCGCGGACTGGGCGCCGTCCACGAGCAGCGGCGGCCCGCCGGAGCGGCGCAACCCGGCGAGGTCGAGCCTGCGTCCGGTCGTCCAGAGGACGTGCGAGACCGCAATGAGACGGGTCCGCGGGGTCACCGCGGCGAGCAGCGCCTCCTCGTCCGCCTCTGCGACGACGACACGCGCGCCGCTCCCGTGGAGCTGGCCGGTGAGGCCGAAATGCTCCTGGTCGCTCGTGACGATCTCGTCGCCGGCGTCCAGGTCGAGGCCCGCGACCACGATCTGGCAGCCCCGCGTGGTCGAGTCGGTGAGCGCGACGAGATCGGCGGAGGTTCCGAGGACGGCTGCGATTCCGCGGCGGATCCGGTCCCGCAGCTCGAGGAAGTCGTCGATGTACGCCTTCCCGCCGCGCCCCTCGGCGAGATCGCGGTCGAGGCTCGCTCGCGCCGCTTCCACCGCGGAACGGGGCAGCGGCCCCGCCGAGCCGGCATTGAGATACGCGAGCCGGTCGAGCACCGGGAACTGCGCGCGTGCCTCCTCGAACGTCATTCGACGACCGCCTCGACCGGAGCATGATCCGAGAGGACGCGACCCGAGAGCGTGCGGCGCTCGACCGGCCACGCGGCCGGCCCCTCGCGGGCGGAGAGCCCGCGCACGAGGATCTGGTCGATGCTGTCGGCGAGCGGCGGCGAGAACCCGTCCGCGCCGGCCGAGACGAGGTTCGCGTCTCCGGCGACGACCGCTCGCTCGCCCGCGAGATCGACGACGCGGTCGAGCTGCGCGCGATCCCCGTCGATGTGGAAGTTGACCACCGTGACGCCGCCGAGGTCCACGGCATGCGCGATCCGCTGCAGTCGCGTCTCCCCCACGACCCGCGCTCCCAGATCGCGTCCGGGAGTGCGGGTAAGGATCGCGTCTGCCTCCCCCGTAAGCGCCGATCGCAGCAGGCCGTGATGCAGCGCGGTCACGGCGCGGGCCCCGACCGGGAGCCTGGGCGTCCGCGCGATCGCGCTCGTCGCGTGCATGCCGCTCCAGCGTTCCAGATGCCGGAGCGCCCACACCGGCAGCTCCTGGAGGCAGACGACGTCCGGATCGTCAGCGGTCACGAGCTCGATCATCCGCGGGAGGAAGGCTCTGCGCTCGGGCGGAGACGCGTTTCCGTGGAAGAGGTTCCATGTCCGCACGAGCATTCCCACGACGTAGCGTACGAAGCCGTGCGCGTCCTGCTCGCCGATCCACCGGCCTTCACGCCGCCGTACGACCACGAGCTCGCCGCGGCGCTCGCGCGCGCCGGCGCCGAAGTCGAGCTCGTCACCTCGCGTTTTCGCTTCGGCGCGGCGCCGGAGCCGGATGGATACCGCCGCCGGGAGCTCTTCTATCCCCTTTCCTCGCGTGTCTTCGGCCGCTCGCCGCTGCGCCTGCCGCTCAAGGTGGCCGAGCATCCGCTCGGGCTCGCCGCGCTCCGCCGCCTCGACGCGGACGTGCTCCACGTCCAGTGGCTGCCCGCGCCCGAGCTCGACGCGCGCCTCTTCCGCCCGCATCTCCCGTCGGTCTTCACGGCGCACGACCTCCTCCCGCGCCGCACGGCGCACCGCACCGAGCTGTGGCGCCGGATCTACGGGCGCTTCGACCGGATCGTGGTGCACAGCGAAAGCGGCCAGGAGACGCTCGCCGGGCTCGGCGTCGAGCCGGAACGGATCCGCGTCATCCCCCACCCCGTCTTCCCGAGCGAGCCGGCGCGGCACGACGACGGCCGGACGGTGCTCGCGTTCGGGATGATCCGGCCGTACAAGGGACTCGGGGACGCGATCGAGGCGGTGCGGCGCGCCGGCGACGCGCGGCTTCTCGTCGCGGGAGACCCGCTCGAGCCGCTCGAGCCCTACCGCGCCGCCGCGAACGGCCTCGAGGTCGAGTGGAGGCTCGGCTACCTCGCCGGCGCGGAGATCGACCGCGCCTTCGGGGACGCCACCGTCGCCGTCTTCCCGTACCGGCCCGAGCTCGACCAGAGCGGCGCCCTCCTGCGCGCCCTCGGCGCCGGCGTTCCGGTCGTCGCCTACGACGTCGGCGGCATCGCGGAGCCCGTAAGGCGCTTCGGTGCCGGTCGTGTCGTGGCAGCAGGCGACGTCGCCGGCCTCGCGGACGCCGTCCGCGAGCTCCTCACGGACCGCGACGCGCTCGAGCAGGCGCGCGACGGGACACGGCGCGCGCGCGAGGAGCTCACCTGGGACGCCGCCGCCGCAGCCCACCTCGCGGTGTACGAGGAGATCGCATGACGATTCCGCTGCCGATCGAGACCGAGCGCCTGCTCATTCGCGCCTTCGACCCGGCCGACGTCGATCCGATGACCGGCGTCTACGGTGACCCGGACGTGATGCGGCATGTCTGCCTCGGCGTACTGGACCGCGAGGGAACTGCCGCCCTGCTGGAGCAGTACCGCCGCACGCAGGATGAGCAAGGGTTTTCGACGTGGGCGGTCGTCGAGAGGGATTCCGGGGACGTGATCGGCGACGCCGGTTTCGGCCTCTACGCGCCGACCGGCGAGCCTGAGCTCGGCTATACGCTGGCCGCCGCCGTCTGGGGCCGGGGCTACGGCCTCGAGGCCGCGCGGGCGTGTGTAGCCGCTGCCTTCACGCAGCTCCCACACCGCCGCGTGGTCGCGAAGATCGAGGTCGGCAACACGCCGTCGCTGCGGCTCGCCGAAAAACTGGGGATGCGCTCTGTCGAGAGAATCTCCGTTCACGGACGACCCCACGTCCTCTTCGAGTTGGAGCGCACGTGAGGCTCCGCCGCGATCCGTTCCGGGACGTCATCGCCCGCCAGCTCGACCTCTTCGTCGAGGACGAGGCGGAACTCCTCGAGGAGTGCCGCGCGAAGGGCCGTCTCTACGAGCGCGCGCCGCGCGAGGACGCCGAGGAGGCGTACGGCGACTACGTCGACGCAGTCGAGACCGCGACGGAGGCGCTCGCCGACATGCGCGACCGGTTCAGGCGCACGCTCGACGAGGACGGGGCCGAGGCGTACGAGGAGGCTTTCAACCGCGCCGTCCAGAAGCGATGGCCCGAGCTCGGGCTGGAGATCGAGAACCGCTGATGGCGCGCATCGAGGACTACGCCCTCCTCGGCGACCTCCAGACGGCGGCGCTCGTCAGCCGCGAGGGGTCGGTCGACTGGCTCTGCTTCCCGCGCTTCGACTCGGGCGCCTGCTTCGCCGCGCTCCTCGGCACACCCGACAACGGCCGCTGGCTCCTCGCTCCCTCGACTCCCGCGACCAGCACGCGCCGCTACCTCCACGACACGCTCGTCCTAGAGACGACCTGGGAGACCGAGGACGGCAGCGTCGCGCGCGTGATCGACTTCATGCCGCCGCGCGGGAAGGCGCCGGACATCGTGCGGATCGTCGAGGGCGTCAAGGGCTGCGTCCACTTCCGCTCGGATCTCACGATTCGCTTCGACTACGGGCGGATCGTGCCGTGGGTGCGGAAGCGGACGCACGAGGAGGACACGCGCGTCGCGATCGCCGGCCCGGACGCGCTGTGCTTCCGCACACACGCCGAGACGCGCGGCGAGGACCTGAGCACGATCTCGGAGTTCGCGGTCGACGAGGGGCAGCGCGTCCCGTTCGTGCTCACGTGGTTCCCGTCGCACCGGGACACGCCCGAGGCGATCGACCCCGAGCAGGCGCTCGCCGACACCGAGGGCTTCTGGCGGACGTGGAGCGAGGCGTGTCCGCTGCACCTGCCCGAGGACTGGGCGCCGCTCGTCCGGCGCTCCCTCATCGTGCTCAAGGCGCTCACGTACGACCCGACGGGCGGGATCGTCGCCGCGCCGACGACGTCCTTGCCGGAGTGGATCGGCTCGGTCCGGAACTGGGACTACCGGTATTGCTGGCTCCGGGACGCGACCCTCACGCTGCTCGCGCTCCTCCACTGCAACCACGCGGACGAGGCCGGACAGTGGCGGCGCTGGCTCGTGCGCGCGATCGCCGGCGACCCCGCGGACCTCCAGATCATGTACGGCGTCGCCGGCGAGCGCCGCCTCGACGAGTACGAGCTGTCCTGGCTCGACGGGTACGAGGGATCCCGTCCGGTTCGGGTGGGCAACGCTGCGAGCGGGCAGGTCCAGCTCGACGTCTACGGGGAGGTGCTCGACTGCTTCTACCAGGCGCGCGTCCACGGCCTTCCGGTCGATCCGCAAGGCTGGAAGATCCAGCTCGGCCTGCTCGAGCACCTCGAGGACGCGTGGCGCGAGCCGGACGACGGCATCTGGGAGATCCGCGGCGGGCGCCGCAATTTCGTCCACTCGAAGGCGATGGCGTGGGTCGCCTTCGACCGCGCCGTGCGGACTGTGGAGGAGCTGGACTTCGAGGGTCCGATCGACCGCTGGCGCACGCTCCGGGACGAGATCCACCGCGACGTCTGCGAGCGCGGCTTCGATCCGGAGCTCGGCTCGTTCACCCAGTCGTACGGCTCGAAGGAGCTCGACGCGAGCCTGCTCCTGCTGCCGCTCGTGGGCTTCCTCCCCGCCACCGACCCGCGGATCCGCGGCACGATCGAGGCGGTCGAGCGGGAGCTGCTGCAGGACGGGTTCGTGCTCCGCTACCGCACGCACGAGCAGGGCGTCGACGGGCTCCCGGCAGGCGAGGGCGTCTTCCTGCCGTGCTCGTTCTGGCTCTGCGACTGCTACGAGCTGCTCGGGCGCCAGGAGGAGGCGAACGAGCTGTTCTCGCGGCTCGTCGAGCTCGGCAACGACGTCGGCCTGCTGGCGGAGGAGTACGACCCGAGGGACGGCCGCATGCTCGGCAACTTCCCGCAGGCGTTCACGCACCTCGCCCTCGTCAACACCGCGTTCAACCTCGCCCCGCACCTGCCGTCGCCGATGTTCCGGCGCCACGCCCAGCAGCATCCTGAATAGCGCCCGCGGCGTTGATCAGCGCCAGGTGGCTGAGTCCCTGGGGGAAGTTGCCGAGGAGCTCGCCGCTCTCCGGGTCGATCTCTTCCGAGAAGAGCCCGAGATCGTTCGCGTACGGGAGGATCTGCTCCATCGTCTCGCAGGCCTCGTCGACGCGGCCGAGCCGCGCGAGGGCCTCGACGACCCAGAAGGAGCACGCGACGAAGGCACCCTCCTTCCCGACGTGCTCGCTCGTGCGGTAGACGAGTCCCGGCGCCGCCGCGAGCCGCTCGCGGATCGTGTCGACCGTGCGGCTCAGACGCTCCCGCTCGAGATAGCCCATGCGCACCGCGCGCAGGACGCCCGCGTCGAGGGATTGCTCTCCCGCCCAGCCGCAGTACGAGCCGAGCTCCTCCGACCAGCAGCGCTCCTCGATCCAGGCATGAAGGCTGTCGCGCTCCCTGCGCCACTGCCCGACGTGCCGGCCCGGCAGCTGGCCCGCGCCGGCGAGACGGAGCGCCCGGTCGAGCGCCATCCAGGCCGCGATCTTGGACGCCGTGTAGTGCCGGTGCTCGTCGAGCTCCCACATCCCCGAGTCCTCGTCCTCCCACAGGATCGCGGCGCGGTCGACGCAGCTCGCCAGCATCTCCCCCGTCTCCTCGTCGAGCACGTTGCCCTCCGAGACGTAGAGCTCGGTGGTCTCGAGCAGGTCGCCCCACGAGCCGAGCTGGAGCTGCGTGCGTGCCGCGTTGCCGTAGCGGACGGGCCGAGAGCCGCGATAGCCGTCGAGGTGGGGCAGCTCCTCCTTACGGTCCGGGACGTTGCCGTCGAGGTCGTAGAACGGCCGGAGGTCGGGAGCCGTCTGGCGGACGGCGCGGAGGAGGCACGCGAAGGACTCCTGCACCTGCTCCGGCAGGCCGAGCCGCATGAGTGCGTCGAGGGTGAACGCCGAGTCGCGAACCCACGCGTAGCGGTAGTCGTAGTTCTTGTCGCCGCCGATCACCTCGGGGAGCGACGTCGTCGGCGCCGCGGCGATGCTGCCGTTCGGCGCGTAGACGAGCAGCTTGAGCGCGAGCGCGCTCCGCGCGACCTCCTCCTCCCACGGGCCGTCGTAGTCCCACATCCCGAGCCAGCGCTCCCACACGCGTCGCGTCGCGTCGAGTCGCGCCTCGACGTGGTCGCGGCTCGGAGCGTGCAGCGGCTGCCCGCAGGCGGCGACGAGCGCGAGGAGGGCGCTCTCCCCCGCCGCGATCTCGAACGACCCTGCGAGCGCGTCGTCCTCGGGCTGAGCCTCCCCTGCGCCCCAGGAGCGAACCGTGAGCCGCAGGTCGCCGCCCTCCGCGAGCAGGAGGCCGCCTCGACGCACGATCCGGGCCGGCTCGCGTCCCCAGTCGAACCGAGGTTCCAGCCGCCACTCCATCGGAACCGACCCCTCGACTCCCTCGATCCGCCGAGCGAGCTCGACCCACGGGAGCAGCCCGCCGTCCTGGAGCGTCAGCGCCTCGGTGACGCGGACGACGCCGCCGCTCGTGCAGTGGGTCGTCTCGAGCACGTTCGTGCGGCCGAGATAGCGCCTGGCGACCTCCGACTTGCCGGCCGGCGCGAGCGTGAACCTGCCGCCACGCTCGGGATCGAGGATCGCGGCGAACGTCGTCGGCGAATGGAGGTTCGGCAGGGACATGAAGTCCACCGAACCGTCGGCGGCGACGAGGGCGACGGTCCTGCCGTCGCCCAGCGCCGCATACGAGCCGATCGGTGCGAACCCGTTACGCCCGCGCAGTCTCCGGCTCCCTCTCCCGAGACAGGCCCGTGTCGGCGTCCGCGCCGAGGTCGGCCTGGATCTCCTCGAGCGAGCGGTCCTTCGTCTCCGGCACGAGCGTGACGAAGAAGACGAGCGCGCACACACCGAAGAAGGCGTAGAGCCAGAACGTCCCCTGCTTCGTGATGACGTCCGTGAGCGTGAGGAACGTGTACGAGATCGCGAAGTTCAGGCCCCAGTTGAACATCGTGCAGACCGCCATCGCGGGACCGCGCATCTGCAGCGGGAAGATCTCCGAGATCATGAGCCAGAACACCGGGCCCAGGCCGACCGCGAAGCCCATGATGTAGATGAGCAGGCAGGCGAGCGCGAGCCAGCCGACCGAGCTCTGGACGCCGGGTGACGCGAAGAAGATGCCGAGGCCGACGAGGGCGACGGTGAGCGTTGCCGTGCCGGCGATGAGGAAGAAGCGGCGCCCGAGCCTGTCGAGCAGCAGGATGGCCACGATCGTGAAGAAGACGTTCGTGCATCCGATGAAGACGCTCTGCGTGAGCGCACCGGTGTCCTGCTGACCGGCGAACTTGAGGATCGTCGGCGCGTAGTAGATGACCGTGTTGATGCCGACGATCTGCTGAAAGACGGCGAGCGCGACCCCGACGACGAGCATCCGCCTCACGCCCTTTCCGAGCAACTCGCGCAGGTTGAACTCCTTCTCGGCGACGTCCTTGATCTCCTCGATCTCGTCGTCGACGTCCTTCTCGCCGGCGCGGTACCTCTCGAGCACGTCCCGCGCCTCGTCCTCGCGGCCCTTGTCGACGAGCCAGCGGGGCGAGAACGGCATGAAGTACATCCCGATCGCGAGCGCGGCGCCCGGGACCGCGGCGACGCCGAACATCCAGCGCCAGTTGTTCGAGAAGCCCGCGAAGCCCCAGTCGACGATGTACGCCACGAGGATGCCGAGCGTGATCATCAGCTGGTTGAAGCTGACGACACCGCCGCGGATGCGGGCCGGGACGAGCTCTGCGATGTACATCGGCCCGACGAACGACGCGGTGCCGACGGCGAGCCCGAGCCAGAACCGCGAGGCGAGGATCTGCCAGTAGTTCTGGGAGAAGGCGCAGGCGAACGCGCCGATTACGTAGACCGTTCCGGAGATCATCTTCGTCCGGCGGCGACTGATCCTGTCGGCGAGCCAGCCGGAGATGAGCGCGCCGGCAACCGCGCCGAGGAGCAGGATCGCGACCGTCAGCTCCTGCTGGCCGTGCGTCTTCAGGCCGAGGTCCTTCTGCATGAAGAGCAGAGCGCCGCCGATGACGCCGGTGTCGTAGCCGAAGAGGAACCCGCCGATCGCCGCGATCAGCGCCACGCCCAGGAGGCGCCGGTTCCGTAGCGCCTCGCCCACGAACCCACGACCGGTCCTCTCGACGTCCGCCGTGCTCGACATCTGGCCTCCCATGGCTGGTGTGGCCGGTAAACGCGCGAATCGCGCTCAGGGATTCGGTCGGCGCCGAAGCCGCTGCCGCAGCGGCTGGTGCCGCTCGGCCAGACGCCGCTCCTCCTCACGCGCCGTCGCCGCGCGGAGCGTGTGATCCGCGACCCCGACCGCCCCGTGCGCCATCACCGCGGCTCCCAGCGACGAATCTGCGCGGCGAAGCCGCCTCGCGGCCTCGCGAGCGGCCTCGGCCGCGGCGCGTGCCGCGACCGGCTCGATCGCGCGCACGGCCTCCGCCGCAGCAGCGATCGCGGCGGCCGCCTCGGCCGGCGCCGCCTGGTCGGAATCCGCAAGCCTGACGACGCCCGTGGCGATAGCGTGGGAGTCGTACACGGACGCCTCGAGCTCCCGGTAGAGCTCCGAGAGCTTCTCGACGCGCCGGCGCAACGGCCGCCGCCGCGGCGCCGCCCTCGTCACTTCACGGGCAGTGAGGAGAGCACGGCCGAGCGCACTGTCGTCGATGCTCCAGATCCGCTCCACGGCCGTCTCTGCGCGCTTCCGGTCGTTCGCGGCGAGCGCCGCTGCCGCGTCGTCGAGCGCTGCGGCGAGCTGCTCCCGCAGCTTCGCTGCCTCGCCGCGCACGAGCGGGATCGGATCGACCGGCAGCAGGAAGCGCGCGATGAGGATCGCGACGGCACCGCCGATCAGCGCGTCCTCGAGGCGCTGCACCGCGAGGTTCGACCCGGGCCGGTGGAGGGCCACGATGAGGATCGCCGACGCCGCCGCCTGATTCCGCACCATGAGCGGCGCGCCGGCCCCGGTGGTGACGACGAGCGCCGTGGCGGTGCCGACGACGATCTGCCACGCCCCCGCGCCTGCAACCGCGAGGACAGCGGCGCCGATGAGGATGCCGACGGCGACCCCGGTCATCATCCGGATCGCCTGCCGCCCGCGGGTGCCGCGCTCGGCGCCGAGGGCGATCGCGGCGGCGATGGGCGCGAAGAACGGCTGCCCATGGTTCGGCAGCTGCAGCGCGAGCTCCCACGAGATCCCCGCGGCCGCGGCTGCCTGCGCCAGCTGCCCGAGGACGCTCGGCTCGAGGTTCGCGCGTGCTCGCCGCACGCGCTCGCGGACGTTCATCGCGGGATCTTGTCAACCGGCGACGCAGGTTCCGGTCGGGGCGCCGCGAATCCGTGCCAACCGCGCTCTCGTAAGGCGAAGGCGGAGCCAGGAGAAAGAGGGACGGCCAGAATGCACGCGCTGTACGCTGCGATCCGCGGGGTGAGGGCGACTCCGGGTCGCCGAAGGGGGTCGAGCACGTGCGGAAATTGAGGGCTGGCGACCGGACTGGAGGAGCGCTGCTGTGGTCGCTGCCGGTCGGCCTGACGGTCGCGCTCGTCCTGGCGCTCGGCGCCTCGTCCGCAGCCGGAGGCTTCAGGCCGGATCCGACCTTCCCCCTGGCTCGGGGACACCTGACGAAGGTCATCGTCCTCCTCCGCGAGAAGGGGCATCTCGCCCAGACCCTGCGCTCGCACGGAGCCAGGCACGTCGCCTCGGGCACGCGGCTCCCGTTCGTCCTCGCGTCGGTCAGCTCCGCGCAGAGACGGGTACTCGCGTCCGATGCCGCGGTCCAGGTGGTCGTTCCCGACACGGTCATCCCCGCGCCGGTCGCTCCGACTCCCGCGGACGCCGCCCCGATCCCGTTGCTGGCGCGGAAGAAGGGATCGGCGCGTGCGTCGGCGCCCGGCCCCTGCGGCACGGCGAAGGCGCCGGAGAACGACCCCGAGGCGCTCGCGGCGATCAAGGCGACGCAGGCGACGGCGCTCGGCTACGACGGCAGAGGCGTCAAGGTGGCGTACATCGCCGGGCCGATCGACACGACGATCCCCGACTTCCGGCGCAAGGCGAAGTACGCCTCGAAGCACTCCCCGGCAGGGTCACCCGTCGTCACGAACGTCAACTTCGGCGGTGACCCGGCCGGCACACCGAGCGGCGACGACGCCGGCGAGGCGTTCCTGGATGCAAGCTCGATCGTCGCACAGGGGAAGACGACCTTCGACCTCAACGACTTCGTCAACACCGCCCACCCGCTCCGCGCTCCGTGTGACATCAGGATCACGGGAGCCGCTCCCGGAGCGAGGGTCCTGGGACTCGACGTGTTCTCGAGCAACAACGTCACGACGGAGTCGAACTTCATCCAGGCGATCGACTACGCGGTCGCGCACAAGGTCAAGGTGCTGAACGAGTCCTTCGGGGCGAACAACTTCCCGGACACCGCGCTCGACGCGACCCGCATCGTGGACGACGCCGCGGTTGCCGCGGGTGTCACGGTCGTCGTCAGCTCCGGCGACGACGGCATCACGAGCACGATCGGGTCGCCGGCGACCGATCCGACGCTGATCGACGTGGGAGCCTCGACGACGTTCCGCGCGTACCAGCAGAACACCGACGGTGGGATCAACGCGACCTTGCCCAAGGCGACCCACGGGACCTGGCTGAACAACAACATCTCGAGCATCTCGTCCGCGGGATTCGCGCAGTCCGGCGGGAACACGGTCGACCTCGTCGCGCCCGGCGACTCGAACTGGGCGCTGTGCAGCGCGAACATCGCCGTCTACACGGGGTGTACGAACGAGAACGGGGCGCCGACGGGCATTCAGATCTCGGGCGGCACGAGCGAGTCGGCCCCGCTGGTCGCTGCGGCCGCGGCCGCCGTGATCCAGGCCTATGCCTCCACGCATCACGGCACCACCCCCTCCCCCGCGCTCGTCAAGCAGATCCTGACGAGCACGGCCACGGACATCGACGCGCCGGCGGAGCAGCAGGGTGCCGGCCTGCTCAACGTCCTCGCGGCGGTCAAGGAGGCCACGGCGATCCACAAGAAGGGCGGCGGGCGCGGTTCGCTCCTCGTCAGCCCGAACCAGATCAACATCACGCAGAACCCCGGTCGGACCGCGTCCCGGCGGGTCAAGATCACGAACACGGGCAGCCGCGTCGTGACGGTCAAGCTCTCGACCAGGACGCTCACGCGCAAGGTCGCGAGCCATCACGGCTCGTTCTGCCTGAACCCGACGCCGGCGCCGATCCTCCTGTGTGGGCCGCCGACCGCGCACGCATTCCAGATCTGGAGCGGCGTGACCGAGGTCTACCAGGAGCAGGCGTTCACGGTCCCCCGCACCGGGAACCCGTCGCGCCTCGACTTCTCGGCCGACTATCCCTTCACCGACCAGACCTCCGTGCTCCACGTGGCCCTCTACGACCCCAAGGGCGCGTACGCCGGATACTCGGTGCCCCAGGGCATCGCCGACTACGCGAACGTCCAGGTCTCGAACCCGAGGCCCGGAACGTGGACGGCCGTCTTCTTCACCCAGCAGGGCACGGGCAACACCGGCACGAGCGGGACGATCGACTGGCGGGCCGACACGTGGACGTACGGCTCGGCCGGCTCGATCAAACCCTCGTCGTTGAAGATCGCGCCGGGTGCCACCTCGGCGGCGACCTTCCGCGCCAAGAGTCCGAAGCTTCCCGGAGACGCGGCCCAGTCGATCGTCCTCGGGAGCAAATCGGGCCGGAACACCGTCCCCGTCACGGTCCGCACGGTCGTCCCGATGCGGGCGAACGGCGGCACGTTCAAGGGCGTGCTGACCGGCGGCAACGGGAGGAACAACCCCGCCCAGACGAACACGTACGTCTTCGACGTCCCGAAGGGGAAGCGCGACCTCGACGTGAGCGCCTCCTTCGCCGACATCAACGACGGCGTCGTCGCCTATCTCGAGGATCCCGCGGGAGACGTGGTCGCCTCCTCGTCGAACGTCACCTTCGACAGCTCCGGCACCAACGTGATCGGCACACGCTCGGTCACCGTCTACAAGGACGCGCCGCGGGCCGGCCGCTGGATGCTCCTCCTCGACTGGGTCCAGCCGGTGTCGGGGGCGGAGCTCTCGGAGCCGTTCAGCGGCGCCGTCCGCTTCAACCAGGTGAAGGCGAGCGCGGACCTGCCGAAGGCGTCGACGGGCCTGATCCAGGGGCAGCCGGCGACGTTCGGCGTGCGGGTGACGAACACGGCGAAGACTCCCGAGGCGTTCTTCCTCGACCCCAGGACTTCCACCACCGCGGTGATCCCGCTCGTCGATCAGAGCGGAAGCGACCAGAACATGGTCCTGCCGATCCCCCTCAGCGGCACCTTCCCGCTGTACCTCGTGCCCGCCGACACGAGCAGGGTGCTGACCACCATCACCGGCACGGCTCCGGTGACCTATGACATCGAGCCGCTTGCGGGAGACCCCAATCTCTCGCCCGCGGTGCGGGCGCCCGGCGTCTCGAAGTCGCAGTCGGGCAACAGCGCGCGGCTCGACTACGCGCCGTCGGGCGGCGAGGTCGAACCCGGGGTCTGGTACCTGAACCCGAGCCAGATCGGCCCGTATCCCGCAACAGGGGCTCCCGCCGTCACTGCGAGCGCGACCTTCAGCGCGGTGACGAAAGCCTTCGACCCGACGGTTGTCGGCTCGACCGGAGACCTCTGGAGCTCCGTCAACGGTGGCTCGCCCACCTTCAGCCCGGTCTACCTGCTGCCGGGGCAGACCGCGCTGATTCCGCTCACGATCACGCCGACGGCGAGTCCGGGGACCCAGGTGTCCGGTGTCGTCAACCTCGACGACGTGTTCCAGGCCGACATCGCCACGGGCTTCGCGGACGCGGGGGGCGACGAGCTTGCCTCGTTCCCGTACAGCTACACCGTCGGCGGCTAGCGGTGCCCGAAATGGTGGGCACGCGGCAGGGCGGCGTGGACGTCCGCTCCGTCGGTCAGGGAGCGCGCGAGCGGCGCAAGCGAGGCGAGCTCGCGCACGAGGATGTTCCGGTTCCGGTCCGAGTGCTCGTAGCGCCCGCGCACGAGTAGCAGCGGCTCGCTGCGGACGACCGCGCGGAACCGCTCGTACACCTGGGGCGCGATCACGAGGTTCACCTGCGCGTGCTCGTCCTCGAGGAGCATGAAGACGACGCCGTTCGCCGTCGCCGGCCGCTGCCTCGCGACGACGAGGCCTGCGAACTGCACGTTTTCCCGGTGCGGCTGCGCTCGGAGCTCCTCGCTCGACAGCGTCCCGGCCGGCAGGTGCGGCCGGAGCAGCTCGAGCGGGTGGACGCCGACGGACAGGCTCGTCGTCCGGTAGTCGGTGAGCATCCGCTCCCACACCGTCGGCTCGGGCAGCTCGGGCGTCGCGGCCGTCGGCTCGAGCGGCAGGACGAGCTGCTTGGCGTCTCCTCCCGTTCCGGGGACGCTCGCCGGCCGCGGGACGAGCCCGAGCTGCCAGAGGAGCTCCCGCCGCCGCAACCCGAAGCAGTCGCAGGCGCCCGACTCGGCGAGCGCGCGCAGCTCGTCCTCCGAAAGCCCCGTCCGCTGTGCGAGGTCGCGGATCGAGGAGTAGGGGCGCCGATCGGCGACGACCTCCGCGTCGTCCTCCCCCACGCCGGTCACGTATCTCAGCCCCACGCGAACGGCTCCGTCCTCGATGACGCAGCCCGCCTCGCTGCGGTTCACGTCGGGCGGGCGCGTCTCCACCCCGTGCTTCTGTCCGTCGCGGACGAGCGTCGCCGGCGGGTAAAAGCCCATCGGCTGCGCGTTGAGGAGCGCGGCGAGAAACTCGGGCGCGTAGTGGTGCCGCAGCCACGCCGACTGGTACGCGAGCAGCCCGAACGCCGCCGCGTGCGACTTCGGGAAGCCGAAGCCCGAGAACGCGACGAGCTTGTCGTAGAGCTCGTGCGCCTGCGGCTCCTCCACCTGCTTCTCGAGCGCTCCGGCGACGAACCGCTCCCGCCACGCCTCGAGCGCCGCGTGCGAGCGCTTCCGGCTCATCGCCCGGCGCAGCCCCTCCGCCTCGCCGACCGTGAAGCCCGCGAGATGGATCGCGACGTCGAGCACCTGGTCCTGGAAGACGACGACGCCGAGCGTCTCGCGCAGGGGCTCCTCGAGCAGCGGATGGTCGGCCGGCGCGCGGTACGCGGGGTCGTCTCGCAGCAGCTGGCGCCGCTCGACGTACGGGTGCACGGCCTTCCCCTGAATCGGGCCCGGCCGCACGAGCGCGACCTGCACCGTGATGTCGTCGATCGTCTCCGGCCGCGTGCGGAGGATGACCTGCATCTGCGCGCGGCTCTCGATCTGGAAGCACCCGACGGTGTCCGCCTTCTGGATCTCCGCGAACACGTCCTGGTCGTCGAGCGGAACACGCGAGAGGTCGATCCGCTTGCCACGGTTGCGGGCGATCAGGTCGACGCATTCCTCGACCGCCGACAGCATCCCCAGCCCGAGCAGGTCGATCTTGAGGAAGCCGGCGTCGGCGCATGAGTCCTTGTCCCACTGGCACATCTGTCTCCCCTCCATCGCCGCCGGCTGGACGGGGACGAGCTCGATGAGCGGCCGCGAGGAGATGACCATCCCGCCGGGATGCTGGGAGATGTGGCGCGGGAGGCCGGCGACCTCGGCGCAGAGGGCGCCGAAGGCGCGCCAGCGCGGCGACTGGAGCTTCGTCGCCGCATCGGGAAGCGCGGCGATCTCGTCGGCGACGCGCTGCGCGTTCCAGCCGTCCGTCAGCCGCGCGAGCCGCTCGAGGTCGGCGTACGGGAGGCCGAGCGCCTTGCCGACGTCCCGGATCGCGCCGCGCGAGCGGTACGTCGCAAAGCTCGCGACGAGCGCGGCGTGCTCCTGCCCGTAGCGCTCGACGACGCGGACGATGAGCTTCTCGCGGATGTCGCGCGGGAAGTCGAGGTCGATGTCCGGCACCGACGCGAGCTCGCGGTTGAGGAAGCGACCGAGTGAGAGGTTGTTGGCGACCGGGTCGACGTGCGAGAGGCCGGTCAGGTAGCAGACGAGCGAGCCGACCGAGGAGCCGCGTCCGCGCCCGGGCGGCAGGACGTGACGCATCGAGCCGGGGCCGCGCACCTCGAGCGCGACCTCGCGCGCGAGCTCGAGCACCTCCCAGTGGAGGAGGAAGAAGCCGGCGAGGCCGAGTTCGTCGATGAGCGCGAGCTCCTCCTCGAGCCGCCGGCGGACGCGCCGCTTGTGGCCGTTGAGGTCGTCGTACCGCTCCGCGAACGCTCGCTCGCAGACGCGGCGCAGCTGGACGATCGCCGGCTCCTCTCCGTCCGAAAAGTCGGGATAGCGGTAGCCCAGCTCCTCCGTCAGGTCGAACTCGAGCCGCTCGGCGAGCCAACTGGTCTCCTCAACAGCTTCAAGACAATCTGCAAAGCGATCGAGGTTTTCCCGGGGGGAGAGAAGTCTGGACTCGTGGTTGCCGCGCCGCTCCCGCTCGCAGCCCTCGAGCGAGGTGCGGCAGCGGACGGCGACTAGCACGTCCTGGAGCGCGACGCGGCTGCGGTCGTGCGCGTGGACGTCGCCGGTCGCGACCGTCCGGACTCCGAGCGTCTCGGCGAGCTCGCGCAGCCGCGCGTTGCGGTGGACGTCGCCGCGCTCGTAGGGGCGCTGCAGCTCGACGTAGTAGCGCTCTCGCCCGAACGCGCGCGCGAGCCGCGCGGCTGCGTTCGGATTGCGGACGGCGAGCCCGTCGCGCGCGCAGCCCGAGAGACAGACGAGCCCCTCGTTGTGCTCCTCGAGCAGCGCCGGATCGAGTCGCGGCGGCGACGGCTCGCGGTTCGTCGTGTCGCGCGTGTGCGCGTGCGCGGCCGTGAGCAGTCGGCAGAGGTTCGCGTAGCCGCGCGCCGACTCCACGAGCAGCGTCACGTGCGCGCCGCCGCTCAGCGTGACCTCCGCGCCGGTGATCGGACGAACGCCGAAGTGCTTCGCCGCGTGCGCGAACTCGAGCGAGCCGTAGACACCGTCGTGGTCGGTGAGCGCGAGCGCCTCGTAGCCGAGCTCGGCTGCACGCGCCGCGAGCTCCTCCGGCTGCGACGCCCCGTCGAGGAACGAGTACGCCGAATGCGCGTGCAGCTCGACGTACGTCATGATCGTGGCCGATGGACGAACCCTTCTTCACGCCG
>Ga0308175_100000506_pt1 | contig 26738 bp, 18 predicted proteins | sample PhyCR1_3_FD_203893 | JGI IMG/M metagenome (GOLD analysis project Ga0308175, IMG submission 203893) | Soil microbial communities from UC Gill Tract Community Farm, Albany, California, United States - DLSLS.C.R1 | ecosystem: Environmental > Terrestrial > Soil > Agricultural land | place: USA...
GTAGGGGTCGCCTCCTCCGTAGGGGTTCGCGTCGCCGGTGAAGCTCGCAATCGCCGTCACTGTGATCAGGGTTTCCTTTCGGTGGTCGGCCGCCGCGGTCGCGGGGTCCGGGGTTCAGGGGGTACGGGTCAGCAGTCGGCCCTTCGGTTCGGTGAACTCGCCGTCGGCGGAGATGCGTTCGCCGCGCAGCCAGGTGGACTTCACCACGCCGTACAGGGTGCGGCCGGCGTAGGCGGTGACCCGGTTGCGGTGCTGCAGGCCGGCCGGGTCGACGGTGAAGGTCTCGTCGGGGGCGAGCACGGCGAAGTCGGCGTCGCGGCCGGCCTCGATGGCGCCCTTGCGGGTCAGGCCGGCCAGGGCGGCCGTCCGGGTGGACATCCAGCGGACGACGTCCTCCAGGCCGTGGCCGCGCCGGCGGGCCTCGGTCCACACGGCCGGCAGGCTGAGCTGGAGGCCGGAGATGCCGCCCCAGGCGGTGGCGAAGTCGGCCGTCTTCAGGTCGGCGGTGGAGGGCGAGTGGTCGGTGACGACGCAGTCGATGGTGCCGTCGGCGAGGGCCTGCCAGAGCAGGTCCTGGTTGGCGGCCTCGCGGATGGGCGGGCAGCATTTGAACTCGCTGGCGCCGTCCGGGACTTCCTCCGCGGTCAGGGTGAGGTAGTGCGGGCAGGTCTCCACCGTGAGGCGCACGCCCTCGGCGCGGGCGGCGGCGATCAGCGGGAGCGCGTCGCTGGAGGAGAGGTGCAGCACGTGCACGCGCGCGTCGAGGCGTTTCGCCTGCGCTATGAGGGTGGCTACGGCCGAGTCCTCGGCGTCGCGCGGGCGGGAGGCGAGGAAGTCGGCGTACCGGGGGCCGCCGTGCTGCGGGGCGGCGGCCAGCCGGTGCGGGTCCTCGGCGTGCACGATCAGCAGGCCGCCGAAGCCGGCGATCTCGGCCAGGGAGCGGGCGAGTTGCTCCTGGTCGAGGTGCGGGAACTCGTCGACGCCGGACGTGGAGAGAAATGCCTTGAAGCCGAAGACACCGGCGTCGTGCAGCGGGCGCAGGTCCGTCACGTTGCCGGGCAGGGCGCCGCCCCAGAAGCCGACGTCGATGTGCGCCTTGTCGGCCGCGACCTCCTGCTTGACCCGCAGGTTCGCGACCGTGGTGGTCGGCGGGAGGGAGTTGAGGGGCATGTCGACGAGCGTGGTGATGCCGCCGGCCGCCGCCGCGCGCGTCGCCGTCCAGAAGCCCTCCCACTCGGTGCGGCCCGGGTCGTTGACGTGCACGTGGGTGTCGACCAGGCCCGGCAGCAGCACGTGGTCGCCGAGGTCCTCCAGGCGTGCCGTGGCCGGTACTTCGGCGTCGTACGGCAGTACGGCCGTGATGGTGCCGGCGGACACGGTGACCGTGGCGGCCCGCGTCCCCTCCGGTGTGATGACGCGCGTCGAGCGCAGCACCAGTTCAGCGTCGGACACCCGGACCCCTCTCTCTGCTGCCGTTCACGCCCAGGAAATGGGATTTACACCCATGTAACGAACTTCAACGTTCTGTTGAAGAAGTCTTCACTCCCGCTCCCCCGCCGTCAAGGGGCACACTTCTGAACAGCGCCTCAGAGGCAGCGGCTCTGGACGTTTCCACAAAGCGGAATTAGAATTCCGATGAGCAGAACGTAGTTACGTACAAGCAGGGAGTCAACCGGCCGCCGGGTAGGCTTCTGCCCTCCCCGCCAGTCCCGAAAGGAACGTGCCGTGCCGACGTCCAGCGCCAGCACCACCGACTCCGCCAAGTCCTCCGCCGGCGGCGGGGTCCAGTCCCTGGAGCGTGCCTTCGATCTGCTGGAGCGGATGGCGGACGCGGGCGGCGAGGTCGGTCTGAGCGAGCTGTCCGCGACCAGCGGACTGCCGCTGCCCACCATCCACCGGCTGATGCGCACCCTGGTGGTCTGCGGCTATGTACGCCAGCAGCCGAACCGCCGGTACGCGCTCGGCCCGCGGCTGATCCGGCTCGGCGAGTCCGCCTCCCGGCTGCTCGGCACCTGGGCGCGGCCCTACCTCGCCCGGCTGGTGGAGGAGACCGGCGAGACGGCGAACATGGCCCTGCTGGACGGCGACGAGATCGTCTACGTCGCCCAGGTGCCGTCGAAGCACTCGATGCGGATGTTCACCGAGGTGGGGCGCCGCGTGCTGCCGCACTCCACCGGGGTCGGCAAGGCCCTGCTGGCCGGCGTCCCCGACGACGAGGTCCGCGCCCTGCTCTCCCGTACCGGCATGCCGGCCGCGACGGAGAAGACCATCACCACGCCCGACGGCTTCCTGGCGGCGCTGGAGGAGGTGCGCCGGCAGGGGTACGCGGTGGACGACAGCGAGCAGGAGATCGGCGTCCGGTGCCTCGCGGTGTCCGTGCCCGACTCCCCCACCGCGGCCGCGATCTCCATCTCCGGACCGGCCGGCCGGGTCACCGAGGCCGCGACCGAGAAGATCGTGCCGGTGCTGCAGGGAATCGCCGTGGAGCTGTCCGAGGCCCTGGCGAGTTCGGGGGCCTAGCGGAGCCTGGCGGGGCCCAGGTGGCCCCGGAGGGCCGCCGGGAACGACCCGGCGCGCGCAGAGGCCGGCGGCGGCGTATGCGTCCGCACCCTCATCGCACCGGCGGCTCCCCGAACAGGTCCACCGCCTCCCGGACCTCCGTCAGACCGCGCGCCAGCGCGCTGACCGAGCCGATCGCGCCCGCGATCAGTAACAGGGAGCGGCGCAGCCGGGGGGTCTCCGGGATGCCGCCGGCGGCCATCGCCGCGAGTGCGGCCAGCTCGTCCTCGGCTATCCCCCGGTCTCGGAAATCCGCCGGATGCGCGGCGAGTTCGCGGCGCAGCCGGGACACCGCGGTCCGCAGTCCCGCCACTCTCACGTCCTCGTCGCCGCCGGTCACCGGCCTCTGCTCCAAGCTCCGCGACACAGCCCTCCCCCTCACACGCCGTCGTGCGCGGGCCAGTAAACGCCACGCCGTCGGGGAGCGCCACCACGCGGACCGAAATTCAGCCCAAGGGGTCCGGCCGGCGCGGCCCGCGTCGGGTATGCAGGACGCATGACGGACAACCGGGACGGACACGGGGAGAGGATCGCCGGGCTGCTGCTGGCCGCCGGCGGCGGCAGACGGCTCGGCGGGCGGCCCAAGGCACTGCTGGAACACCGGGGACGTCCCCTGGTCGAACACGCGGTCGGAGTACTGCGGACGGCCGGGTGCGGGCGGATCCATGTGGTCCTCGGCGCGGCGGCGGACGACGTCCGGGACCGGGCGGACCTGAGCGGCTGCGTCACGGTCCGCAACCCCGACTGGGCCGAGGGCATGGGCTCGTCGCTGCGCGCCGGACTCGGCTCACTCGCCGGTACGGGGGTGACGGCGGCCCTGGTGAGCCTGGTCGATCAGCCGGGCATCGGACCGGCCGCGATGGCCCGGGTGCTGGGCGCCTACGAGGACGAGAACTCGCTGGTCTCGGCCGCCTACGACGGCGTGCGCGGGCATCCGGTGCTGTTCGGCGCGGCGCACTGGGCGGGCGTCGCGGCCTCCGCCACCGGTGACCGCGGGGCCCGCGCCTACCTGCGGGAGCACGCGGCGGCGCTCAGGCTGGTGGAGTGCGCGGATGTGGCCGAGCCCTACGACATCGACACCGAGGCGGACCTGAGCCACCTTGAGTGAACGGGGTGGCACCGAGCGCCACCTTGCCTCGACGCGGAGATTCTCGACATCAACAAAACATTGAAGTTCCACAATGAGGAAACTACTATCCACTGTTCAGAAGCGCCCGGTCCCGCAGCGGGCGCCGATCGTCCATTTCGTGCCGCTTGGCACCCGGTGCCACCGCTGAAGGAAGTGACAGCTCATGTCCGCACCAGCGCCGTCCCCGCTGGCCATCGTCGACGCCGAGCCCCTGCCCCGGCAGGAGGAGGTCCTCACCGAGGCGGCGCTCGCCTTCGTGGCGGAGCTGCACCGGCGGTTCACCCCGCGCCGTGACGAACTCCTCGCCCGCCGCGCGGAGCGCCGCGCCGAGATCGCCCGCACCTCGACCCTGGACTTCCTCCCGGACACGGCCGCCGTCCGCGCGGACGACTCCTGGAAGGTCGCCCCGGCCCCGGCCGCCCTGAACGACCGGCGCGTGGAGATCACCGGTCCCACCGACCGGAAGATGACCATCAACGCGCTCAACTCGGGCGCGAAGGTCTGGCTCGCCGACTTCGAGGACGCCTCCGCACCCACCTGGGAGAACGTGGTCCTCGGCCAGGTCAACCTGGTCGACGCCTACACCCGGAACATCGACTTCACGGACCCCGGGTCCGGCAAGTCCTACGCCCTGCGCCCCGACGAGGAGCTGGCCACGGTCGTCATGCGCCCGCGCGGCTGGCACCTGAACGAGCGCCACCTCGTCGACGCCGAAGGCGGGCCGGTGCCCGGCGCGCTGGTCGACTTCGGCCTGTACTTCTTCCACAACGCCCAGCGGCTGCTGGACCTCGGCAAGGGCCCGTACTTCTATCTGCCGAAGACCGAGTCGCACCTCGAGGCCCGCCTGTGGAACGACGTGTTCGTCTTCGCGCAGGACTACGTGGGCGTCCCGCAGGGCACCGTCCGCGCCACCGTCCTGATCGAGACGATCACGGCGGCGTACGAGATGGAGGAGATCCTCTACGAACTCCGCGACCACGCCTCCGGACTGAACGCGGGCCGCTGGGACTACCTGTTCTCCATCGTGAAGAACTTCCGGGACGGCGGGCCGAAGTTCGTCCTGCCGGACCGCAACGCGGTCACGATGACCGCGCCGTTCATGCGGGCGTACACCGAACTCCTCGTCCGCACCTGCCACAAGCGCGGCGCGCACGCGATCGGCGGCATGGCGGCGTTCATCCCGTCCCGGCGCGACGAGGAGGTCAACAAGGTCGCCTTCGAGAAGGTCAAGGCGGACAAGGACCGCGAGGCGAACGACGGTTTCGACGGCTCCTGGGTCGCCCACCCCGACCTGGTCCCGATCGCCATGGAGTCCTTCGACAGGGTGCTCGGCGACAGGCCGAACCAGAAGGACCGGCTGCGCGAGGACGTCCATGTCGAGGCGGCCGACCTGATCGCCGTCGACTCGCTGGACGCGAAGCCGACGTACGCCGGTCTCGTCAACGCCGTCCAGGTCGGCATCCGTTACATCGAGGCCTGGCTGCGCGGGCTCGGCGCGGTCGCCATCTTCAACCTGATGGAGGACGCGGCCACCGCGGAGATCTCCCGCTCCCAGATCTGGCAGTGGATCAACGCGGGCGTCGAGTTCGAGAACGGCGAGAAGGCCACCCCGGAACTGGCCCGCAAGATCGCCGCGGAGGAACTGGCGGCCATCCGTGCGGAGACCGGCGAGGAGGCCTTCGCGGCCGGCCACTGGCAGCAGGCGCACGACCTGCTGCTCCAGGTGTCCCTCGACGAGGACTACGCCGACTTCCTGACCCTGCCGGCGTACGAGCGGCTGAAGGGCTGACGGGCTCCGCACCTCGACGGGGGCCGCCGGGGCTCGTCCGGCCGGCACGGGCCCCGGCCGGGTGGCTCCGGGGATCCCCCCAGGGCCACCCGTCAGCCGAAGTGGACCGCCCCGTCCTGCTCCACCCCCGGCCTGCCGTGCAGGTCGGGCACCCGCTTGAGCCAGTCCGGGCGGCCCTGCTGCGTCCTCGCCGCGCGGGCGGTCTCCTCGGCGGCCAGTTCCGCCCGGCTCGGGAAGTCGGTCGGCAGCCAGTCGGCCGACAGCCGCACCCGCCGCAGCAGATAGTCGACATAGGCGGCCCGGACGTCGTCGGGGGTCGCGAAGCCCGCGTCCTCGGCCAGCCAGGCGTCCGGCACCTCGGCGACGATCCCGCGCAGCAGCTCCTCGGTCACCCGGGGCGCCAGTTCCGCGTCGGCGGCCCGGACGTCGGGGCCGTAGTGGCCGAGGGCGTGGTGGCGGAAGTCGTACCGCTTGCCCGGGGTGGTGGTGTCCCAGCGGTGGTGGAAGACGAGGGCGGCGCCGTGGTCGATGAGCCACAGGCGCGGCGGCACGGTGCCGAGGGTGGGCCACACCATCAGGTTGGAGCTGTGCACCGTACGGTCCACGTTGACGGTCAGCGCGTCCAGCCAGACGATCCGGCCCGCCTCCAGCGGGTCCACGGCGAAGGACTTGGCGATCTCCGGGGTGAAGTCGGCGGCGCCCGGCAGACAGTCCATGCCGAGGTTGACGCCCGCGCTGGCGCCGTGCAGCTCCCGGACCTCCTGGTGGGGCTCGTCGGCGGCGATCGCCGGGTCGAAGTGGACGAGGACCAGTTCGGGGAAGCGCAGGCCCAGCGCCCGCGCGAGTTCCCCGACGATCACCTCGGCGACCAGCGCCTTGTGTCCCTGCGCCGAGCCGGTGAACTTCACGACGTAGGTGCCCAGGTCATCCGCCTCGACGATGCCGGGCACGGAGCCGCCGGAGCGCAGGGGCTCGATGTAGCGGGTTGCGCTGACCTCTCTCATCATTTGTCAGGACCTAACCGGTTGTTTGCCTTCCCATGCATGGTAACCAAGCGTGACAGCCGGGGAGGAACGCCCGGACCGTATCGCCGGCGCCACCAGGGACTGACGACCGCATCGGCGGAACGTGCCACGCCGCCGGGCAACGGACGTACCGTTGCCCGGCGGCGTGACCTTCCGGGGCGGGCTCAGCCCGGCGCGCGGGCTAGCCGAGCTTCTTGAAGACCGCCTCCCCTCGTCCCCACAGGCCGAGGTCCCCCAGCGGGCACTCGGGGAACTCGCCCCTCAGCACCCGGGTGAGGAACTCGGCCATCCCGCAGTCGTAGCGGGTGAACCGGATCTCGCCGCGGTTGAACACCAGGACCGGCCAGGCGGCCGGGTCCTCCCCGGAGGCGTCCCAGCACATCAGGTCGGCACTGGAGTCGGCCCCCCAGGCGATCAGCCGGGGCGAAGTCCCCTCCAGTTCCGGGGTCTTGTACGCGTCTGCCCAGGTGTCCTCGGCGTTCCCCGTCTCCTCGACCATGCCGTCCCAGCCCGCCTCCTGCAGCGGTGCCTTCGGCTGCGGCGCGAGAACCACCAGGTAGTCCTGGACGACCCCGGCGCCGTACACCTCCATGAACCGCGTGTAGTCGGGCGGGAACGGCCGGCCCCACGACTGCGCCATCCGGTCCCAGTCGACGGTCCTGCCGCCGTCCTCGGGGGGCGGCATCAGCCGCAGCAGGGCGTCCACGTCGGCTGCCGCGCTCATCGGTGCTCCTCTCCGCGTACGTTCACAGTTCCGAGCGACATCATGCCGGTCATGGTGTCGATCCTGTCGGAACGGGTGAGCCGTTCTGCGACTGCGACCCCAGGTTGTCCCCCGTCTTCAGGGTGTTCGGGATCAAGGTGCTCAGGTTGATCCCGACCGTGCCGTCGGGATACATGCCGTACGCCGTGATCTGGAAACCGGTGGCGACGGTTCTGTTCCCGTCGTACACAGGTGTCACCGTGTACATCACGTCCTGGCCGGACATGACCGCGTCGTACACCTGCTTCTCGTAGCTGTACATGTGGTCGTCGCCCTGACCGGAGCCCCGCTGCTTGGCGTTGGCTCCGCGGCCGCACGTGGCCAGGTTCCGCGCGTCCGTACCGGATCCGCTCAGCTTGTTCCCGAGCAGATGGCAGTTGTTGATGTTGGTCTGGGGGACCAGACCCTTGCTCTCGGCGAAGTCCTGCGCCCACCGGTAGCCGGGCGGCAGCACGCTGCTGGTCGGGGTGCCCTGGTGACTGTTCAGGTAGTCCTTGGTCAGGCACGCGTCGACACCCTGGGCACGGTTGCCGTTGGCCGAGTCGGTGTCCTTGTAGTTGACCCAGCCGCCGCCGCAGTTGCCGCGCCGTCCGTCGTCATCGGGCAGCGGGCGCGGCTTCGGGACCGGCTTGGGCTCGGGCTGCGGATCGTCCTGCGCGCCCTCGTCCGCGTCGTCCCTCGAGGACTCCTCGATCCGGTCCCTGACCTGGGTCGCCACGTAGGCGACGGCGGCCACGACCGCGATGACCACCACGGCCACGACCACGGCCTCGAGGACCACCGCGGCAGCGGCGGCCAGCAACGGGATGGCGAAGGCGAAGTGCCCGTCGATCTCCACGTTGCTGATCGGGTTGCCGCCGGTGAAGGCGTAGCGGTTCCCGGTGAACGGGTCGCTGCCGAGGCCCATGTCGGCCAGGGCGCCGTTGTACAGGTCCCGGGTGGTGAAGCGGTTCAGGCCCGGGTCGTAGTCACGGAAGCCCATGTCGTACGTGCCGGAGTTGTCGTCCCAGCGTTTGGCGTTGTAGCGGTACGGGTTGTACTCCTCCTTCTGCGGGTTCGCCGGATCCGGCTTGTCGATGCCCGTGAACTCCGACTTGTCGGCGTTGCCGTAGGCCGTGTAGCCGTAGGTGGCCTTGGTGTTGCCGCTGTCGTCGGTCAGGGTCTCGACGTCGGTGTGCGAGTTGTAGCCGTAGTAGCCGTCCTCCTCGCTGCCGTCGTCGTTGTGCTTGACCTGGGACAGGCGCTGGCCCCACGGGCTGTACTGGTAGGACTTGGTGAGCTTTCCGGCGACCTCCTCGGTCAGCACCTCCTGGGACAGGCCCAGGTAGTGGTAGTCCGTGGTCTTGCCGTCGGCGGTCGTCGACATGGTCCGGTCGAGCGGGTCGAAGGCGTACTTCGTGGACTTCATCGTGCCGTCCGCGCCCCGCTGCTGGGACTCGACGACGTGGTCGAAGCCGTCGTAGACGCTCCGCGACTGGATCTGCCCGTCGCGGGACATCGACTCCTGCCGGCCCAGCGGGTCGTAGTTGAAGGAGGTGACGGATCCGTTCGTGGTCGAGGTCTGCAGCCGGTTGCGGTCGTAGGCGAAGTCCGTACTGACACCGTCCACCGTCTGCCGCGTGACGTTGGCGTTGTCGTCGTGGACGTACGTCTCCGTGTTCGCGCCGTTGCCGGTCTTGACCGCCTTGGCGATGCGGTCCACCGGGTCGTAGGTGTAGGCGGTCGCGGAGTCGAGGTACGCCGAGTGGTCGTCGGCGTTCATCTTCTTCGACTCGTCCCGCGCCTTGTTGCCGTTGGCGTCGTAGGTGTAGTCGTGCGACGCCACCAGGGTGCCGTCGGCCTTCTTCTCCACCGAGCTCTTGACCGCTCCGTCGGCGAAGTAGGCGTTGGCGACGACGTTGCCGTTGTCCTTGGTGGCCTGGAGCACCTCACCACGGTCGGTGTAGGTGTAGCTCGAGACCTTCGGGGCGGTGTCGGTGGGCGAGGTGCCCACGGAGACCGTCCGGACCTTCTCCCTCAGGTCGTAGGTGTACTTCGAGAACTGCTGCGGATGGGTGACCGTCTCCGGCTGGTCGTTCGGGTCGTAGGTGTAGCTGGTGGTGGTCTTGTCCGCGTTGGCGAGGGCCTCGGTGATGCGGGAGACCTTGTTCACGTCGTTGTAGGCGAGCGTGTACTTGTCGATCTTCGCGCCGGGTGACAGGTCGTCGATCGAGGACAGGTTGTCGTTGAGGTCGTAGGCGTAGCGGAACTGGTGCTTCTCCGCGTCGACCTCGCTGGACAGGTCCCGGACGAGCTTGACCCCGTCTGCCACGACCGTGCCGTCCGCGCTCTGGAAGAGCTCCAGCTTCGAGGTGTTCCCCTGGGCGAAGTCGTACGAGCCGAGGCTCACCCAGGCGCCCGCGCCGCTGGACTGGTCGACGGTCTTGTCGACGCTCCCGCCCGCGTGGGTCAGCGTGTACTTGGCGGTCTTGCTGGCTCCGCCGACCTGCGGGAACTTCACATAGGCCGTGTACTTCCCGTCCTTCGGGACGTTCAGCGTCCAGGTGAACGAGTCCGTCCCGACGCCGGCCGCGTGGGTCCGGTGGTCGTAGCCCTGCTGGCCGGTCTGGGTGCCCGTGCTCCAGGTGCCCGTGAAGCCGGTGTTCTGGAGGTCGGAGTTGTCGACGAGCGGAACCGCGGTGCCCACGGGCACACCGTCGTCGCTCTTCTCCTTCAGCTTGCCGTTCGGGTAGTAGCTCCATCCCATGGTGCGGCTGACGTCGCCGTCTGCCGAGGAGATGGTGCGGGAGGTCTGCAGACCCAGCTCGTTGTAGTCGTAGCTGGTCCTGATGTCCCACGGATCGGTGGAGGTCTTCGCCCACCCGTTGTCGAAGTAGGTCTGGACGGTGTCGTTGCGGACGCTCTGTCCCGCCGACGACGGCAGCGAGGTCCTGACGACCCGGCCCGCCTCGTCGTAGGCGGTCTCCGTGTAGATGTTCGGGTTGTTGTAGCGGGCGTCCGACGGGTCGTACGGCAGGTACTGCTTGACCGGCCGGTTCAGCGCGTCGTACTCGGTGCGCGAGGCGAAGTCCTGCTCGCCGGCCGTCTCCGTGCCGCGCGGGGTGATCGTCCGGGTGAGGTTGCCCACCTGGTCGTACTCGTACCGCGTGGTCCGGTAGACGGTGCCGGAGCCGGTTCCGTCGTGCGGGATCTTCAGCTCGGTCCGCTTGCCGCGCTCGTCGTAGCTGGACAGGGTGGTGTTACCCAGCTGGTCCGTCTCGGAGACGACCAGTGAGTCCTTGTCGTAGCTGCGCGAGGTGACCTTGCCGACCGTGTCGACGACCTTGGTGACCCGGTGGTCGAGGTCGTACTCCATCTTCGACGCGAAGTCGTCCGGGTCGGACGTCTGGTTCTTCTTCGGGTCGACGACCTTGACGTTGTTGCCGACCGAGTCGTACCCGTACGAGATCTTCTCACCGAGCGTGTTGACCACGTCGGTGACCTCGTAGATCGGGTCGTAGGTGTTGGTCGTGGTGAAGTCGTTCGGATCGGCCGCCGTCGCCGCGCCCTTCGGCTCGGTCGTCGTCTTCAGATGGCCGGTTCGGTCGTAGGTGTAGGTGGTCTTTCGTTCGGGTGCCGTGTCCGAGTCCTTCGGCGCGACCGCCTCGGTGATCTGGTCGGCCTCGTCGTACACCGCCGACGACACCGCCCCGCCCGGCGCGGTGGCCCTGGTGACGTTGTCGTTGGCGTCGTAGGCCGGTGCCGGAGTCGTGATCAGGTCGTTCTTGGCCTGGTCCTTGGGCTCGGTGCGCACCAGCGGACGGCCGAACGTGTCGTAGGTCTGGGTGGTCCTGTGGCCCAGCGGGTCGGTGACCTCCGTGACCTTGCCGCGCTCGTCGTAGACGTAGCCGGTGGTGTGGTCCAGCGCGTCCGTGATCTTCGCCGGGTATCCGGTGGCGCCGAACTCGCTGTTCCGGGTGGCGTTGCCGTTCGCGTCGGTCGCCTTCGACAGCAGACCGTCCGCGTCGTACTCGTACCGGGTGGTGTAGTCGCCGGTGTCCGGGGTGGAGACGCCCTTCGGGTCGACCACCGTGGTCAGGTTGCCGAAGTCGTCGTAGCCGAAGTTCCAGGCGCGGCCCTGCGGGGACGTCTTGCGGAACAGGTCGGACGAGTAGCCGTCCAGCCGCTTGACGTACTCGAACTGGCTGCTGTTGGACGGGTACTTGCCGGGAGCGCAGTCGCTCTGCGGCGGGACCCCGCCCTGGTTGTACTCGGCGGTCCGCTTCCACAGCGGGTAGCCGGTGAGCGGGTCGTAGCAGTACGCGGTGGTGGCGCCGTTGGCCTCCTCCATGTACGTGACGTTGTTGTCCGCGTCCCAGGCCAGCTTGGTCGTCTGGTCCTTGGCGTTGGTGGACTGCACCGGACGGCCGTAGTCGTCGGTCACGTACGTCGTGGCGTGGCTCTCCGCGTCGGTGACCTTGGTGGAGGTGTGGGCCGTGTTGGCCGGGTCGGGCGCGTAGGCGAAGTCCGTCCTGCCGCCGAGGCGGTCGGTGAGGGTCTGCGTCCACCAGTGGTACTTCGGGTCGTCGCCCTCACGGGGGTAGTAGTACGCCAGCTGGGTGGCGTGGCTGCGCGGGTCGGTGACCTTGACCAGCTTGACGTTCTTGTTGCCCTGGGTGGCGTCGTACTCGAAGGCGAACGCCTTCGGCTGGGACGCGCCCGCGCCGTCGGTGAGAGCGGTCAGCAGACCCTTGTCCGAGTACCCGAACGTCAGCTTCCGGCCGGAGATCTCCGTCACCGACTTGAGGTGGTCGACGATCTTCGGGTTGGAGGTGTCGGACTTCGTGTAGTAGGTGGCGGTCAGCGACTGCCGGCCCGCCGGGTCGGTGATGTACTTCAGGAACTTGGTGGGCTTGTTGTTGGACTTGCGCTCCTCGTACGTGAACGTCTGCGTGTTGCCGTTCTTGTCGACCGCCGACGTCAGGTAGCCGTCACAGCCGAAGAGGAAGCGGGTGCCGTCCGGCTTGGTCAGGGTCCAGGCGTCCGGGACCGGGTCCTTGTCGGGGGTGCAGTCCAGGCCGGGCTTGGCCGCGAGTCTGAAGTGAACGCCCGCCGGAGCCTTCCAGGTGCCGTCGTCCTGCTTGCGGAAGACGTGCGTGGTGCCGTCCCCGTCGGGCAGCCGGATCTCCGTCGGGTGCGGGTCGGGGTGGAAGTCCAGCGGGGTGCCGAGCCGGATCGGTCCGGATGCCTGCACCGACCAGCCCGCCCCGGCCACCGTGTCGGAGGTGTCGAGCGAGTTGTAGGCCAGGCGGAAGAACGTGTTGAGCCCGCGGCCCGGGTTGTTGAAGGCGTTGTACTGCCAGACGGTGTTCCCGGCCGCGGTGTTGGTCATCAGGGACGACCCCGCGCCGGTGTTGACGCCGTTGTAGGAGTAGAACTTCTCCAGGCCCAGCTGGTCGGAGGTCGGGTCCTCGACGGCGACGTTCTGCCGCAGCCCGGGGATGCCGTCCGTGCCGGACACCCAGGTGTTCGCCTGGGTGTCGAGAACGTCCCAGATGACCGCGTAGTCGTTGCGCTTGTTCCCCGAGTCGGAGTTGATCGGGGTCTTGACCTGCGCCTGGAGGGTGACGGAGTCACCTGGCAGCAGGTCGGCGGGCAGCGCCGTCCGCACCTGGTTGCCGCCGTTGGTGACGTCGGTGCCGTCGGGCAGCTCCCACCGGTAGGACAGCACGTGCTGTCCGGCCTTCCAGACCGAGGTGGTGGTGTTGGTGAGGGTGAACTCGACCGTGTGGTCCGAGTTCGGGGTCATCCGCGCCGGGGTCTTGGGGGCGTAGTAGGTCGAGTCCGTGGTGGAGTCGATGTAGGTGACCGCGAGTCGCGGCCGCAGCCTCGGCTCCACGCCCTCGGTGGCGACGAAGATGCTGCGCTCCTGCGCACCGGCCTCGTCCGCGAGCTTGACCATGACGCCGTGCCGGCTCGCCGGGTTCTTCACCCAGCCCTGCACCGTCGAGGTCACGTCCCATTCGCGCGAGACGGGGTCGTTGGTGAAATTGCCGGTGTCGGAGACGGCGGCGTCGGCGTCACCGCCCGCCGTGGCCCACGACGTGGCGGAGTCGGCCTTCTGCCAGGTGGCCGTCGCCTCGTCGAAGTCCTTCGTCAGCGGCCGCAGTTCGTACCGGGCGCCGGGACCGCCCACGATGGTGGTGAAGGACCACATCTTGACTTCGGCGTCCACCACGCGGGCGGTGGACGGGATGCCGAGCGCGGGGAATCCGGCCACGGCCCGACTGGTGCCGTAGGTCCCCGAGCTGTTGCCGACCATCAGCCACGGGTAGGCGACGCCGCCGTCGGTGATGGTGTCGTGCGGCTGCGTCGGCTGGTTCGCGGTGAGCGTGGTGTCCTGGGACGCCTCCACCAGTCTGGTGACCCGGCCCGCCTTGGGCAGCCGGACCAACTGGGTGGGCGCCGGGATGACCTGGCCGTCACGTGTCTTGACCGCGACCATGTAGTAGTAGGCCCGGCCCAGGGGATCCGCGTCGTCCGCGCGCGTCGGCACCGCGGAGGTGTCCGAGTACGAGGTCGTGCCGGGAGCGACCGGGGCGACCAGGGTGGACTGCGACGGGGTGAAGTTCTGGAACACCGAGCGGTGCACCTGGTACTCGACGATGTCGTCGCCCGTGTTGCTGGACGGGTCCTGGTAGGCCGACCAGTTCAGATCCGCGCCGGTGGCGTGGATGGTGTCGGGGGCCGCGAGGTTCACGCCCTGCCGGCCGAAGGTCAGTACCAGGCGGGGTGCGTTGGCGTACTCACCGCCGTAGGCGTACTCGCTGCCCTCGTACCGGGGTCCGCCCTTGGGGCCGGTCGCGGACTCGTCACCGGCCTTGACGACGAAGCCGTAGTTGGGCTGGGTGCCGTCGATCCACTGCTGGACGGTCTTCGTCACCGGGAAGGAGTGCCAGACGTTGGTCTCCCCCGGCGCCTTGGTGACCGCGCCGCCCTTCGTGAAGCGCACGGCGTCGGCGATCACCGAGGTGGAGGTGGAGGCGGGACCGTCGCCCAGCACCACCTTGCCCAGCGTGCCGGCCTTGAACGGGTGGTTGCCGAGGGTCTTCCACACGCCCGCCGACCCGGCCGCCTGGTCGACGGTGTACGTCTTGCTGCCGCCGTCGTAGGTCACGGTGTACGGCGCGCTGGTGGCGCGGTCAGAGGCGGGCACGTAGTGCGCCTCGACCTGGTAGGTGCCGTTCTCGGGGAGATTCGGCTGCCAGGTGTAGGTGTCGCCGGCGACGCTGTCCTTGTTGTACAGGTAGTCCTTGTTGACCGCGTACTGGGTGTACGTGGTGTTCCCGGAGGCCGGCCAGGCGCCCTTGGCCGCCGTGGTGCCGGGGTCCTGGTCGTCGACCGTCACGGAGGTGCCGGACAGCTCGCCGGTGATGTCCTTGGCGTTGTTCCACGTCGCGGTGGACTCGCTCCAGTCGGCGGTCGCGCGGTGCGCCTCCAGCTGGACCTCGTCGTCGCCGGTGGTGTGGACCTGGTCGTAGTACAGCTTCAGGTCGGCGGAGTCCAGCTTGGTGCCGGACGGGATGCCCGTCACGGGGAACCGCAGCAGCGCGCGGGAGCTGCCCGTGCCGGTGTTGCCGACCGAGAGGCGCCAGCTGTCGTCGTAGTTGTCCGCCGGACCGTCCGAGGAGATCATCACGTCCCGCGCCTGGGAGGGCGTCGGCACGATGGAGATCGTCGGGTCGATGGTGACCGGGTACTTTCGCCCGGCGGCGGCCAGCCACTTCGCGTCCGGGGTGACGGTCACCTTCCAGTTCTCGCCGTCACGGCTGAGTCGCTGGTCGACGGAGCCGCTGTAGGCGCTGCCGTACGGGGACGAGGCGTCCTTCTTCGCGTCCGTCATGAAGGCGGGCGGAAGTTCGAGGACGGGGGAGTCGCCCTGGCCGAACAGGCGTATGGAGCCGTCCTTGCCGGCCTTGGGCCTCAGCCCGCCGGTGTCGAGGGTGAAGGTGAACGACACCGGTCCTGCGGGTCTCTCCCGCAGGACGATGTTCTCCTTCACCCGGCCGGGACCGACCTCGTACACCAGGTCCGTGCCGGTGCCGTTGACCGCGTCCCGGTAGATGACGGAGTTGCCCTCGGCCCGCGGCGCCGGTCCGGCGGCGTCCTTCAGGCCGAGGGTGACGGCCTGCCCCTGGGCGGTCTCGAACCGCACCAGCCGCCGCGGCGACGTACCGAAGTAACTGCGCCCGGTATTGGTGGTGTTGGCGAAGGCGTAGCCCGCCCTGCCGGTTTTCTCGACCCCCGCGTCGATGGTCTTCCAGCTCTTGCCGGACCGGTACGCCGTCGGCACGGCGGAGACCTCGGCCTGCACCCGGCCGTCGGACATCCGCCAGTAGCGGGCGAACGGCGTTCGTCTGGCGCCGAGTTCGGCGATCCGTACGGCCTTGGGAGCTTTCGCTCCCCTGGGCAGCTTGTCGCGGCTCGGGAGGGCGGGATCTCCGCCGGTCCTCGGCTCCTCCGGCCGCCGGCTTCCGCCGTCGTCGGAGAACCAGGACTTGATGGTGTCGCCTATGCCTCTGCCGTCGCTCGTCGACGGTGCGGCCGCATACGCCGCCTGTGGCATGACGGAGACGATGACCGCTGACGTGACCGTGAGGGTCACCGTCCGCATCATCCTCGTTCGCCGCTTTCCATGTCTCGGTCTCACGCGATCCCCTCTTCGCATGCGCGCATCCACGCGCAGAGCATTTCGACACAAGAAAGTTCGCGGAATTCGTCGCGAACCCAGGCTGATTCAGTTGTGTTTCAAGGCATGCGAAACGGCGCAGACCACCTGTCGCAGGATGGCCTCGCGGCGTGACGCACCTGACTCGGGGGGCATGTTGACCGTCTGTCGGTCCTCCGTCAACTGACTACTCAAATGGGACAGTTGACGATGCAACAGATGAAGTCGCAGGCCTTGAGAACGCAATATGAGGCGGAACTGGAATCAGTCGGACGCGGCCCGTTCCGTCGGCTTTGAATTGCCCGACGTGAACGGGCGGAAATTACCCGGGTGCGTGACCGGGTCAGCCGGCGGCCAGCGGGTTCGGCAGGGGCAGGTAGCGGGCGGCGGCGCCGTCCGCGCCGGTCCAGCGCAGCAGCAGGTTGGTCTTGCCCGGGAGGGTGGGCGAGGAGAGCAGCGCGGGGATCTCGGGCAGGTCGTGGCGGGCGAGTTCTCGGCGGGCGGCCGGCCAGGGGTCGAGTCCGGGGTGGTGCTCGGCGAGGGCCGCGGCGATCTCGGTGAGGTGGTTGACGACCAGGCAGTACACCAGCCGCTCCCAGCCGGCGGCCCGGGAGACGTCCGGGAGCAGCTTGACGCCCTCGGCGTCCCGGAACAGGGCCTGCACGGGCAGGCCCGCCGGGTCCACCGCGACCAGGGTGTTCTGCAGATGCGCCTCCAGGACGACGCCGTGATCGGCGAAGGCCGTCAGGGCGGGCGGCACGACCTGCCGCAGATACGCCTCCCACCAGGCCTCCGGGTCGGTGGTGGCCGCCAGGGGGCTGCCCTCGAAGCCCTCGGCCAGGGCGGCGGCGAGCAGCGGGGTGGCGGCGGGCATGAGGTCTTCGCGCAGCCCGCCCCGTACCAGCACGGCGAGTTCCTCGAAGGCGAAGGCGGCGGTGCGGTAGCCGCGGTCGGGCAGCCAGGCGGCGGGCGGCTCCATCGCGGCGAACGCACGTTCGACGGCGGTCTCGGTGCGGCGCAGCCTCAGCAGGTCGTGACGCCACAGCCGGCGGATGTCGTTGGTGATGCGCACATCCAGGCTGAACTTCAGGAACAGGTCGCGCCGGGGCTCGTACACCGTGCGGATGGCCGCCGTGGGCCAGGTGTCGAAGGCGGTGGTGCCGAGCCTGATCAGCCTGCGGTCGGCGAGGGCGGGTTCCAGGTCGCGGGCGACGAGGTCGAGCTGCCAGGGGTGGGCGGGCAGCAGCCGGTACCCGGGCGGGGCGGTGCCGAGGGCATCCAGGTCGCTGGTGTCGCCCTCCTCGGCCACCTGGTCCGCACGCACCCCGAGCAGCGTGAGCGGGAAGCGGGCGTGCGCCTCGGGGGAGTACGGCAGCCAGGCCGCGGCCGGACCGCCGCCGCGGGCCTTCGGGGCGGGGTGGCAGGGGTGGCCGGTGATCAGGGACTGCTCGGAGCGCAGATACGGGTCCGCGGGTGCCGCCGCCCGGTCGCGGGCGGTGAGCAGGGCCGCGACGGCCTCCCTGCTGTCGATCATCTCGGCGGGCAGATCGTCGCCCGGCTGCCCGGTGTGCCGGCGCAGCTCCTCGGCGACCAGTTTGACCAGTTCGGTATGGCCGAGGCGGTGCCAGGCCCCGGCCGTGCGCACCTCCGGATCGGCGGGCCGGTGGCCGGCCCGCACCCGCAGCAGCCGGCCGGTGCCGGGCAGCCGGTGGACCCGGTGTTCCCCGGCGGCCGGCAGTGGCTCGGCGACCTCCCGCAGCAGGCAGTTCAGCAGCGGCGCGGACGCGTACGCGTCCGCGCGCCGTCCTACGGCGTCACTGGGAGGCTTGAGGTCCACGCGATCCATTCGTCCGTCGTCCGGGGCCGGTCGCGCCGGCCCGCCGGTGCGGTCCGGGGCCGGTCGCGACCAGTATCTCTGCCGTACCTGACAATCGTGCCCCGAGCTGCCCTTTCCCGAGGAGCCGAACGTGTACGACTCAGCCACCGCCGAGGCCGGGCTCGCCGAGGAGCTGGCCGCCGTCCGGCCCGGCCTGCTGCCCCGGTACCGGGCCGCGCTGCCCGGTGCCCGCGCGGCGGTGCTGACCCGGCTGTGGCGGGCCCTGGCGTACGAACCGCTGCCGTGGATCTCGCGCCGCGCCGGCGGGGCACACGGCCTCGTGCTGCGGCTCGCCGACGGCCGGAACCTGCAGGGGCCGCCCGCGGACCCGTACGCGACCGGCGGGTACGTCACGTCCGTGCGCCTCGGCCGGGAGCGCTACGAGGACCCGGCGCGGCTGATGACCGACCTCGCGGTGCCGCACGCCGCCGGTTTCGCGGCCGAACTGGCGCACAGTTCGGCCTCGCTGGCCCTCTCGCGGGCCGGCGCGGACCTCTCGGCGGACTGGCCGGAACGGGACTGGGAGTGGGAGCAGCGGGTGACCGACGGGCATCCCTACCACCCCAACTGCCGTTCCCGGCCCGGCTTCTCGGTGGCCGACCAGCTCTCCTACGCACCGGAGCATCGCCCGGTGGTGGAGCTGGGGACGGTCGCGGTGCCCGCGGACCAGTGCCTGCTGTCGGGCGAGTGGCCGGAGGAACTGCGGGACGGACAACGGCTGTTGCTGCCGGTGCACCCCTGGCAGGCGGACCATGTGCTCAAGCGGCCGTACGACCCCTGGCGGGCCGCGCGTCCGCTGCTGTCCCTGCGGACGCTGGCGCTGCCCGGCGGCCCGCACGTCAAGACCGCGCTGAGCGCCCGGCTGACCTCGTCGGTGCGGGACATCTCCAGGTACTCGGTCGAGGTGGCGGCGGCCTTGTCGGCGTTCGCGACGGACCTGGCCGGCCGCACCGACGGCCTGCTGCACATCACCCGGACGCTGGGGGCGGTCACCGCGCACTCCCCCGATCTGGCCGCGCTGCTGCGGGAGTCGCCCGCCGGGTACGCGGGCCCCGGCGAGCGGGTGCTGCCGGTGGCGGCGCTGCCCGGCACCGGCCTGCCGGAGTCCCCCGTCTGGCTGGCCGGCTTCGCCCGGCTGGCGCTCACGGTCGGGCTGCGGCTGCTGGACCTCGGTGTGGCCCTGGAGGCGCACGGCCAGAACCTCCTGGTGATCCTGTCGGCGGACGGCACCCCGGTGCGGCTGGTCTACCGGGACCTCGCCGACATCCGGATCAGCCCCGCCCGGCTGGCCCGGCACGGCATCGCCCCGCCCCCGCTGACCGGGCGCCTGGTCACGGACGACGAAACGGCCCTGCGCCGCAAGCTGTTCGGCTCCCTGGTGGCCGGCGCGCTCGCCGGTACGGCGGGCTCGGGCCCGGCGCTCGGCGCGGCGCTGGCGGCGGCCGTGCCCGCGCTGCCGGACACGGCCGACCTGGCCGCACTGTGCGAAGGCCCGCTGCCCGCCAAGGCGCTGACGCTGATGCGGCTGTCCCCGGGGACCCCCGGTGACCAGTGGACCGCGCTGCCGAACCCGCTCGTTTTGGAGCCCGGCACCTGAGATCAATAAGATCCGCCGATGATCAGAAGACAACGGCTGGCGGCGGGAGTCTGCGCTCTCCTCGCCGCCCTGACGGCCGGGCTCGCGTTCCCCGCCGGGGCCGCCGCCGACGAGACGGAACAGGCCGCACCGAAGGTCGAACTGGTGCTGGACGTCAGCGGTTCCATGCGGACGCGGGACATCGACGGCGGCACCCGGATGGCCGCGGCGAAGCAGGCGTTCAACGAGGTGCTCGACGCGACGCCGGAGGAGGTCGAGCTCGGCATACGCACGCTCGGCGCCAACTACCACGGTAACGACCGCAGGACCGGCTGCAAGGACACCGCACAGCTCTACCCGGTCGGACCGCTGGACCGGACCGACGCGAAGACCGCGGTGGCCACGCTGGCCCCGACCGGCTGGACGCCGATCGGCCCCGCGCTGCTGAAGGCCGCCGACGACCTGAACGGCGGTGACGGCACCCGCCGTATCGTCCTGATCAGCGACGGCGAGGACACCTGCCAGCCGCTGGACCCGTGCGAGGTGGCCCGCGAGATAGCGGCCAAGGGCATCGGGCTGACCATCGACACCCTCGGCCTGGTCCCGGACGCCAAGACCCGCGACCAGCTCAGCTGCATCGCGGACGCGACCGGCGGCACCTACACCTCCGTCCAGCACAAGGAGGAACTCAGTGACCGGGTCGGCCAGTTGGTCGACCGGGCGGCCGATCCGGTGGTGACGCCGGTGGCCACCGAGGGTGCCACCGAGTGCGCCAAGGCGCCGGCCCTGAAGTCCGGCCTCTACACCGACCGTGAGGAGTTCGGGCAGCAGCGCTGGTACAAGGTCGACGTGAACCCCGGCCAGGAGCTGCGCGCCTCGGTCAGCGTGGCGGACGACCGGGCCGTGAACCCCGACTACGGAGTCCTGCTGCGCGCGGTGACGCTGCACGGCCGGGAGATCGTGCGCGGTGAGGCGGCGGGCAACGGCCGCACCGACGCGATCTCCACGGGCCTGCGGTACCCGAGGCCGGAGAACGACGACGACGCGACCGCGGAGACCGTGTGCCTCCAGGTCACCAACTCCTTCTCGGCCGCCGCGGGCGTCAAGACGTCCCCGGGTCTGCCGCTGGAACTGACGGTGGACGTGGTGGACGGGCCGTCGAACGCGGCCGACGTGGCCGCCTTCGGCCTCGGCCGCGGCTGGTGGCTGCTCGGCGCCCTGGTGCTGGCCGGATTCATCGCCGGTCTGCTGTGGGGCTGGCTGTCGCGCTGGCGGGTCGCGGTCTGGAGGACGAACTGATGCGTATCACACGTGTACTGGGCGCCGCGCTGCTGGCGCTCGGGCTGGCCGCCGGTCCGGCGGCCGCCGACTCCACGCCGTCGCCGAGCGCCTCGGACGACGGCAAGGCACCCACCCAGGCGGGCACCTCCTTCCGTACGGCGACGGAGATCGAACAGGGGCAGCAGGCCACCGCGTCCGGCTCCACCGGCGACTACCTCTACTGGTCGTTCCCGGCGGACGCCGAGCAGCGGCCGACCGTCAAGGCGACGGTGAAGCTGCCCGGGACGCACGGCACGCAGACCTGGCAGATCGACGTGTACGACGGTCTGCGCCGCCGCCAGTCCTGCCAGTACGGCGCGGCGACCCGCACCGCCGGGCAGGGAACGTCCTCGGTCGGGCTGACCTGTGTGCTGCGCACGGTGCGCGCCTGGTCGGAGCCGTGGGCCAACGACCCGCTGCCGGGCACGTACTACGTCCGGCTGACCGCGGTGGAACTGGCCTCGTCCGACCTCGGGCAGCCGGTGAGCACCGAGATCCGCGTCGACTCCAAGGACATCGGCGGCGCGGCGGCCGTGGACGGCTCGCTGGCGAAGCCGCTGGTACCCGGCGTCGCCGTCAAGTCCCAGGCGGAGGAGGACGGTTCGAAGTCGGCGGTGCTGTCGAGCATCGAACCGGACGACGGCTGGTCCTCCGGCTGGTGGTCCGACCGCTGGGTGTGGACCGCGATCGGCGGCATCCTGGCCGCCCTCGCGGGCATCGGCGGCTACGCGCTCACGCGCGGCTCGGGACGGCCGTCCCGGGTGCCGCCGTCCGTCTGACCCACAGGTGAAGGCCCGCCGACCCGGCGGGCCTTCCGCGTTCCCGGGGCCGCCCGCACCTCTCGGGCCTGCCGTGCTTCCCCGGCAGGCCTTCCGCGCCTCGGGGGCCGCCCGCACCTCTCGGCGCCCGCCTGCCCCGGGCAGACCTGCCGCGTTTCCCGGGCGGACTTACTCGCTTCCCCGGCAGGCCTGCCGCGCTCCCCCGGCAGGCCTTCCGCTCCTCGGGGGCCGCCCGCACCTCTCGGGCGTACCGCGCTTCCCCGGCAGGCCTTCCGTGTCTCCGGGGCCGCCCGCGCCTCTCGGCGCCCGCCTGCCCCAGGCAGACCTGCCGCGTTTCCCGGGCGGACTTACTCGCTTCCCCGGCATGCCCGCCGCGCTCCCCCGGCAGGCCTTCCGCGCCTCGGGGGCCGCCCGCACCTCTCGGGCGTACCGCGCTTCCCCGGCAGGCCTTCCGTGTCTCCGGGGCCGCCCGCACCTCTCGGCGCCCGCCTGCCCCGGGCGGGCCTCCCCCTTTTCCCGGGCGGCCTTACGCGCTTCCCCGGCATGCCCGCCGCGCTCCTCAGACGGCCTGCCGCGCTTCTCGGGCAGCCCTCCGCGGTGATCGGGCGGGCCTCCGCGGTGATCGGGCGGGCCTCCGCGCTGATCGGGCGGGCCTCCCGCGCCCGTTATGCCTCCCGCAACGCCTTGGCGAGGGTGCCGTCGCCGGTCACGGTGATCCGCCCGGCCCGGACCGCGTCCGCCGGCGAAAGCTCCCCACGGCAGACGGCCGTGCACGTCGCGGAGTCCAGCACCAGCCGCGCGTCCACCGCGCCGGGCGCGGGCCCGTCCCCGTACGCCGGTCCGTCACCGGCGCCCACGTTGAGGTGGAACTCACCCTCCTCCAGGCGGACTTCGACAACCCCCTCACCCGGGAGGGCCCGCAGCAGAGGCAGCGCGAACCAGTGCGCGCGGACGGCGTCCGTGGGGCGTCGCTCCCCCAGTTCGCCTTCGCCCCACTTGCCCAGCGCCTGCAGCACGGGCAGCAACTCACGTCCGCGGTCGCTGAGTTCGTAGACGAAGGCGGCGCCCGGCGGGGGCAGCCGCCGCCGCGTGGTGAGTCCGTCGCGCTCCATGTCCTTCAGCCGGGAGGCGAGTACGTCCGTGCTCACGCCGGGGAGGTCCGCGTGCAGGTCCGTGTAGCGACGCGGGCCGGCCAGCAGCTCCCGGACGATCAGCAGGGTCCAGCGGTCGCCCACGAGGTCGAGGGCGCGGGCTGCGGAGCAGTACTGGTCGTAGCTTCGGCGAGGTGACATGCGGCGCAGTCTAGACGGGTTGTTGGACTTTCCAAGCTCTCACTTGGTAAAACCAAGCAACACGAGTTTCCGGAGGGGCGCATGGAGTTCCGGCAGTCGAACAAGCTCAGCGAGGTCTGTTATGAGATCCGCGGCCCGGTGATCGAGCACGCGGACGCGCTGGAGGAGGCGGGCCACAGCGTGCTGCGCCTGAACACGGGCAACCCGGCGCTGTTCGGCTTCGAGGCGCCCGAGGAGATCCTCCAGGACATGATCCGGATGCTGCCCCGCGCGCACGGCTACACGGACTCGCGCGGCGTCCTGTCCGCCCGCCGCGCGGTGGCCCAGCGCTACCAGACCCTGGGCCTCACAGTGGACGTCGACGACGTCTTCCTCGGCAACGGCGTCTCCGAACTGGTCTCGATGGCCGTACAGGCACTGATCGAGGACGGCGACGAGATCCTCATCCCCGCACCGGACTTCCCCCTCTGGACGGCGGTGACGACGCTGGCGGGCGGCAAGGCCGTGCACTACCTCTGCGACGAGCAGGCCGACTGGAACCCGGACCTGGCCGACCTCGAGTCGAAGATCACCGACCGCACCAAGGCCGTGGTGATCATCAACCCGAACAACCCCACCGGCGCTGTCTACCCGAAGGAGGTGGTGGACGGCATCCTCGACCTGGCCCGCCGCCACGGTCTGATGGTCCTCGCCGACGAGATCTACGACCAGATCCTCTACGACGACGCCGTCCACCACTCCGCCGCCGCCCTCGCCCCCGACCTGGTGGTCCTCACCTTCTGCGGACTGTCGAAGACGTACCGGGTGGCGGGCTTCCGCTCCGGCTGGCTGGTCGTCACCGGGCCCAAGCAGCACGCGAGGAACTACCTGGAGGGCCTGACCATGCTGGCCTCCATGCGGCTGTGCGCCAACGCGCCCGCGCAGTACGCCATCCAGGCCGCGCTCGGCGGCCGCCAGTCCATCCGTGAACTCACCGCGCCGGGCGGGCGGTTGCACGAGCAGCGGAACGTGGCCTGGGAGAGGCTCAACGACATCCCCGGGGTGTCCTGCGTGAAGCCCAAGGGCGCGCTGTACGCCTTCCCGCGTCTGGACCCGAAGGTGCACCGGATCCACGACGACGAGAAGTTCGTCCTCGATCTCCTGCTGCGCGAGAAGATCCAGGTGGTCCAGGGCACCGGCTTCAACTGGCCCGCGCCCGACCACTTCCGCATCCTCACCCTCCCGCACGCGGACGACCTGGAGGCGGCGATCGGCCGGATCGGACGCTTCCTCGGCGGGTACCGGCAGGGGTAGCCCGTACCGGCGGCGCTCACGCGCCGGCGAGGTGCCGCGGCCGTCGGCCCGGCGTGGCGCCGGAGCGGTGAGCGGCCGTCCGGACCAACCCGCCCTGCGGGCGGCCGAAGCGGTGTGACACCGTGCTGGGGCATGCGCTGAAGGTCAGTGGGAAGGGCGTTGACGTGGGTGACCTTTTTCTCGTCCGGCATGGTGAGACCGAGTGGTCCCGGTCCGGACGGCACACCGGCCGGACCGACGTACCCCTGACCGAGCACGGCCGGGAGGAGGCGCGCCGGCTGGTGCCGCTGATCCGCTCGCACCGCATCGGCGCCGCGTTCGTCAGCCCCCTGGAGCGGGCCCGGGAGACCGCCGCGCTCATCGGCGTCCACGACGCCCGGGTCGACGCCGATCTGCGCGAATGGGACTACGGCGGCTACGAGGGCGTGACCACCGTGGAGATCCAGCGGGAGCGGCCCGACTGGTTCCTGTTCACGGACGGCGTCGCGCCGGGCCCGCCGGAACATCCCGGGGAGAGCCCGGAGCAGGTCGGGGAGCGGGCGGACCGGATGCTCGGCAAGGTGGACGCCGCCCTGGCCAACACCGAGGGAGTGGTGCTGCTGGTCGCCCACGGCCACTTCCTGCGGGTCCTCACCGCGCGCCGGCTCGGGCTGCCGCCGCGGCACGGGGCGCTGTTCCAGCTCGCGACGGGCGCGCTGGGCCGGCTCGGCACCGAGCACGGGCGACCCGTGATCGCGGGGTGGAACGTCCGGGCGCCCGACTGACGGGACCGGCCGCCCGCCCGGACGATCCCGCGTCCCGGGGCCGGGCCCGTTGTCAGACCCCGGTCGTACTCTCGGAACGAGTCGCCGGTCCGGCGGCTCCCGGGCGTCGGCACATCGGAAGGGGGCTCGGCGTGACACGACCGCCGACCGTCGCGCAACGACGGCTGATCGAGGCCGCCGATCCGGTGACCGGGCGGCTGCGCGGGACGCAGGCGCAGCTGGACGCGCTGGTGAAGCGGGGGCTCGCCTTCCGGCACCCGAGGCCGCCGCACGATCACTTCCTCACGCCGGCGGGGCACCGGATACGCGACGCGGAGCCGCAGGCGCCCGCGGTCGCCGAGGGGTCCGCGTCCGCCGACGGGGGGTTCGCGGCGCGCGTCGGCGGCGAGGAGGAGGCGCCGGTGTTGTCCGAGGCGGCCCGGCTGCGGGAGGTGCGCGGCGCCTGGCAGGGGCTGCTGGAGCTGCGCCGGATGACCAATCCGGGCGGCGAGACCGACCGCCCGTGCGGCTGGGAGCGGACGCACCTGGTGCGGGCCGCCGCGCTCGCCCTGGAGGCCGCGGGGCACCTCCCGGCGGGCCCGGAAGGCGACGGCTACCGGGTGCGGGTGACGCCGCAGCCCGAGGCGGTCGCCGTGTACGCGCCGGACGAGCCGGCCCTGCGGGCGTGCACGGCGACGCTGGAGGGGGCGGGCTGGCAGGCCGGCGCGTACACGGAGCCCAGGACCAGGGTGCGGTATCTGCTGGCGTCTCCGCGGCGGGCCTGAGACGCGTGCCAGGATCAGTGGGCTGAGGATCCGAACGACGAAGGGGCGCCGGCCGTGGCCGAACCGTTTTCCGTCCGTGTGACCGTCCGCGGTTACGAGACAGATGTGCAGGGCCATCTCAACCAGGCGGTGTACCTCAACTACGCGGAGCACGCCCGCTGGTCGCTGCTCCAGGCCGCCGGGGTGAGCCAGGCCCGGCTGCGCGCCCGGGGTGTGGGGCCGGTGGCGCTGGAGACGACGATCCGCTTCCGGCGCGAGCTGCTCGCCGGGGACGAGGTCGACGTGAGCTGCGAGTTCGAGTGGGGCGGCGGCAGGACGTTCCGGATCCGGCAGGAGATACGCAAACTCGACGGCACGGTGGCGGCCGAGGTCACCGCGGTGGGCGGCATGCTCGACCTGGAGCGGCGGAAGCTGCTCGACGACCCCCGGGAGGTGTTCGAGGAGCTGGCGACGGACCTCGGCCTCTTCGGCCTGTGACCGCCGGGCCAAGGCCTGTCTGACCATTCCCGCCTGCCCCGCGAGGCCGGGCACGGACGCTCTCCGCGTTGCCGGAGCGCTCTCCGGGCGGACGACGGGAATTGTCAGACAGGCCCTACGTCGAGCAGTTCGGGCGGGTGCTCGGTGTCGTAGGCCGCCCGGGCCTCGGCGATGTACACCCCGTTGCGCTCGGCCCAGTGGGCCAGCCGTCGCAGTGTCGGGAGCAACTCACGGGAGGCGGGAGTGAGTTCGTACTCCACCTTGGGCGGGACCGTCGGATGCACGGTGCGCGTGACCAGGCCGTCGCGCTCCAGGTGACGCAGGGTCAGGGACAGCATGCGGCGGCTGATGCCCTCGATGCCGCGTTCCAGCTCCGTGAACCGGGTGGGTCCCGCGGCGGCGGCGACGAGGATCTGCACGCTCCACTTGCCGGCCACCCGGTCGAGGACCTCACGCACCGGGCAGGCGTCCGTGTCCACCGCCCGGACGGTGACACCGGTGTTCCTCCGCACCATCGGACTCCCTCCTCGCGCCGGCCTCCATGCTCACCCACGACGCCCCTCGCCGCACCCGCTGGGAGGCGGGGCGGGGCCGTGGCCCCGCCCCGCCTCCCGCTCCCCCATCT
>Ga0308175_100000507_pt1 | contig 26697 bp, 2 predicted proteins | sample PhyCR1_3_FD_203893 | JGI IMG/M metagenome (GOLD analysis project Ga0308175, IMG submission 203893) | Soil microbial communities from UC Gill Tract Community Farm, Albany, California, United States - DLSLS.C.R1 | ecosystem: Environmental > Terrestrial > Soil > Agricultural land | place: USA...
CGCACAGGCCCACCCGCACCTCGGGTCTCACCCCCAGCCCTCGTAGATGCCGGGCCAGACGGCTCGCCCGGCGCTCCAACTCCCCGTAGCTCAGCCGCGCGTCTCCAAACGACACTGCCACCGCTTCGGGCCGGCGCCGCGCCTGGGCCTCGAACAGCTCGTGCGCGCACGCCTGGCGCGGGTACGCTGCCCCGGTGTCGTTCCACTCCTCCAGCACCTGGCGCCGCTCCTCTCCGCTCAGCAGCGCCAGCGACATCGGACGCGACTCCGGGTCCGTCGCCATCGCTTCCAGCAGCCGGCCCAGATGACCCAACATCCGGCGGACCGTCCCCCCATCGAACAGCTCCGTGCTGTAATGCATGGTGCCATGCACCCGGCTCCCCGCGTCGTGCATCGACAGCAGCAGGTCGAGCTTCGCTACCGACGAATCCTCCGCCAGCGGCCGGATGGTGAGGCCCGGCAGCTTCAGGTCCTCCTCCGGGGCGTTCTGGAGGATGAGCATCACCTGGAACAGCGGGTGATGGCTCAGATTCCGCTCCGGCTGCAGCTCCTCCACCAGCTTCTCGAACGGAACGTCCTGGTGGGCGTAGGCCCCCAGCGTCACCTCGCGCGCTCGCCGCAGCAGCTCCCCCGTGCTCGGATCGCCCGACAGATCCGTGCGCATCACCAGCGTGTTGACGAAGAACCCGATCAGATCCTCCAGCTCACGGCGCGTCCGGCCAGCGATCGGCGAGCCCACCGCCACGTTCTCCTCCCCCGCATAGCGCCCCAGCAGAGCCTGAAAGCCCGCCAGCAGCACCATGTACAGCGTCACGCCCTCGCGCCGGCTCAGGCGCCGCAACCCCTCGCTCACTTCCGCGCTCAGCGCGAACGGCTCCGCGGCCCCCTGATGGGTCGGCAGCGCCGGCCGCGGCTGGTCGATGGGCAGCGCCAGCACCGGCGGCAGATCCCGCAGGCGCTCCTTCCAGTAAGACACCTGTTTCGCGAGGGTCGCTCCGGTCAACCACTCGCGCTGCCAATGGGCATAGTCCGCGTACTGGAGCAGCAGCTCCGCCAAGGGCGATGGCCGGCCCTGCGAAAAGGCGAGGTACAGCGCCGAGATCTCCCGGACCAGGATTCCCATCGACCAGCCGTCCGAGACGATGTGGTGCATCGTCAACAGCACCACGTGGTCCGCCGCGGCCAGACGCAACACCTTCCCGCGCACCAGCGGGCCCTGCCGCAGGTCGAACGGCGAGCTCGCCTCCAGCTCCGCGCGCCGTCGGATCTCCCCCTCCTGGTCCCCGGCAGGCATCCCGCCGAGGTCCTCGAGCCCCAGCTCCACCTCCAGAGCCTCGTGCACCACCTGCACCGGAGCTCCGTCTTCCATCTCGAACGTCGTCCGCAGCGCCTCGTGCCGATGCACCACCTCCCGGAAGCTCCGCGCCAGTGCCGGCACGTCCAACGATCCGGTGAGCCGGAGCGCCGAGGAGAGGTTGTAGACCGCGCTGCCGGGCTCGAGCTGGTCGAGGAACCACAGCCGTTGTTGCGCGAAAGAGCAGACCGCGCTCCAGCGTCCTGCCGATGCCTCTGGGTCCAGGCTGCTGGAAACCTCCTGTTGCTCGCACATTTCGGGCTCACTCCTGCCTGTCATTGGCCGCTCCCCCGGACGGCACGCCCTGGAGGCCGCGGCAGCCTCCGGATCGGACCCGCGCTCTCCGCCTCGACCGGCCGGGCACGGCCGATCTCCTCCGCGAGGCCCGCGACCGTGGGGGTCTCAAACAAGGTCTTCAGCGCGATGTCGACGCTCAGGCTCGCGCGCAGGCGGGCCACGAGGCGCGTCGCCGTCAGGGAATGCCCGCCGAGATCGAGGAAGCTGTCGAAAATGCCGACTCGCTCGACCTGCAGCACCTCCGCCCAGATTTCCGCGAGCCGTGTCTCCAAGGGGGTGCGCGGTGCGACGAACTCGACGTGCGATTGGATCTTGGGGGCGAGCTTCACCAGTGCTCCGCGGTCCACTTTGCCGTTCGGCATCAGCGGCAACGCCGCCAGGGCCATTACCGCCGAAGGCATCATGTATCCCGGCAGCTTCCCCATGAGAAGGGTCCGGAGCTCGGCGAGGTCCGGCGCCGCCATCTCCTTGCGAGCCACCACGTAGGCCACGAGCCGGCGGTCGTCTTCCTCGCCAAGCGCCAACACCGCCGCTTCCGAGAGCGAGGGGTGCGAGAGGAGCGCCGCTTCGATCTCTCCCAGCTCCACCCGGTAGCCACGCACCTTCACCTGCTGATCGATGCGGCCCAGAAATTCCAGGCTCCCCTCCGTCGACCGGCGGACGAGATCGCCTGTCCGGTAAAGGCGGCCACCAGGCGGCGCGCTGAAAGGATCGGGAGCGAACCGTTCCGCCGTCAGGTCCGGCCGGTTGAGATAGCCCCGAGCCACCCCGGCGCCGCCGATCCAGAGCTCTCCGGCGACGCCGGCCGGGACCTGCCGCCCATGGCGGTCGAAGACATGGAGCCCGGTATTTGCGAGCGGCCGGCCGAGCACGTTGCCGGGGGGCAGAGAGCCTGGGCTGACGGTGAAGCTGGAAGCGATGATGGTCCCCTCCGTCGGACCGTACAGCACCGTCACCGCCGCCCGGGGGAAGACCTGTGTCAGCTCGGCCAGGAGGTCGGGCGGTACGGCTTCACCGCCGACGAAGATCTGTCGCAGCCACGGGCAGCGGCGACCGCTGGCGCTCATGAAGCCGGTGATCTGCCGCATCAGGCTGGGCACCGCGTGAATCACCGTGGCCTCCTGCATCGCCGCGGCAAGTGCCTTGAGGTCGGCGATCTCTCCCTGGGTAAGCAGCAGCGAGGCCGCGCCCAGGCTCAACGGCACGAGCAGCTCGAACAACGAAATGTCGAAGGAGAAGGATGCGAGGTGCAGCATCCTGTCAGCGGGAGTGAAGCCGAAGCGCTCGCCACTGGCGGCGACGACGCTGGCGAGGCTGCGGTGCTCGACGCAGACCGCCTTCGGCCGGCCGGTGCTGCCGGAGGTATAAATCCGGTAGGCGAGGTTGCCGCGTCCGATCTCGCGGGCCGGCTCTGCCGCGCTCCGCGCCGCGATCGCTTCCCGCTCGGCGTCCAGGCACATCACCCGCGTCCCGGCGGGCGCCTGAAGCCTGTCGGCCAGGCGGCTCTCGGTAAGGAGCAGCGGGGCCGCGCTGTCCTCCAGCACAAAGGCCAGCCGCTGCGTTGGATAGGTGGGATCCAGCGGAACGTAGACACCACCCGCCTTGAAGATCGCCAGGGCCGCCACGACCAGCTCCGGCGAGCGCTCCAAGCAGACCACCACTGGCACCTCCGCACGCACACCGGACTCACCGAGCTGATGCGCCAGCCGGTTGCTGCGGGCGTTCAGCTCCCCATAATCCAGGACCCGCCCCGCGAACCACAGGGCTGGGGCCGCGGGATCACGCCGGGCACAGGCCGTGAACAGCTCATGCACACAGGGAGCCTCGCGGTGGCGGCTCCACGTGTCGTTCCACTCGCTCGCCACCTGGTGGCGTTCCGCCTCTGTCAGCAGCGAAAGATCCAGGAGCCGTGCCTCCGGGTTGGCCGCCATGCTCTCCAGCAGGCACCCGAAATGACGAGCTATTTTGCGGATTACCTCGGAGTCGTAGCGCCCCCGCTCGTAGTCGAAGCACACCTGCAACTCGGCGCCGGGGATGGCGGCCAGGGTCAATGGATAGTTCGTGCGCTCATGTTGGCGGACGGAGCCGATCCCGAGAGCTTGGCCGGCCTGTTCTCGGACCGCCTCGTCGACAGGGTAGTTCTCGACCACCACGAGACTCTCGAACAGAGGCATCTCGCGTGGGACCTCGCTCCAGCCGTGGATGTCCACGAGGGCGCTATGCTGATGCTGGCGAGCCTCCGCTTGTTGCTCCTGGATCGCCTTGAGATACTCGCCGGTCCGCTGCTCGGGCTTCACCGACACCCGTACCGGCACGGTGTTGATGAACAGCCCCACCATCGACTCCACCCCGGCGAGCTCCGCCGGGCGACCCGAGACCGTAGCTCCGAAGACCACGTCGTCCGCTCCGGCGTAGTGGCTGAGGAGCAACGCCCAGGCGCCTTGCAAAACGGTATTGAGCGTCACCTTTTGCCGGCGTCCAAGAGTTTCCACGGCATGGGTGGATACCCCGGACAGGCGCAGGATTTCCTCCCCGGTCCTCTCCTCCTGCGCGGATGGCTTGCTTCCATGCCGGCGCTCCACCCCTAGCCGGGTCGGGGTCGTGAATCCCTTCAGTGCGCCGCGCCAGAGCTCCTCTGCACGGCCGGAATCCTGGTTCCTGAGCCAGGCGATGAAATCGCGATAGGGCCGGGGGCTCTTCAGGCGCAGTGTCTCGCCGTCGCGGAAAGACTTGTAGAAAGCCAACAGCTCCTTGAACACGAGATTGGTGCACCAGCCGTCGAGGAGGACGTGGTGGTAGCTCCACACGAGCTGGCACACGTCCTCGTTCAGCCGGATCAGCGCCAGCCGCATGAGGGGCGCTCGCAGCGGATCAAAGCCACGCCGCCGGTCTGCCTGCAGCAGCTCCTCGAGGCGACGGCGCTGTTCCGCCGGGTCGAGCGGGCGCCAGTCTTCCTCCTGCCAAGCCAGTTGCACGTCGCGCCAGACGATCTGCAAGGGCTCTCGCAACCCTTCCTGCACAAACGAGGAGCGCAGGATCGGGTGCCGGTCCACCACGGCCTGCCAGGCCCGCTTGAAGGACCCGGCGTCCATGCCGTTCTCGAGGCGGCAGCTCAACTGCTCGACGTACATGCCGGATCCCGGCGCGTAGAGCGAGTGGAACAACAAGCCTTGCTGCGTCGGAGAGAGCGGGTAGACGTCCTCGATGCCGCGGCCGTTGCCGGCTAGGCTGTCGAGCTGATCTTGAGTGAGCGCCGCGAGAGGGAAGTCCGAAGGGGTGCAGCCGCCGGCCAGAGGCGAGCGGCAGTGCTCGATCAGGCCTTGCAGCGCCGCGAGGAAAGCTCCGGCCAGACCCTCGACCGTCTCCCGCCGGTGGATGGCGTCGCTGTAGGTCCAGTCCATCTGGAGGCGCCCGCCGGTCACCAGACCGCTGACCTCCAGCAGGTGAGCTCTCGGGGTCTCCGGCGCCTCGGCACGTCCGTGGGATTCGCCGGCCGCGGCGAATGGGGACGCGGAAGAAAGCACTTGATCGACCTGCCCCAGGTAGTTGAAGCTGATCTGCGCCGGAGGCAGGGCCGCCAGCCAGGCGCGGATCTCCTCGGGGCCCAGATACCTCAGCAGCCCGTACCCGATGCCGCGGCTTGGAACGCCGCGGAGCTGCTCTTTCATGGCTTTCAGAAGACCGCCGGGATCCGAGCCCCCTGTCGTCTCCAGCGCCACCGGATACAAGGTGGTGAGCCAGCCCACGGTGCGCGAGAGATCGACCCCCTCGAACAGCTCCTCCCGGCCGTGCCCTTCCAGCTCCACCATCACCCGGCCCGCTCCCGTCCAGCCCGCCAACGCCTGCGCCAGCGCCGCCAGCAGCACGTCGTTGATCTGCGTCCGGTAGACCCCCGGCACCTCCTGGAGCAGGCTGCGCGTCTCCTCCTCGCTCAGCGCCACCGAGACGCTGCGCGCCGACGCCACCGTGTTGTCCCCGCCGGGGCAGTCCACCGGCAGCCGCGCGGGGCTCTCCACCTCCAGCCAGTACGCCGCCTCCGTTTCCAGGGAGCTCGACCGGGCGTGCTCGCTCAGCCGCCGCGACCACTCCTGGAACGAGGTGGTCTTGGCGGGCAGCTCCACGGGCCGGCCCGCTCGCAGTTGCTCGTAGGCCCGCTGCAGATCCTCCAGCAGGACGCGCCACGACACCCCGTCCACCGCCAGGTGATGGACCGCCAGCAGCAGGCGCTCCCCCGCCTCTCCCAGCCCGTAATGGACCACCCGCAGCAACGGGCCCGAAGAGAGGCTCAGGCTCTGCTGCATCCGCGAGGCGTGCGCCTCCAAGGCCCGCCGCGGGTCCGGCTCTCCCGACAGGTCCACCCGCGAGAGCACCTCGCCTCCGACGTCCTCCGCGTACCACTGGCGCCACTCCCATCCCTGGCGCTCGAAGCGCAGTCGCAGAGCATCGTGGTGACGCACCAACTCGCGCACCGCCCCCTCCAGAGCGTCCACTTCCACCGGCTCGCGCGGCCTCAGCAGCACCGACTGGTTGAAGTGGCCGGGCCTGGGCGGCTCCTGCTCGAAAAACCAGCGCTGGATCGGCGTCAGCTCCACCTCGCCCGTCACCCGCTCCTGGCTCGCCGCGCCCTGCGCCGCCGGCACGGCCACCTGGGCCAGCTCGGCGACCGTCGGGTGCTGGAAGATCTGCCCCAGAGAGAGCTGATAGCCGGCCTCCCGCGCCCGCGATACCACCTGGATGCTGAGGATCGAATCGCCCCCCAGCTCGAAGAAGTTGTCCTCCACCCCCACCTTTTCGACTCCGAGCACCGCCGACCAGATGCGCGCCAGGTCCGTCTCCGTCCCGGTCCGTGGCGCCACGTACCGGTGCTCGTCCCGCTCGGCCACCTCCGGCACGGGCAGCGCCCGCCGGTCCAGCTTGCCGCTCGGCGTCAGCGGCAGGCTCTCCAGGATCACGAAGACGGCGGGGACCATGTGCTCCGGCAGCCTGGCGGCCGCGTGCTCCCGCAGCCTCAGCGGCTCTGGCGTGGCCCCGTCCTTGCCCATCACGTACGCCACCAGCCGCTTTTCTCCGGGACGGTCCTCCCGCACCATCACAGCCGACTCCCCCACGTCTTCCTGACCCGACAGGACCGCCTCGATCTCCCCCAGCTCGATCCGGAACCCCCGCAGCTTAACCTGGTGATCGATGCGGCCCAGGAGCTCGATGTTCCCGTCCGGCAGGTACCTCACCAGGTCTCCCGTGCGATACAGCCGGGCCCCCTCTTCTCCGAAGGGGTCCGGCACGAAGCGGTCCGCGGTCAGACCGGGCGCGTTCCAGTAGCCGCGGGCGACCCCGGCCCCCCCCGCGCACAGCTCCCCCGGCACCCCGATGGGGCACAGGCTCATCCCCCGGTCGAGGACGTAGGCGAGGGTGTTGGCGATGGGGCGTCCAATCGGCACGCTGCCGGCCCGGAGACGCCCCCCTCCGCGCATGCGGTAGCAGGAGGTGAAGGTGGCGTTTTCGGTCGGACCGTAGCCGTTGATCAGGAAGGAGCCCTCGTCGAGGCGGGCCAGACATCTCTCCACGTGCGCGGGAGACAGCACGTCCCCTCCCGCCAGAACCTGCGCGACGTGGCGCAGATCGTCCGGACGCTGGTCCACCATCAGATGGAACAGCGGGGCCGTCAGCCAGAGCACGCTGACCCCGTGCTGGCGCACGGCCGCCCCGATGTCCTCCAGGCTCTGGGTTCCGGGCGGCATCACGACGAGCCGGCCGCCGTTGAGCAGAGCCCCCCAGATCTCCAGGACGGACGTGTCGAAAGCGGCCGGCGAGAGCTGGAGGAACACGTCCTCCGGGCCCACCGTCATGTAGTCCGCCCCGCGGACGAGGCGCACGACGCCCCGGTGGGTCACCGCGGCGCCCTTGGGACGCCCCGTCGAGCCCGAGGTGTACATCACATAGGCCAGTTGGCCGGCGTCCGAGCGGATGTCGAGCCGCTCGGCGCTTCGCCTCCGGATCTCCTCCGCGTCCCGGTCGACGTAGACGGTGGGCGTGCCGCCGGGTGAGGGCAGCACCGCCGCCGTGTGCTCCTGCGTCAGCAGCACCTGTGCTCCGGAGTCCTCCAAGATGAAAAGCAGGCGCTCGCGGGGGTACTGCGGGTCGAGAGGAACGTAGGCCCCTCCCGCCTTCAGGATGGCGACGAGCCCCACCACCATCTCCAGGGAGCGCTCGACGCAGATCCCGACCCGCACCTCGGGGCCGACCCCCAGGGCGCGCAGGTGGCGGGCGAGCCGGCCGGCCCGTTCGTCGAGGTCGCGATAGCTCAGCGGCTCGCCCGCGAACACGAGGGCTGTGGCGTCCGGAGTCCGCGCGGCCTGCTCATCGAACAGCTCGTGGATGCACCGGCTGGCGGGGTACGCGGCCGCCGTGTCGTTCCAGTCCAGCACCTGGTGCCGCTCGGCCGCGGTGATCAGCGGCAGGTCCCGCAAGGGGGCTTCGGGGGACTTGGCGATCTCCGCGAGCAGATTCGCCAGATGTCCGATCAGGCGCCGGACCAGGGCGGGGCCGAGGCGCCGTGCGTCGTAATCGAGCCGCAGGGAGAGATCGGCACCGTGGGCCACGACCAGCGTCAGGGGGTAGCTCGTGCGCTCGTGGTTCTGGACCGTGCCGATCCCCAGCGCCTTGCCGGCCTGCTCCTGGAGCGATCTGTCGACGGGATAGTTCTCGAACACCAGCAGGCTCTCGAACAACGGCGTCCCCGGGGCCACCTCGCTCCAGCGCTGGATGCTCGCCAGGGGCGCGTGCTCGTGCTGGCGCGCCTCGACCTGCTGCTCCTGGAGGGCTTGCAGGTATTCGACGGCACGCTGCTCGGCTCCCATCCGTACGCGCACGGGGAGCGTGTTGATGAAGAGCCCCAGCATGGATTCGACCCCGGCGAGATCCGCGGGGCGTCCGGCGACGGTGGCGCCGAACACGACGTCGTCCTCGCCGCTGTAGCGGCTGAGGAGCAGGCCCCAGGCGCCCTGCAGCACCGTGTTGAGGGTCAGGTGGTGGCCGCGCGCGAGCGCCTCGACCGCCGCGGTGTCCTCGCGCGGCAGCAGCAGCATCTCCTGCCGGTAGGCCTCCCCCTCGCCGCCCTCGTCCGGATGGAAACGGTCCGTGGGCAGCGGCGTGGAGGCGTGAAACCCCGCCAGCGCCGAGCGCCAGAACCCCTCGGGCTTCTCGAGGTCGTGGCCGCGCAGCCAGGCGATGTAGTCGCGGTAGGGTCGGGGACGCTCGAGATCGGGCTTCCGGCCGTGGCGGCAGGCCTCGTAGAGAGTGAACAGCTCCCGGAAGAGCAGCGAGGTGCACCAGCCATCCAGCAGGACGTGGTGATGGCTCCAGACGAGCTGATAGGCGCCCGGCTCCGTGCGCAGGAGAGCGAGCCGCATGAGGGGTGCCGTCTCCAGGTCGAAGCCGCGGGCGCGATCGGTCCGCAGCAGCTCCGCGAGCCGCTCCTGCTGCTGAGCCTCCGGCAGATCGATCCAATCCCTCTCGTCCCAGCTCAGCTCCACCTGCCGCCGGACCACCTGCAACGGCTCCGCGAGCCCTTCCCAGAGGAACGCGGACCGCAGGATCGGATGCCGGTCCACGACCCCCTGCCAGGCCTGCTTAAAGGCCTCGACGTCGACGCCGCCAATGCGGCAGCTCACCTGCTCGAAGTACAGGCCCGAGCCTGGGGCGGAGATCGAGTGGAACAACATCCCCTGCTGCATCGGCGACAGCGGATAGACATCTTCGACCCCGCGGCCGTTGCCGACGCAGCGGTCGAGCTGCTCCTGGCTCAGCGCGGCCAGGGGGAAGTCCGAGGGCGTGCAGCCCCCCGCTTCCGGCGACAGGCAGTGCTCGACGACCCCCCTCAGCGCCTGGAGAAACGAGCCCGCGAGGGCGGTGACCGTCCGCTCGTCGTGCCGGGCCGCGCTGTACGTCCAGGTCAGGTGCAGGCGGCCCTCGCCGACCAGGGCGTCGACGTCGAGCAGGTATCTCCGCGGCGTCCCCGGCCCTTCCACCTTCCCGTGCGACTCGCCCGCCACGGCGAACGGCGAGGTGCGCGGCAGGAGCTGGTCGAATTGGCCCAGGTAATTGAAGCTGATCTCCGCCGGCGGCAGGGCCGCCAACCGGGCCCGCGCCTCCTCCCGGCCCAGGTACCTGAGGACGCCATACCCGATTCCGCGGCGCGGAATCCCGCGGACCTGCTCCTTCACCGCCTTCAGCAGAGCACCGGGCTCCGTGCGGCCTTGCCGGTCCAGCAACGCCGGATAGAGGCTCGTGAGCCAGCCCACCGTCCGCGACAGATCCACCTCCTCGAACAGCTCCTCCCGGCCGTGCCCCTCGAGGTCCACCAGCACGCGGTCCTCACCCGTCCAATCCGACAGCGCCACCAGCAGCGCCGCCAGCAGCACCTCGTCGATCTGCGTCCGGTAGACCGCCGGTGCTTCCTGCAGCAGGCGGCGCGTCTCGTTCGCGTCCAGAGACACCGTCACGCTCCGCGTGGTCCCCGCCGTATTGGCGCCCGTGGCGTGGTCCACGGGCAGCTTCGCGGCGCTCCAGCGCCGCTCCGACGACCAGTACGGCTCCTCCTGCGCCAGCTCCGCGGATTCCGCGTACGACGCCAGGCGCTCCGACCAATCCTTGAACGAGGTCGTCCTCGGCGGCAGCTCCACCTCGCGTCCCGCGAGGAGCTGCTCGTAGATCTTGCGCAGGTCTTCCAGGAGGATCCGCCACGACACTCCATCCACCGCCAGGTGATGGACCACCACCAGCAGACGCTTTCCGGCCGCCCCCAGGTCGTAGCACACCACCCGCAACAGAGGGCCCGCCGCGAGATTCAGGCTCGCCTGGACGCTCGCGACATGGGCCTCCAGCGCCGTCTTCCACTCCCGGACCCGCGAGAGGTCCACCCGCGAGAACACCCCGGTGCCGGCGTCCTCCGCGCACCACTGGCGCCACTCCGTCTCCCCGCGCTCGAAGCGGAGCCGCAGCGCGTCGTGGTGCCAAGCCAATTCCCCGGCGGCACGCTCCAGCGCACCCGGTTCCACGCCGGCGCGCAGCTCCAGCAGCACCGCCTGGTTGAAGTGGTGGGGCGCGGGGAGATCCTGCTCCAGGAGCCACCGCTGGATCGGGCTCAGCGGCACCGGCCCCACGACAGGCCCTCTTTCCTCCGCCGGCTGGCCGGCCGGCCGCATCACCTCCGCCAGGCCCCCCACGGTCTGGTGCTCGAAAAGATCCTTCACCGTGAGCTGGTAGCCCGCCGCTCTCGCCCGCGCCACCACCTGGATGCTCAGGATCGAATCGCCGCCCAGCTCGAAGAAGTTGTCCTCCACCCCCACCCGCTCGATCCCCAGCACCTCCGCCCAGATCCGTGCCAGCTCGGCCTCCGCCCGGGTACGCGGAGCGAGGAGCGTGCGCCCCGCCTCCCCGCCCGTACCGGGCGCCGGCAGCGCCCGCCGGTCCACCTTGCCGGTCGGCGTCAACGGAAACTTTTCCAGCACCACGAAGGCCGAGGGCGCCATGTGCTCCGGCAGCCGCTTGGCCATGAACGCCCGCAAGCGGCTCACCTCCGGCGCGCACCCGTTCCTGCCCACCACGTACACCACCAGCCGCTTGTCCCCAGGGCGGTCCTCGCGCACCATCGCCGTCGACCGCTCCACCTCCGGGTGCCCCGCCAGCACGGTCTCGATCTCCCCCAGCTCGATCCGGAACCCGCGCAGCTTCACCTGATGATCGATCCGTCCCAGGAACTCGATGTTGCCGTCCGGCAGGTATCTCACCAGGTCCCCTGTCCGGTACAGGCGCGATCCCGCCGCTCCGAAGGGGTCCGGCACGAGCTTCGCCGCCGTGAGGTCGGGACGGGCGAGGTAGCCCCGCGCCAGGCCGCTCCCGCCGAGGCACAGCTCGCCGGCCACCCCGGCGGGAACGAGGTCCCCGAGCGCGTCGAGGACATAGCTCGTGCGTCCGGCGAGGGTCCGGCCGATGGGGACGCCGCGCCCCGCGCGGCCCTCGAGATCCTTTCCCGCGTCGAAGGCGTTGGAGGTGACCGTGGTCTCGGTCGGGCCGTAGACGTTCACCAGGCGCCCCGCGGAGAGGCGGGACTCGCGCCAGACGCGCACCAGCTCCCGCCGCAGCAGCTCCCCGCCGACCGTGACGAGGCGCAGGCTGGGAGCGCTCTCCCCGAGCAGGCGCCATTCCTCGATCACCGTGCCCCAGTAGGCCGTCGGCAGGTCGGCCATGCTGATCCCCAGCCTGCGCACCCGGTCCAGCAGCTCCGCGGCCGTCCAGAGGTCCCGCCCCGCCAGGATCAGCCGCGCGCCGCCCAGCAGGGTGGTGAAGATCTGCTCGGCCGAGGGATCGAAGACGAGCGGAGCGAGCTGCAGCACGTGATCGTCCGCGCGCATCCCCCACACGTCCCGCATGCCGAGCACGTGGCTCGCCAGCGTCCCCACCTCGATGCCGACCCCCTTCGGCCGTCCGGTCGACCCGGAGGTATAGATCACGTAAGCCAGGTTCCCGGGGGTCACCCCGCTCTCCCGAGGCGTCGGCTCCTGGCGCGCGATCAGCTCCCAGTCCCGGTCCAGGCAGACCACCGGCCCCCCCTGCAGCGGCGAGACCTCCAGCCACCTTTGCTGAGTCAACAGGACCCGCACCGCGGCGTCCTCCACGGCGAGCTCCGAGCGCTCTCGCGGGGATTGCGGATCGAGAGGCACGTACGCCGCCCCTGCCTTCAGCACGCCCAGGACCCCCACGATCATGTCCAGGGACGGCTCGACGCAGATCCCCACGCGCCCTTCGGGACCAACGCCTAGCGTCCCGAGATACCGGGCGAGCTGATTCGCGCGCCGGTCCAGCTCGCCGTAGCTCAGTTGCTCGTCCTCGAGGACGACCGCGATCGCATCCGGCGTGCGCTCCACCTGCTCCTCGAACAGCTCGTGGACGCAACGCGCCGGCTCGCAGGTCCCGGAGCAGCCGCTCCAGTCCTCGACGAGCTGCCGGCGCTCCGGGCCGCTGAGCAGCGGCAGCTCCATCACCCTCGCCTCGGGCTCCTCGGCCATCCCCGCGAGCAGGCGGCCCAGGTGCCCCGCCATCCGCCGGATCGTCTGCGGCAGGAAGAGGTCCGTGCTGTATTCGAGCTCGCCCGGGAGCTCCGCCGCCTCTTCTCGCATCGCCAGCGTGAGGTCGAATTTCGCCACCGAGCGCTCGGCCTCCAGGGGACGGATCGTCAGCTCCGGCAGCCTCAGCTCCCTCCGGGTTTCGTTCTGCAGGACGAACCAGACCTGGAAGAGCGGGTGATGGCTCAGGCTGCGTTGCGGCTGCAGCTCGTCCACCAGCCTCTCGAACGGCACGTCGGGATGGGCGAAGGCCCCGAGCGTGACCTCGCGGACCCGCCTCACCAGGTCCGCCACCGTGGGGTTGCCCGACAGATCGGCGCGGATGACCAGGGTGTTCACGAAGAAGCCGATCAGGCCTTCCAGCTCGCGGCGGCTCCGGCCCGCATTCGGGGTTCCGACGAGCACGTCGTTCTCGCCGGCATAGCGCCCCAGCAGCGCATGGAACGCCGCCAGCAGGACCATGTGCAGGGTGGCGCCCTCGCGGCGGGCCAGCCGCAGCAGACCGTCCTTCACCGGACCGGGCACGGTGAACGGCTCCACCGCGCCGCGGGAGGTCCGCACCGCGGGGCGGTCGCGGTCCGCCGGCAGGCTCAGCACCGGCGTGCAGCCGCGCAGACGCTCTCTCCAATAGGACATCTGCGCCGCGAGCACCTCCCCCTGCAGCCACTGCCGCTGCCAGTACGCGAAGTCCGGGTACTGGAGCGGCGGCTCCGGCAGCGGCGACGGCGCGCCGGCCGCGAATGCCTGGTAGAGCGCCGAGACCTCACGGATCAGCACGCCCATCGACCAACCGTCCGACACGATGTGGTGCATCGTCAGCAGCACCACGTGGTCGCCGTCCGCGAGGCCGAGCACGCGAGCGCGGAGCAGGGGGCCCGTGCGCAGATCGAAGCCGCGCGCCGCCTCGTCCACCGCCTGCCTGCCGACCTCCAGGTCCCGCGCGGCCCCAGGGAGGCCCCGGAGGTCGACGACGGAGGTCCACGGCTCCAGCTCCTCGCTCACCACCTGCACCGGCTGTCCGTCCGACGTCCCGAACGTCGTCCTCAGCGCCTCGTGACGGCGCACGACCTCGTTCAGGCTCCGCTCCAGGACGGCCAGATCGAGCCTCCCGCTCAGACGGATTCCGGCGGCGATGTTGTAGGCCGCGCCGCCCGGCTCGAGCTGGTCCAGAAACCAGAGGCGCTGCTGGGCGTGGGACAGCGGCGCCGGCCCCCCGCCGGGCCGCCGCGGGATCGTTTCCGCGACCGCGACCCCCGCCTTCCTCAGCCGGCTCTCAAGCAGGGCCAGCTTCGCGTCCGACAGGAGCCCGCGTTCTCTCAGCTCGGGCTGCGTCACGACACCACCCCCCCGGCCTCGGCCCGGAGCTGCTCGCTCACGGCGCTTTCATCCATCATCAGCACGTCCTTCACCATGCCCGCGACCTCGCGGGTGAAGCCGGAAGCCGGCTCGTTCGCCTCCAGCGCCAGGGCCAGGGCCGCGACGGTGGAGGCGGTGAAGAGCACGGGCAGCGGCAGCTCGATCTGGAAGGTCCTCCGCACCAGCGAGACGACCTGCGTGGCCAGCAGGGAGTGCCCCCCGAGATCGAAGAAGTTGTCGTGAACGCCGACCCGCGGCACCCCCAGCACGTCGGTCCAGATCCCCGCCAGGACCTCCTCGACGTCGTTGCGGGGAGCCACGTATCCTTGCCCCCGCGCCGGCCCCTCGGGCGCCGGCAGCGCGCGCCGGTCGAGCTTGCCGTTGGCCGTCAGAGGCATCCTCTCCAGCGCCACGAAGGCCGACGGCACCATCGGCTCGGGCAGGCTCGCCGCCGCGAACGCGCGCAGCGCGCCCGCCTCGGGCGGACCGACCTGTCCGGTCACGTAGGCCACCAGGCGCCGGTCCCCCGGCCGGTCCTCGCGGACCACCACCACGGCCTGCTCGACCGCCGGATGGCTTGCCAGCACCGTCTCGATCTCCCCCAGCTCGATCCGGAATCCACGCACCTTCACCTGGTGGTCGATGCGGCCGAGGAACTCGATGTTGCCGTCGGGCAGGTATCTCGCCAGATCGCCGGTGCGGTAGAGGCGCCCTCCCGGAGAGTGGCCGAAGGGGTCGGGCACGAACGCCTGGCCGGTCTTCACGGGATCGTGCAGATACCCCCGCCCGACGCCGTCGCCGCCGACGTGGAGCTCCCCCGGCGCTCCCATGGGAACGGGGGCGAGCCGCCGGTCCACGATGTAGAGCTGCGTGTTGAGGATCGGGCGTCCGATCGGCACGCTGCGCAGCCCCGCGGCCTCCGCGGGGCCGATCACGGCGTGGGTCACGTCGTCCGAGCATTCGGTCGGCCCGTAGGCGTTCATCACCGGCACCGCCGGATACCTCGCGAGCCACTCCCGGCACAGCTCCGGAGGCAAGGCCTCGCCCGTGGCGACGAGCCAGCGCAGGCGTCCCAGCGCGGGCGCCGGTCCCTGGGCCACGCTGCCCAGCATCCCCCGCAGCAGCGACGGCACCGTCTCCACGATCGAGATGCCCTCCCGGTCGAGGGCTGCGAGCAGGCGCTCGGGATCGTGGGCGGTCTGGTCCTCCATCACGTGCGTCGTCCCGCCCACGGCCAGGGCCGAGAAGAGCTGCCAGACGGAGATGTCGAAGCACTGCGAGGCCGTCTGCGCCACCGTGTCGCCCGCCTGCAGGCCGAGGTCGCGGATCTTGGCGAACAGGTGGTTCAGCAGGCCGCGGTGCTCGACCATGGCCCCCTTGGGAGCACCCGTGGAGCCAGAGGTGAAGATCACGTAGGCGAGGTCCCGGGGCCGCGCCCGCCTCTCCGGCGGCGCCGTCGCCGCCGGGCCGCCGGCGACCTCCTCCAGCACGAGGGTCCGCGGGCCGCCGTCCCCGGCCGCGGGCGCGCGGTCCACCCACCTCCGGCCGGTCACGATCAGGGATGCGCGGGCCTGCTCGAGGATGCGCTGGTTGCGCTCCGGGGGGTGCGAGGGGTCGAGAGGCAGGTAGGCGCCGCCCGCCTTGAAGATCGCCAGCAGCAGGGCCAGCATCTCGCTCCGCCTCTCGTCGAGCACCGCCACGATCGTGCCTGGACCGACTCCCTGCGCCACCAGGTACGCGGCCAGGCGGTCGGCGCGGGCCGCCAGCTCGGCGTACGTGAGAGAGCCCCGCCGGTCGATCACCGCGACGGCCTCCGGCGTCCGCCGCGCCTGCTCCGCGAACAGCTCGTGGACACACCGGTCCGCCGGATACTCCGCGGCGGTGTCGTTCCAGTCCACCAGCAGGCGGTGGCGTTCCGCCCCGGTCAGCAGCGACAGGTCCGAGAGCCGCGCCCCGGGGTCCGCCGCCATCGCCGCGAGCAGGCTCTCCAACCGGGCCTGCATACGCCGGATGGTCAGCGTCTCGAAGCGAAGCCGCTGATAGCGCAGCAGCAGTCTCATCGGCGGGCCCGGGACCACCTCGAGAGTCAACGGATAGTGGGTCCAGTCGTGGTTGCGGACGGAGCTCACGTCCACGGCCCGGGTGGACTGCTCGCGCAAAGAGGCGTCGACGGGGTAGTTTTCAAACACCAGAAGGGTCTCGAACAGCGGCGTGCCCCGCTCCACCTCGCTCCACCCCTGGACGTCCACGAGCAGGCTGTGCTCGTGCTGCCGCGCCTCGACCTGCTGCTCCTGCAACTCCCGCAGATACTCCGCCACCCGCTGCGGCGGCCTCACCCGCACCCGCACCGGCAGCGTGTTGATGAACAGGCCCAGCATCGACTCCACGCCCGCCAGCTCCGCCGGACGCCCCGACACCGTCGCTCCGAACACCACGTCCTCTTCGCCGCTGTAGCGGCTCAGCAGCAGCGCCCACGCCCCTTGCAGCACCGTGCTCAGCGTCAGTTGATGACCCCGGGCCAGCCGCTCCAGCGCCGCAGTCGAATCCACCGGCAGCCGTAGCGTCTCCTCTCCATACTCGTCCCCCTCTGCCGTCGGGGCCGCCCCGGAGCGCTCCACCCCCAGGCGCGCCGGGGAGGTGAATCCCGCCAGGCTCCGCCGCCAGAATTCCTCCGTCCCGGCGCGCTCCCGTCCCTGGAGCCACGCGATGTAGTCACGGTAGGGCCGCGGCCTCTCCAGGGCGGGCTCCAGGCCGCGGCTGAACGCGTCGTATAGCGTGAACAGCTCTTTGATCAGCGCCGACGACGACCAGCCGTCCAGCAGCACGTGGTGATAGCTCCACACCAGTTGGTAGGCCGAATCCTCCAGGCGCAGCAGCGCCAGCCGCATCGGAGGTCCGCCGTCCAGATCGAAGCCGCGCTCCCGGTCGGCCCGCAGGAACGCCTCCAGGCGCTCGCTCTGCTCCTCCCCGCGCCAGTCCTGCTCGTTCCAGCTCAGCGCCACCCGCCGGCGCACCACCTGCAGCGGCTCGCGCAGCCCATCCCAGAGGAACCGGGACCGCAGCACCGCGTGCCGGTCGACCACCGACTGCCAGGCCCGCTTGAAGGCGCCGAGGTCGACCTCGCCCTCGATCCGGCAGCTCAGCTGCTCGAAGTACACGCCCGACCGCGGCGCGAGCAGCGAGTGGAACAGCAGGCCCTGCTGCATCGGCGACAGCGGGTAGACGTCTTCCACCTCCTTCTCGCCGTCCAGGTAGCGGTCGAGCTGCTTCTGGTCCAGGACCGCCAGCGGAAAATCCGACGGCGTATAGCCGCCGGCCGCGGACGACAGGCAGTGCCCGATCAGCCCCCGCAGCGCGCCCAGGAAAGACTCCGCGACCGCCGCGACCGTCGCCTGCTCGTGCACCGCCTCGCTGTACGTCCAGTCCAGACACAGCCGGCCGTCGGCCACCAGCCCGCTGACGTCGAGCAGGTAGCTGCGCCGCCCCTCCGGCGCCCGCGTCGCGCCGCTCGCCTCCGCCGCGGCCGCGAGCATCCCCGCCTCCGGCAGCACCTGATCGAACTGCCCCAGGTAGTTGAAGCGGATCTCCGCCGGCGGGAGCCCGCGCACCCGGCGCCCGAGCTCGTCGTCCCGCAGATGGCGCAGCAGCCCGTAGCCGATGCCGCGGCCCGGAACGCCGCGGAGCTGCTCCTTGACGGATTTCAGGAGACCGCCGGGGCTCGTGCCCTCCCCCGTCTCCAGCACCACCGGGTAGAGGGTGGTGAGCCAGCCCACGGTCCGCGACAGATCCACCCCCTCGAACAGATCCTCCCGGCCATGCCCCTCCAGCTCCACCACCACCCGGCGGCGGCCCGTCCAGCCCGACACGGCCCGCGCCAGCGCCGCCAGCAGCACGTCGTTGATCTGCGTCCGGTAGACCCCCGGCACCTCCTGGAGCAGGCTGCGCGTCTCCTCCTCGCTCAGCGTCAACGAGACGCTGCGCGCCGACGCCACCGTGTTGTCCCCGCCGGGGAAGTCCACGGGCAGCCGCGCCGGGCTCTCCGACTCCAGCCAGTACGCCGCCTCCGCCGCAAGCGTGCTCGACCGCGCGTGCTCGTGCAGCCGCCGCGACCATTCCTGGAACGAGGTCGTCTTCGCCGGCAGCTCCACGCTCCGGCCGGCGCGCAGTTGCTCGTAGGCCCGCTGCAGGTCCTCCAGCAGGATCCGCCAGGAGACCCCGTCCACCGCCAGGTGATGGATCACCACCAGCAGCCGCTCCCCCGCGTCTCCCAGCCGATAATGCACCACCCGCAACAGCGGACCCGAGGTGAGGCTCAGGCTCTGCTGCACCCGTGAGGCGTCCGCCTCCAGGGCCTTTCGCCACTCGCTCTCCCCCGACAGGTCCACGCGCGAGAGCACCCCCTCCGCTTCCGCGTGCCACTGCCGCCACCCCTCCCCCTGCCGCTCGAAGCGCAGGCGCAGCGCGTCGTGGTGGCGCACCAGCTCGCGCACCGCCCCCGCCAGCGCCTCGGCCTCGGCCGGCTCGCGCAGCTTCAGCAGCACCGACTGGTTGAAGTGGTGCGGGCTCGGGAGCTCCTGCTCGAACAGCCACCGCTGGATCGGCGTCAGCTCCACCGGCCCCGTCACCGGCTCCCGGCTCGCCGCGGCGCGCGTCGAAGGCTGAGCGATCCGCGCCAGCTCGGCGATCGTCGGATGCTGGAAGATCTGCTTGAGCGTCAGTTGGTAGCCCGCCTCCCGCGCCCGCGCGATCACCTGGATGCAGAGGATCGAATCGCCGCCCAGCGCGAAGAAGCTCTCGCTCGTGCCCACCCGCTCGAGGCCCAGCACCTCCGACCAGATCGCCGCCAGCGCCTGCTCGGCTGCCGTCCGCGGCGCCGACCCGGCGCTGTCCGCGCGCGGGCCCAGCGCCTCCGGCGCCGGCAGCGCCTTGCGGTCCAGCTTGCCGTTCGGGGTCAGCGGCACGCTCTCCAGGACCACGATCCACGACGGCACCATCGGCTCGGGCAACCGCGCGGACAGCTGCGCACGCAGCTCGCCCGGCTCCGGCGCCTGGCCGTCCCGGCCCACCACGTAGGCCACCAGACGCCTCTCCCCGGGCTGGTCCTCGCGCACCACCACCACCGCCTGCCCCACCGCGGGGTGACGGCAGAGCGCCGCTTCGATCTCGCCGGGCTCGATGCGGAACCCGCGCAGCTTCACCTGCTGGTCGATGCGGCCCAGGAACTCCAGCTTGCCGCCGGCGCGGTAGCGCGCCCGGTCCCCCGTGCGATAGAGCCGCGAGCCGGGCTCGCCGTGAGGGTTGGGCACGAACCGCTCCGCCGTCAGATCCCCCCGGCCCAGGTAGCCGCGCGCCAGGCCCCGGCCGCCGATGCACAGCTCGCCGGCCACCCCCGCCGGCAGCGGCTCCAGGCCACCGTCCAGCACATGGGCCTGCGCGCCCGGCAGCGGCCGGCCCAGAGGCACGTTCGTGGCGATGGCCGCGGTCTCCTCCACCCGGCAGGTCAGCACGCCCACCGTGGTCTCCGTCGGACCGTAGTGGTTGACCAGGGTCATCGACGGGGAGGCGACGAGAAGCTGCTCCGCCCACCGCGAGAAAGAGGCCTCGCCGCCCACCACCAGCGTGCGACGGGGCAGAATGCGCGTGCCGCCGTCGGCCAGGTGCAAAGCCGCCAGGTGCGAGGGCACGATCTTCAGGTAGTCGATGCGCCGCTCCTCGAAGTACCGGCCCAGAGCGCGCGCGTCCGTGGCCAGCTCCCGGCCCAGCAGGTGCAGACAGCCGCCGAAGGCCAGCGACGGGAACAGCATGGTGTGGCCCAGATCCGCCGCCACCGTCGACACCAGCGCGTAGCTCTCCCCCGGGGCCACGCCCAGCCTCCTGGAGACGCCGTCCACGTAGCTCGCCAGTTGACGGTGCTCGACCGCTACCCCCTTCGGCTGACCCGTCGAGCCCGAGGTGTAGATCACGTAGGCCAGGTTGCCCAGCCCCACTCCGCTTTGCGGCGCCGGCCCGTCCGCCATCGCGGGCCCGTCGCCCTCCAGGCAGACCACCGCCCGGCCACTCCGTCCCAACGGCTCGCGCAGACTCTCCCCGGTCACCACCACCCGCGCCTGGGCGTCCTCCAGCATCGACTCCAGGCGCTCGCGCGGGTGCTCCGGGTCCAGCGGCACGTAGGCTCCGCCGGCCTTCAGGGTCCCCAGAATCGCCACCAGCAGCTCCAGCGAGCGCTCCAGGCACAGACCCACCCGCACCTCCGGCCCCACCCCCAGCTTCACCAGGTGATGGGCCAGCCGGCTGGCCCGGCGCTCCAGCTCCCCGTAGCTGAGCTGCGAATCCCCACACACCGCCGCCGTCGCACCCGGACGCTCTCCCGCCTGCCGTGCGAAGAGCTCATGGAGGCACATCTCCTCCGCGGGCTCCGCCGGCCCCTCGCTCCACTCCGCCAGCAGATGGCGCTCCGCCGAGGCCAGCAACGGGAGCTCCATCACCCGCGCCTCGGGGTTTGCGGCCATGCCCGCCAACAGCGTCACCAGATGCCCGGCCATCCGCCGGATCGTCACCGGCTCGAAGAGGTCCGTGTTGTAGGTGAGACGGCCCCGCAGACCGCGGGCGGTCTGCTGCATGAGGAGATGCAGGTCGAACTTGCTGAGACCGCTGTCGCGTTCCACCGCCGTGAACGCCAGGTCGCCCACTTGCAGCGGCTCGCTCCGGTCCCGCTCGGACACGAACCAGACCTGGAAGATCGGGTGATGCCCCAGGCTGCGCTCCGGCTGCAGCTCGTCCACCAGTCTCTCGAAAGGGACCGCCTGGTGGTCGTAGGCGCCCAGCACCCCCTCCCGCACACGCTCCAGCAGCTCCCGGACCGTGGGATTTCCCTCGACGCTGGTCCGCATCACGACGGTGTTCAAGAAGCAGCCGATCAGCCCCTCGAGCTCGACCTGATCGCGGCCGGCCATCGGGGTGCCGACGAGCACGTCGTGTTGCCCCGTGTAGCGCGCCAGCAGGGCCTGATAGGCCGCCAGGAGCGTCATGTGGAGCGTGACCTCGGCCTGCTCGCAGAGCCGCCGCAGCCCCCGGGCCACCTCCTCCGGCACCCGGAGCCATTCGCTCGCGCCGGCGTATCTCTGCAACGCCGGACGGGGGTGGTCCGTCGGCAGGTCCAGCAGGGTGACGCTCCCGGCCAGACGCAGCTTCCAGTAGGCAAGCTGGCTCTCCAGCACCTCGCCTTGGAGCCACGCGCGCTGCCAGCGCGCAAAGTCCGTGTACTGGATGGGCAGGTCGGGCAGCGGCGACGGCCTCCCTTCCGCGTACGCCGCGTAGAGCGCGCGCACCTCGCGCAGGAGGACGTCCATCGACCAGCCATCGGAAACGATGTGGTGCATCGCCAGCAGAAGAACGTGCTCGCGAGGGCTCAGGCGCAGCAGCCCCGCCCGCATCAACGGCGCGTGAGACAGGTCGAACCCTCTCCTGGCATCCTCCCTGACCTGGCGCCGCACCTCTTCCTCCCGCCGTCCCTGCGGCAGATGACCGAGCTCGACGACCGGCAGCCGCAGGGCCACGGTCTCGGCCACGACCGCAATCGGGCTGCCCTCCCGAGTAGCGAACGCCGTCCGCAGCACGTCGTGACGGACGACGATCCCGTTGAGGCTGGCCGCGAGCGCAGCGACGTTCAGTGGGCCTGTCACTCGCATCGCGCCCGCGATGTTGAAGGCGCCCGTGCCGGGCTCCATCTGCTCCATGAACCAGAGCCGCTGCTGGGCGTGGGAGAGGGGCGCCTCCGGCTCGCGGGGGCTGCGGGGATCGCGCGCGAGCGCCAACGCCGGGCCGCCGTTCATCTCCTTCAGGAGGCCGACGACCTCGGCCTTCCGTTCCTTCAGGAGCTCACGGACCGGCTCCGTCACGGCCCCGGGGGGCGCGCTGTACCGCAGGCGGTCGCCTTCGACCCACAACCGCACGTCCAGACCGCGGAGGTAGGAGAGGAGCTGCGCCGTCGTCATATCTCGCCCTCCTCACGGGCCTCGTCCGCCACGGCATTGGAGATGCCGGCCGGTGTCTGCGGCCAGCCCGTGGCCTCGATGCGCTCGGCCAGGCGAGCCACGGTGGGCCGGGTGAAGACGTGCTCGAGCCGCATCTGTACACCCAGGCTGATACGCACCTTCGAGAGCATCTGGGCCGCCAGCAGCGAGTGGCCTCCCAGCAGGAAGAAGTTGTCGTGAATGCCCACGCAGTCGACGCCGAGCACTTCCGTCCAGATACCCGCCAGAGCCTGCTCCACGGCGGTCCGCGGCGCCACGTGGGCCTCATCGCGGTCCGGCCCCGCCCCTGCGGCCTCGGGTGGGGGCAGCCTTCGCCGGTCCAGCTTCCCGTTGGGCGTCAGGGGCAGGCTCTCCAGAGTCACGAACGCCGCCGGCACCATGTGCTCCGGCAGCCTCGCCGTGGCGAAAGCGCGCAGCTCGCCCGCGTCCGGCGTCAGGCCGTCCTTCGCCACCACGTAGGCCACCAGGCGCTTCTCTCCGCGCCGGTCCTCGCGGAGGGTGACCACCGCCTGACCGGCCGCGGCGTGCTGCTCCAGCACGGCTGCGATCTCGCCGGGCTCGATGCGGAAGCCGCGCAGCTTCACCTGCTGGTCGATACGGCCCAGGAACTCCACGTTGCCGTCCGGCCGGTACCTCGCCAGGTCGCCGGTGCGATAGAGCCGCGATCCCGCCCCCCCGAACGGGTTCGGCACGAACCTCTCGGCGGTCAGCTCCGGACGAGTGAGATAGCCACGCGCCAGACCACGGCCGCCGAGGTACAGCTCCCCCGCCACCCCGACCGGAGCCGGCTGCAGGTCGATGCCTGTGATGTAGGCCTGGCGGTTGTCGATGGGCCTGCCGATCGGCGGTGCCGCACCTGTTGACCGGGGGAGCACGGCGACGGTGGAATAGGTCGTGTCCTCCGTGGGCCCATAGAGGTTGATCACCCGGTCCACCCCGGTTTCCGCGTAGAGCCGCTCGACGAGGCCTCCCGCCAGGGCCTCGCCGGCGAGATTGATGGTGCGCACCGAGGCGGGGATCGCGCCCGCGCGCAGCAGCTCGGCGATGGCCGAGGGCACCGTGTTGATCAGGGTCGCCTCCTGGAAGCCGTCCTCGTCGACGGCTTCCAGAGCGTTGCCCGCCACCACCACCCGGCCGCCGCGGGTCAGGGGCACGAAGATCTCGAACACCGACAGGTCGAAGCAGAGCGAGGTCGAGGCCAGGACGCCGGCCAGCTCGCGCGGCATGAAGCTGCGCCAGGCCCAGGCGAGGAAGGCCACGGCGTTTCCGTGCGTGATGGCGACGCCCTTCGGGCTTCCCGTGGAGCCGGAGGTATAGATGACGTAGGCCAGGTTTTCCGGCAGCACCCGGGCCCGCGGGCGGGGCGGCTGCTCGCGCGCGATCTCGCTCCAGTCCCGGTCGATACACACGGTCCGCGCCGGCACGGCCGGGAGGCCCGGCAGCAGGCGATCCTGGGTGACGAGGGCCCTGGCGCCCGAATTCTCGAGCATCAGGCGCAGCCGCTCCTGGGGGTACCTGGGATCGAGCGGCACGTAGGCGCCGCCCGCCTTGAGGATCGCCAGCAGGCCCACCACCATGTCGAGCGACCGTTCCATGCAGATCCCCACCCGCGTTTCCGGCCCCACGCCGGCGGACTGCAGGTAGCTCCCGAGCTGGCTCGCGCGGCGCTCGAGATCCCCGTAGCTCAGGTCTTTACCCGCGCAGGTCACGGCCGTGGCCGCCGGCGTCCGCCGCGCCTGCTCCTCGAACAGCTCATGGAGGCAGCGGTGCGCCGGATACTCCGCCACGGTGTCGTTCCAGTCGACCAGCAGCCGGCGGCGCTCCGCGCCGGTCAGCAGCGAAAGCGCGGAGAGCGGCGCCTCCGGGCTCGCGATCAGACCGGAGAGCAGTTGCTCGAGGTGCCTCGCGATCCCCCGGACGGTCTCGCGCTCGTAACGCCCCCGGTCGTAGTTGAAGGACAGGCTCAGCTCCGGTCCCGGCGTGACGATGAGGGTCATGGCGTAATTCGTCTGCTCCCGCTTGTGGACGAAATCGATCTGAAAGGCCCGGGAGGCCCGCTCGCGCAGGGAGGCGTCGATGGGATAGTTTTCGAGCACCAGGAGGGTTTCGAACAGCGGCGTGCCCCGCGGCACCTCGCTCCAACCCTGGATCTCCGCGAGCGGGCTGTGCTCGTGTTGCCGGGCCTCGACCTGCTGCTCCTGGAGCTCGCGCAGGTACTCCGTCACCCGCTGTTGCGGCCGCACCCGCGCGCGCACCGGCAGCGTGTTGATGAACAGCCCCAGCATCGACTCCACGCCCGCCAGCTCCGCCGGACGCCCCGACACCGTCGCTCCGAACACCACGTCCTCTTCGCCGCTGTAGCGGCTCAGCAGCAGCGCCCACGCCCCTTGCAGCACCGTGTTGAGAGTCAGTTGATGGCCACGGGCCAAGCGCTCCAGGGCCGCCGTCGACTCCGCCGGCAGCCGCAGCGCCTCCTCCCCGTGCTCGTCTTCCCCTGCCGCCGGGTCCGCCCCGGCGCGCTCCACTCCCAGGCGAGTCGGGAAGGTGAATCCCGCCAGGCTCCGCCGCCAGAGCTCCGCCGTCCCGGCGCGCTCTTGTCTCCGGAGCCACGCGATGTAGTCCCGGTAGGGCCGCGGCCTCTCCAGCGCGGGCTCCAGGCCACGGCTGAGCGCGTCGTAGAGCGCGAGCAGCTCCTTGATCAGCGCCGCCGACGACCAGCCGTCCAGCAGCACGTGGTGATAGCTCCAGACGAGCTGGTAGGCGGCATCCTCCAGGCGCAGCAGCGCCAGCCGCATCGGGGGGTCGCCGCCCAGATCGAAGCCGCGCTCGCGGTCCGCCCGCAGGAACGCCTCCAGACGCTGGCTCTGCTCCTCTCCCCGCCAGTCCTGCTCGTTCCAGCTCAGCTCCACCCGCCGGCGCACCACCTGCAACGGCTCTCGCAGCCCTTCCCAGAGGAACCGGGATCGCAGCACCGCGTGCCGGTCGACCACCGACTGCCAGGCCCGCTGGAAGGCGCCGGTGTCGATCGCGCCCGCGATGCGGCAGCTCAACTGCTCGAAGTACACCCCCGAGCGGGACGCGTACAGCGAGTGGAGCAGCAGGCCCTGCTGCATCGGCGACAGCGGATAGACGTCCTCCACATCCCTCTCCCCGGCCAGATACAGATCGAGCTCCTGCTGATCGAGCCCCGCCAGCGGGAAATCCGACGGCGTGTAGCCTCCCGCCTCCGGCGACCGGCAGTGCTCGATCAGCTTCTGGAGGGCCCGGAGGAACGATCCCGCCAGCGCCTCCACCGTCTCCCGCCGGTGCACCGCCTCGCTGTACGTCCAGTCCAGCCGGAGACGCCCCTCCGCCACCATCCCGCTCACGTCCAGCAGGTAGCTCCGCCGGCCCTCCGGCCCCCGGCTCGCGCCGCCCGACTCCGCCGCCAGGGCGAACATTCCGGCCTCCGACAGCAGTTGGTCGAACTGGCCCAGGTAGTTGAAACGGATCTCCGCCTGGGGGAGGGCCGCGAGCCGTCTCCGCGCCGGCTCCGGGCCGAGGTATCTCAGCAGCCCATATCCGATCCCGCGCCGCGGCACGCCGCGCACCTGTTCCTTGATCGCCTTGAGCACCTCGCCCGCTCCTCGCGCCGGCTCCGCGTCCAGCACCACCGGGTAGAGGGTGGTAAACCAGCCCACGGTGCGCGACAGGTCGACCCCCTCAAACAGCTCCTCCCGGCCGTGCCCCTCCAGCTCCACCAGCAGCCGCCTTCGCCCGCTCCACCCGCCCACCGCCTCGACGAGCGCCGCCAGCAGCGCGTCGTCGATCTGCGTGCGGTAGACCCCGGGCACCTCCTGGAGCAGAATGCGCGTTTCCTCCGCGCTCAGCGTCACCGAGACGTTGCGCGCCGACTCCGCCGTGTTGTTCCCGCCGGGGAAGTCCACCGGCAGCCGCGCCGCGCTCTCCGCCTTCAGCCAGTGGTCCGCCTCCTCGGAGAGCGTGCTCGAAAGGGCGTGCTCGCTCAGCCGCCGCGCCCATTCCTGGAACGAGGCCGTCTTGGCGGGCAGCTCCAGGGGCCGGCCGGCGCGCAGTTGCTCGTAGGCCCGCTGCAGATCCTCCAGCAGGATGCGCCACGACACCCCGTCCACCGCCAGGTGGTGGACCGCCAGCAGCAGGCGCTCCCCCGCCTCGCCCAGCCGGTAATGCGCCACCCGGAGCAGCGGGCCCGTCGTGATATTCAGGCTCGCCTGGATGCGGGACGCGTCCGCCTCCAGGGCTTTGCGCCGGTCCGGCTCTCCTGACAGATCTACGCTCGAGAAAACCCCATCCTCTTCGGCCGCGTACCACTGGCGCCAGCCCGGCTCCCGCCGCTCGAAGCGCAGGCGCAGCGCGTCGTGGTGGCGCACCAGCTCCCGCACGGCCCTTTCCAGGGCCTCCACCTCCGCTGGCTCGCGCAGCCTCAGCAGCACCGACTGGTTGAAGTGGTGAGGGCTCGGCAGCTCCTGCTCGAAGAACCACCGCTGGATCGGCGTCAGCTCCACCTCGCCCGTCA
>Ga0308175_100000509_pt1 | contig 26651 bp, 21 predicted proteins | sample PhyCR1_3_FD_203893 | JGI IMG/M metagenome (GOLD analysis project Ga0308175, IMG submission 203893) | Soil microbial communities from UC Gill Tract Community Farm, Albany, California, United States - DLSLS.C.R1 | ecosystem: Environmental > Terrestrial > Soil > Agricultural land | place: USA...
GCTCCGGCAGCTTCGTCCCCACCACCGCCTCGTCAAACCGCCGGTGCAACTCCAACCGCCACGCCTCCACCTCCCCCCACGCCACCTCCCCACGCTTGACCGCCAGCAACCGCTCCCGGTGCTCCCCCACGTGCACCGGCACAAACCCCTCCGTCAGCGCCGTGATCCCCGATAGCAGCAGCCGAATCAAATGCATCACGTGCTTCCACTTCACCTGCCCGTGATTGCGCAGGTCCGCCTGCAGCTTCTTGAACTGGCTCATCACGTACCCGTTGTACGTCTGGTACACCAGCTTCGACAGGAACCCCTGCCGCATCCCCAGCATCTCCCGCGCCAGCGGCGTCGCGTGTTCCACGATCGGCGTGTACAGGCACTCCAGCACGTTCGGATTCGCCTTCAGCGCCATCGTCAAGAACTTCTGAATCTCCCAGTACGTCTCCTCCGTCGCCGCATTCTCAAGCTGCTCCGGAACCCCATACAGCGACCAGTGCAGCTCCGCCGGCGGCAGATACACCCCCCGCCGGTCCGTGTCGGATGACTCCGTATCCAGCCCATACGCCCGCGACCCCACCACGCACCGGTAAATCACGTGCCCCAGGTCATACTCCGCCAGCGCCCCGCCCGCCCCCGGCTGCTTGAAGTGCGACAAGATTGAAAGCTCCTGCCGATGAAACGACGCCTCAAACCCGTCCGGAAAACGCACGCGGTAACAATGCCAGTAATCCGCCGGCGACTGCACCACCACCCCCACCGCCCCCGGCGGGTGCACCGGCTTCCCGTCCGTCCCACGCACCGCCAACCGCACACACCACCTGCGTCCCCACCGGCAGGATCAGGTGCGGATTCGTCGCGCTCCCCTGCTCGTTCTCCTCGGCCATGCACCCATTATGATCGATTCACCCCGGCCATCCACCGGGCGTGGCGTTCACGCGTACCCATACATCTCCGAAATCGGAATGCCCCCCGACCGCAGCACCACGCCCCCCTGCTGCAGGACCAGCTCCTTGATCCGCCGCAGCGCCTGCTCGCACCCGCGCCGCGCGGCCGCCGAGAGGCCCTTGCCGCCGAACGACTGCCCCGCCACCGTCAGCAGATACGCCGGCGGCGCCTTTCCGCCCAGCCGCCGCACCAGTCCAAGCACCTGCGAAGGCGTCGGCGGCTCGTCCGCGTCGGCGGCACTCTGCAACGGCTCCGCGTACAAACGCGTGCACCCTACTGCCCCCGGCGCCCTGCCATACCCCGCCTCCACGAACACCACCAGGCCCGCCCCGCGCAACAAGTGCGCCATCTCCGGCGTCAGCTCCGCGCAAGCCACCGCGCGCGCGTCTCCGCCGAGGTGCTCCGAAAGGTGCTCCGCCACATACCATCCGCAAGCGTCGTCGCCGCGCAACGGGTTGCCGTAGCCAATGACGAGCGTGACCATGGCTTTTCCTCCTGGGCAGGTTAGTCTTCGGCACCAATATAGGACTATTTAATCCCTTAATCAAGCCCCTGTTTCCACCAGAAATTTTGTTCTTTTCTCCCGACCCACTGGATTGCACGTCGATATAAAGGATAATATAGTCCTGATTAGCTGCCGCGGGGCAGTTTCCCTCGCCCAGAGGTGTGCCATGTCACCCAAAGCCACCGAAGACCTGTGCGTGTTGCGCGACGGCCAGTCCAACTCCTTCTCCGTCATGCTCTGCCGCGCCGGCCACCCCGGCCAATGTCTCGCCGCATTTAACGACCGATCGCTCGCCGCCGACTTCGCCATCCGCCAGCGCGACCGCTGGCTCAGCCGCGGCCTGCCCGAGCCGGTGATCCATTTCCCCGACAACTGCCCCTGCACAGCCGCCACGGCCTACACGGTGATCGTCAAAGGATGACCATGCACCACCCGATCCTCCAAGCAACCTGGCTCGCCCCCCAGGTCAAACGCTTCATCGTCAAGGCCCCGCACGTCGTGCGTCACTGCGGCCCCGGCCAGTTCGTCATCATCCGCGTCACCCCCGGCGGCGAACGCATCCCCCTGACCATCGGCCACGCCGACAAATCCGCCGGCACCGTCATGCTCATCGTCCAGGCCGTGGGCGCGACCACTAAGCGCATGTGCGACCTCGAAGCCGGCGACGCCCTCGCCGACGTCGCCGGCCCCCTCGGCCGACCGACCGACATCCACCACGTCGGCCACGCCGTCATCGTCGGCGGCGGCGTCGGAACTGCCGTCATCTTCCCACAGGCCGCCGCCCTCAAGGCCAAGGGCAATCGCGTCTCCGCCATCATCGGCGGCCGCAGCAAGCCCTACGTCATCCTCGAGCGCGAGTTGACCGGCATCTGCAACGGCGTCTACGCCTGCACCGACGACGGCACCCACGGGTTCCACGGCTTCGTTACCCGCCGCCTACAACTGCTCATCGACGACTCGCAAAAAACGGGCGATCCCGTCAAAGAAGTCCTCTGCGCCGGCCCCGTCCCGATGATGCGCGCCGTCGCCGAAGTCACACGCCCCCTCGCCATCCACACCGTCGCCTCGCTCAACCCCATCATGGTGGACGGCACCGGCATGTGCGGCGGCTGCCGCCTCAACGTCGCCGGCCAGATGAAATTCGCCTGCGTGGACGGCCCCGAATTCGACGCCCACCAGGTGGACTTCGCCGAACTCGCCGACCGCCTCACCGCCTACCGCTGCCAGGAAAAGTCCGCCGTCGAGCGGCTCAAACAACACCACCCGTGCCACACGCACGCCCAACCCGCCGGGGCCAACCACTAATGTGCGACCACGCCGATATCCCGAATCCCCGCAAGCTCAGGCCCGCCGAGCGGATGAAGATCGACCGCCAGCCCATGCCCGCCCGCGACGCGCATGCGCGCGTCGCGTCCTTCGACGAGGTCAACCTCGGCCTGCCCGAGCAAATCGCCATGCTCGAAGCCCAGCGCTGCCTCGAGTGCAAAGACCCCAAGTGCGTCACCGGCTGCCCGGTGCAGATCGACATCCCCGCCTTCGTCCGCCAGATCGCCGCCGGCGACATCGCCGCCGCCGCGGCCGTGCTGTTCCGCGACAACGCCCTGCCGGCGATCTCCGGCCGCGTCTGCCCTCAGGAAAAACAGTGCGAATGCCTCTGCATCCGCTGCAAAAAGGGCACTTCCGTCGCCATCGGCTACCTCGAACGCTTCGTCGCCGACTGGGCCCGCGGCCACAATCACGCCGTCCCCGCCGCGCCGCAGCCCACCGGCCACAAGGCCGCCATCGTCGGCGCCGGCCCCGCCGGCCTCACCGCCGCCGGCGAGCTCGCCCGCCGCGGCCATGCCGTCACCATCTTCGAAGCCCTGCACGAAGCCGGCGGCGTCCTCCTCTACGGCATCCCCGAGTTCCGCCTCCCCAAGCAGATCGTCCGCCAGGAAGTCCAGCGTCTGATCGACCTCGGCGTCAAAGTCGAGTGCAACGTGATCATCGGCCGCACCTACACCATCGACGAGCTGATGACCGAAGAAGGCTTCGACGCCGTCTTCATCGCCAACGGCGCGGGCCTGCCCGTCTTCCTCGGCATCCCCGGCGAAAACCTCAAGGGCGTCTACAGCGCCAACGAATTCCTCACCCGCGTCAACCTGATGCAGGCCTACCTGCCCGACTCCGAAACCCCCGTCCTCCGCCCGCGCAAGGCCGTCGTCATCGGCGGCGGCAACGTCGCCATGGACGCCGTCCGCACCGCCGCGCGGCTCGGCGCCGAACGCGCCACCCTCGTCTACCGCCGCGGCCGCACCGAAATGCCCGCCCGGGAGGAAGAAGTCCACCATGCCGAGGAAGAGGGCATCGACTTCCAGCTCCTCACCAACCCCCTGGCCATCCTCGCCGACGAAAAAGGCTGGGTCCGCGCCCTCAAGTGCCAGCGGATGCAGCTCGGCCAGGCCGACGCCTCCGGCCGCCGCAGCCCCGTCCCCGTCGAAGGCAGCGAATTTGAGGTCGACTGCGACGTCGTCATCGAGGCCATCGGCACCCGCGCCAACCCCCTGCTCACCAGCACCACGCCCGACCTCAAGCTCAACAAACGCGGCAACATCGAGGTGGACGCCGACGGCATGACCAGCAAGCCCGGCGTCTTCGCCGGCGGCGACATCGTCCGCGGCGCCGCCACGGTGATCCTCGCCATGGGCGACGGCAAACGCGCCGCCGCCGCCATCCACCGCTACTTCTCCTCCCGCCCCGTCCGCCCCTAAGACCACCCCCAAGCCGGGGCAGAGCGCACCGCCGCCCCGGATCGCCCACGACTACTTGCGATCCCCCCTCCCCGCGAGGAATATGCGCACACTTTAGACGTTTGAACCAACACACGGACAGTTCTTGTCACACCAGGAGGCACAATGGCGGGCAAACATCGGGGCGTATCACGTCGCAGCTTCCTCAAAACCACCGCCACCGGCGCCGCCGCCATCGCCCTCGGCGCAAGATCCCCCCGCACCTTCGCCATCGGCTCCCCCCAGAAGCAGCCCAACATCCTGCTCATCATGTCCGACGAGCACAACCCCATCGTCACCGGCTGCTACGGCAATCGCACCATCCGCACGCCGCACATGGACTCCATCGCCGAAAAAGGCGTCACCTTCGACACCCACTACTGCAACTCCCCCCTCTGCGTCCCCTCCCGCGCCTCCTTCACCTCCGGCAAGTACTGCTCGCGCGTCAGCGTCTGGAACAACTCCTGCGAGCTCCCCACCGCCGACATCCCCTCCCTCCCGCGCGTCATGAACGCCGCCGGCTACGAATCCTTCCTCTGCGGCAAGCAGCACTACGAGAGCACCCGCCGCTACGGCTTCACCGAAGTCGGCGGCAACTTCAACAACAACTTCAAGAACGGCCACGGCGGCCGCCGCCAGCCCGACGACCTGACGCAAAAGCGCCTCTCCCCCCGCTTCGACGAATTCCACCCCGGCGAGAACGGCGGCGTGCTCGGCCACGACCGCCGCGTTACCGCCGGCGCCGTCGATTTCCTCCAGAAGCGCCAGGCCGGCAAACCCTTCTTCCTCTTCACCGGCTACCTCGCCCCCCACTTCCCCCTGATCGTGCCGGAGGAATACTGGAAGCACTACCAGTCCAAAATCTCCATGCCCAACATCCCCCCCGGCCACCTCGACCGCCTCCCCCTCAACTACAAGCACCTCCGCGCCGGCTTCCAGCTCATCGGCGTCCCCGACGACGTCGTCAAGCGCGGCCGAGAGCTCTACCACGGACTCACCGAGTGGGTGGACAACGAAATCGGCAAAGTCCTCGCCGCCCTCCGCAACAACCCCGCCGTCGCCGAAAACACCGTCATCATCTACACCTCCGACCACGGCGAACACATGGGCGAGCACGGCCTGTGGTGGAAAAACGCCATGTACGAACACGCCTCCCGCGTCCCCCTCGCAATTTCATGGCCGCAACGGTGGAAACCCGCCCAGCGCCGCGCCGGCGCCTCCTCCCACGTGGACCTGGTCAAAACCGTCGCCGAAATCGGCGGCGCCCACACCCCCGACGACTGGAACGGCGACTCCCTCGCCCCCTGGCTCGACGATGCCACCAAGCCCTGGAAAGACTTCGCCGTCAGCGAGTACTACGCCCACAACATCGCCTCCGGCTACGCCATGGCCCGCTCCGCCCAGTGGAAATACACCTACCACACGGTCATGGACAAGGACCACCCCGCCCAGCACGAGCTCTACGACCTGACATCCGACCCCGGCGAATTCACCAACCTAGCCGACAAACCCGAGCACAAACAGCAAGTCGAAGAAATGCACCGCCGCCTGACCAAGGAAGTCGGCGCCGACCCCGACGAAACCGAACAGCGAGCAAGAAAGGAACTCGCCAAAGGCTACGACCGCTCCGACACCCCCGCCGCCGGCAAGAAGCGCAAAAAGGGAAAGAAAGCCGCCGCGGAAGAATAAAGCCGGACGGTTTCAGAACCGTAACGCGGGCTACCAGCCCGTGAAATTACAAGGACCGTTCCGATCAGGGCTCGTAACGCATCTGGTAAAGCACGGGCTACTGCTCCGTCAGCAATCCACCGTCGCCCGCCGACGGGAGCCCAGCGGCTCTGCCGCGGGCCCACAGAGCGTCAGAGCGCCAATAACAGAATCGTCAGTGGTCCCCGCTCCCCGTCAAGATCCGCGGAGGACTTGCCACCGGCCCCCGCTCCGGTCCACCGACACACGTCCCTCCGCCCAACCGCCACCGACCACGCTTGCCGTTGGCGGGATCCACCAGAACCCCGCGTCACATCCCCCGCCAACAACTGGCCCGCCCCGCCGCTCCCGCGATCACCGCGTAACGCTCGCCAGGAACCGCGCGATCGCATACCGTCCGATCTGCGCCCCGGGCGTATTGAAATGGACCAGGTCGAAGGCGTGCCCCGCCCACGGCAGCGACACAAGCACGTGCGGTACGCCGGCGGTGGCGAGCTTTCGGTCAAGCGTCTCCGCCTGCTCCGGGAACACGTTGATGTCCAGCCCCCCGTGGAGGATCAGCGTCGGCGGCGCGCGCGGGGTGACGAGCGTTGCGCCGCTGGCGCTCTGGTAGACGGCGCGGGCCGTCTCCGGCGTGCCGCCGAGAAACAATTCGAGGTTGTATCGGTGATCGAGGCTGCGCGGTCGGGTCGCCGCGTCCCACGTCAGGTCAAAGTCGGTCGGTCCGTAGATGTCGACGATGCCGCGGACCCCGGGAATCACCTGCGCATAGCCGGCCGCGGTTGCCATCTGCCCGCCCGCCGACCGCCCGAGCAGCACGAGCTGATCGCCGTCGATCCCCAGAGCAGCCGCGTGATCCCGCAGGAACCGGACGGCGGCGAGCAGGTCGTCGCGCTGCGCCGGCCACTTAAACTCCGGTGAGAGCCGATAATCGATCGACGCCACCGCGTACCCCAGCCCCGCGAGCCAGTCGTTGAGCCATCGCTTGGTTCCGTCGTCCAGCCGGTTCCCATGGACCCAACTCCCCCCATGAATGACGACGACACACGGCCGCGGCGAGCCGCCGGCGGCGGCGCCGACACCGCGGTAGAAGTCCAGCCCCAACCCCTTGTCATACCGCATCGTCTCAAAAGCGACGGGCGCGGGATTGCGCGGCACAATGGCCGCGGCCAGCGAGAACGGCCGGCACAGCGGCGCCGCGGCCGGCGGCCCGAACGCCGCATCCAGCCTCGCATCCAGCGTCCGTCCCAGCCGCCACGCCTGCACGGCCGGCTTACAAAACAGCACCACCGCCGCCGCGCACAGCACGACCGTAATCGCGGTGAGCCAACGGCGGCCGTTGCGCCGACCGAGCAACACCGCCGCGGCCGCAAAACCGACCGGCAGCGGCACGAGCCACAGCGCGATCTCCGGGACCACCATCCCCACCGGCCAACCCCCGCCCATCGCCTCCGTCCAGACCGGCCACGGGAAGACCGTCAGCAGCGCCGCCAACGCAAACACGCCGGCGTCCACCAGCAGCGACCACCGGATCGCGGTTACCAGCCGTCGTTTGAAGGGCGAGGGGGGCATGTCGATCTTCAGCTCACTCGGATGCGGCCCGGGACACACGTGTTGTGGTTTCGCCGCGCCGCCGCCGTCCCGTCGCCTCCGACACCGCCGCCGCGCCGTTTCCCGCCGCATAACGTGCTGAATAACGGATCAGCATTCAACGGCCGGCCGGACCGAGTTGCGTTGGAATCACATGGACCGTTCCGCCCGGCCGGTCCGTTGCAGCGCGTCGTTATACGGCAGGCCGGGCCGCCGTCCACATGGCGACGAAAGCTGATGCCGACCATCCTACCAAGTCGGATACCTGACCGTCTCCCACCTCGACGACACGGAGTACGCCATCTTCGCGGCGGATGACGTCGACCGAGAAAAAAGGCGACGGGATGCGCGTCGCGACCTGGTGAACCAGGTCCGGCGCTGGTTGGCCATCTGGCGAAAAGGCTTTGCCATCGAGCACGAAGTAACGCCGCTCGGATTCCGTGATGAACGATTCAACGCGACGGACGCACAACCCTCCCTCGATTTCGCCCCGGAAGTGTTCCATCTCTGCGACCACGGCACGGATTTCCGATGGGTCTCGGAGGATGGAACCGCGCGAGGTCTTCAACGATTTCACGTAATCCTTGATGAAGAATGCTTCCCAACCCAGTGAACGAAGTTCTGTCTCCCATTGCGCATCGCGAGCCAACACACGCGTTTCTGGCGTGAACTCTGCGATGAGCGGATACCAGTTCGGCAGGTGGTGCGTCGCCAAATATGAGTTGGTCGAAGTAAGCGGCGTAGCCGACGCGCCGCCGATGGCTTGAATCAGGCGCCGGTACTCCGACGCGTTCAGCATCCATCCCCGGTAAACGACCGTCGCCCCAGGCGGAACGTTGCGAAGCGGCTTGTTATCTTGGACGACCGAATCGGGACACAGAGACGCCGAATAGCCAGCGTCCCGAAACGCGGCAAGTTGGTTGGCGAACATCTCCTCGATCGCTGTCGATCGGAGCGGATCTGTCGGGAATATGAAGTGAATCCCCATCCTGCCGTATGACCGCTGATTACCGTGACCGGCAGCGCCAACGATCAGCCGCTCTTTCTAGTCAAATTACCGCCGTAAGTGCCGCCCGACCAAGCGATCGCGCGTCGATCGGGCGCGGCTGCTTTGCGGATAGTTCCGCACAACGCCAGCGGCCAGCATGCCGTTTTGCGCGTCAGTGGCCGCACGACTGCGAGAAGCGAATGACACCGCTGTGGAAGGCCCGCAGGGCGGACAGCCCCATTACGGCCCGCGCATCGGATAATACGGATACGCCCCCCCATACTCATACGCCGGATACCACGTAAACGGCGGCGCATAATGCCGCCGGTAATAATCCTGCCGCGCCTGCTCGTCCGCCGCCTGCGCGTACGCCTGCCCGTACGCCGCCGACGCCGCCGCCAGTTGCGCCGAGGCCCGTCCCAGCCGCTCCCGCGCGTTGTTCACCCGATCCTTCGCCTGCACCAACTCCGCCGACGCGTCGATCTCCGCCCGGTGCCGCGCCTTGATTGCCTGCAGGTCCTGCACCGCCGCCGTCCACTTTGCCCGCCGGTCGTTCACCCCCGCCTTCGCGAACGCCGCGTCCTCGATCCCCTTCATCTCCGACGTAATCTCCCCCTTCTTTTCGTACAGCTGCGCCATCACGTCCTTCGACAGCTCCGGGCTCTTGCGGGCGTTGTCGATCGCCATCTCGATCGCCTCCCGCTGGCCTTCCAGTTCCGCGTAATGATCATTGTTCTTCACCAGGTCGTCGATCGCCTCCCGGCGGCGGGCGTTGTACGCCGCCGCGGCGTCCTCCACCGCGCTCTTCGCGCCCGCGTACTCTTTCGACGCCTCAAAACGCCGGTCCGCCAGTTGCCGCTGCCGGCCAAGATCCGCCACCGCGTTCTGGTACTCCATCGCCGCCTGGTCGTGCTCCGCCCGCGCCATCGCCAGTTGCCGGGCACGGTCCGGGAGCGTGTCGGCAGACGTCGTGGTCTGGCCGAAGGCCGGTAAAGCCAACATCCCCAGAAGCAGGAATGAAATAAATTTGCTGCCGGATGACATGATCGCCTCCGCCGTGTAACCCCTACTACCGATTATAGGGGCGTCACCAACGCGGAGGCAGCCCGACCGGCTAAGTCGCGGCCGGCGATGAGGCTCCAAGGCGCCGCAGCCACCGCGTGTGGGACACGACGCCGGCCCAGAACGACTTGTGCGCGTTGTACCGCAGCCCGAACTCCGCGCACGCCTTCTCCACGATGGCAGACACAGCAGGGTAGTGCACGTGGCAGACACGCGGGAACAAATGGTGCTCGATCTGGAAATTCAGCCCGCCCAGCAGCCAGGTCAGCACCGGATTGCGCCGCGAGAAGTCCACCGTGGTGAGGACCTGGTGCACGGCCCAGTGCGTCCCCATGCGGTTGGAGACCGGGTCCGGCATCGGAAACTCCGCCTCCTCCACCACGTGCGCCAGTTGAAACACCGTCGAAAGCAGTACCCCCTGCACAAACGACGCCAGCCCGTACGCCAGCAGCACCGCCCACCACGGGTGCAGCAGCATCGGGATCACGAATGCCAGGGAAAAGAACACCACCTTCCCGCCCACGAACACCGCCAGGTCAAACCCGCGCGGCCGGGCGAACTTGTGCTCGCCGACTTTTCCGCGGGCGACGTTCCAGAAATCATCCAGTAACTGCCACTTGAGCGTAATGAAACCGTACAGGAACCACAGGTAAACGTGCTGGAGGCGGTGAAACGCATACCGCTTCTGGTGCGGCGAAAGGCGCCCTAAAAACCCAACGTTGATGTCATCGTCCTGGTGCGTGATGTTGGCGTACGTGTGGTGGACCGAGTTGTGCTTGACGTCCCAGATGTAGGACGACCCGCCGAGCAGGTCCAGGGTCATCGCGGCCAGGCGGTTGACCCAGTTGAAGCGGGAAAACGCGCGATGCCCGCCGTCGTGCTGGATGTTAAACCCGATGGCGGCCATGGCTAACCCGAGCGACAGCGCCAGCGGCACCGACAGCCACCACGTGTGGACGGCAAACACCAGCAGCACGTAAGAAGCCGCGAACCACGCCAGGATCAGCGCGCTCTTCAGATACATCCGCGGGCAGTCGCGCGGGGATTGGCCGGTCAGGTCGAAATACTGCTCGATGCGCGACTTGACCGCTCGCTGGAAACCGTCCGTGGGGCTAAACTTCGGTTTCACATGGCTATGCTGCGGAGCCTCGGTCCCGGTGGCGGCGGTGATTGATTCTGGCGTGGCGTGTGGTTGCATTCGGGTGTTTTCGTGTGGAGTCGTGGGACATACGACCTGGAACTCGGCGAAAGATATCGCCATCGGACGCGAGCCGCAAATGCTACGCTCAGAATCGGGGTCTGGCTTACATTATTTCCGAATTCCCTGATGCGTCAGATTCTGATCTGATCGGATTGAAGGCCCAGGACGCATGAGTCGCGCAATCGATCCCCTTGGGTTTCTGGACGTCGCCGACTCCCCGGGCGCGGCGGCGTACCTGGCAGACCCAGCCGTTCAAAAGCTCGTCGAGTTCTTCCGCCGCAAGGGCTTGTGCACGATCAAAGCCGAGGACCGGCTGGAGCACTGGTACTCGGATTGGATCGACTACCAGGCAAAGCACGAAATATACGCGGGATTATTGTCCCCAAAGGCATACTCCCGGCGTGGCAACTGCTTTGACGTGCTCAGGTTGGTGCGTTTCCTGGAAGTCTTCGCCTACTTCAGCCCCGCCCACGCCTACAGCCTCCAGGTCTCGTTCCTCGGCCTTTTCCCCTTCCTGATGAGCGGCAACGAGGACCTCAAGCGCGAGGCCGTGCGACGGCTGGAGGACGGGGGACTCTTCGCCTTCGCCGTCTCCGAGCAGGCGCACGGCTCGGACCTGCTCGGCAACGACTTCACCGCCCGCGAAACCGGCAACGGCCGGTTCGTCGCCGACGGCAGCAAGTACTACATCGGCAACGCCAACGCAGCCTGCATGATGTCAGTGCTGGCCAAACGCGAAAGACAGGCCGCCCCCGATCGAGGCCGGCGGGCGCCGTTGATGTTCTTCGCCCTGCGGCCGCCCGAGGCGAAAGGTTTCGGCAACGTCACGAAAATCCGCACCTTCGGCGTGCGCTCCGCGTTCGTCGGCGCCTTCGACGTCCACGGGCACGAGTTCGGCCCCGAAGACGTCATCAGCGAAGGCCGCGACGCCTGGGACGCCATGTTCGGCACCGTCACCCTCGGCAAGTTCTTCCTCGCCTTCGGCTCCATCGGCATCTGCGAGCACGCATCGGAAGAAGCCCTGGCCCACACGCGCGGCCGAATCCTCTACGGCAAGCCCCTCGCCGAAATGCCCCACATCCGCGGCCTGCTCGCCCGCGCCCACGCCGGCCTGCTCGGCATGAAGCTCTACGCCTACCGCGCCGTCGATTACGTCCAGTCCGCCACCGAGGCCGACCGCCGATACCTCCTGTTCAACGCCGTCCAAAAGGCCAAGGTGAGCACCGAAGGCGTGCGCGTGCTGGGCCTGCTGTCGGAGTGCGTCGGCGCCAAAGGCTTCGAGGCCGACACCTATTTCGAAATGGCCCTCCGCGACGCCCCGCTGATCCCCAGCCTCGAAGGCAGCACGCACATCAATTACGAGCTGGCCGCGCAGTTCGCCCCAGCATACTTCCGCGGCGAAGCCCATGCCTTGCCCGACCCGCCGTCGGTCACCACCGCACTCACCGCGCCGGGCGAAAACCCCTACCTGTTCACCGCCCGCACGGGAAAGCTGGCGTCCGTCACCTTCGGCAAATGGGACAAGGCGTACGATCCTTGGGACCACGTGCCCAACGTCCGCCTCTTCCGCGAGCAGGCGGCGGCACTGGCCCAATTCGTCCTCGGCACCGGCCGGACGTGGGACGCCAAAGAAGACGCCGAGGCGGTCATCGGCCTGGGCAAGTGCCTGGCGACAATCGCCTACGCCCAGTTAGTCGCGGAAAACGCCGCGATGATGGGCGTGGCGGCGGAACTCCTCGGCGCGATCTTCGGGCAATTGGTCGAAGAGCTGAGCGTGGAGACGATGAGGCTCAGCGCCACTGTGTCGGACGACGAAGGCGCAGTGTTGAAGTGTGTCGTGGCGGCTCCGCTCACAAGATGAAGAGGAATCCTCCTACGAACGCCTCTGAACTGGATCATCGAACCCCCGAGCGCCGAGCACGGGACGAGGGGATCGCTGCCGAGCCGCAGCCAGACACGCCTGCAAAGCCCGCTAACGCACACGCGTCGCCCGTGGAGGCCCACCTGAACCAGCATCGTCGGCGGCCGGTGGCGGGTTGGAAACTCACGCCGCCCTGCTCGCCGGCGCGGCACCCGACAGCGCCCGTATCGCCGGCGTGTCTTCCACGAAAAGCTGCACGTGCGGGAACGGGATCTCGATGCCCGCGGCGTCCAGCGATTTCTTCGCCTTTTCCATGTACTCGTAAAAGATCTTCCGCTCAATCGACTCGTCGATGATCCAGAACCGCAGGACCAAATTGACCGACGAGTCGGCACACTCCTTCACGACTACGCCCGGCGGCGGGTCCTTACAGATGCGAGAATCACCCGTCGTCATGGCCAGCAGCGCCGCCCGGGCCTCGTCGATCGACTCCTTGTAGGCGATCCCGATGGGGATGTTGATGCGGTTGATGGGGTTGGTCGAGTGGTTGGACAGCTTGGTCGAGAGCATCGACGTGTTGGGAATGATGATCACCTCGCCGTCGGTATTAAGGATGCGCGTCGAGCGGAAGGTGACGCGCTGCACCTGCCCGTACGCGTCGGACACCGAGATCCAGTCCCCGACCTTGAACGGCTTGTCCCAGAAGATCACGATCCCCGCGATGAAGTTGGCCAGCGTCTCCTGCGCCGCGAAGCCGATCGCCAGCCCGATGATCGACACGCCGGTGAGCAGCGCCGCGATCTGGATGCCGATCTGGTTGAACGCGATCACCAGCCCGAAACCCATGATGCACCACTTAATCAGGTGCGCGAACATGTCCCGGATAGAGGGGTCCACGTTGGCCGTCTTCATCGAGCCCAGCGCCACCTTGCGCACGGCGCGGTAGATGATCCAGAAAATGAAGTAGAACAGGACCGCGACGAAGATGCGGGGGATGAAGCCGAGGGTGGCGATGATCGGCTCTTTGACCAGCGTGATCCAGAACTCGAAATGGCCGAGGTCTTCCGGCGACAGCTTCTTCTCGCCGGTGAACAGCTGGATGAGCGTGGTCTTGGCGTAGGCGGAGGTGAGCGAGTCCGCCACGGAGCCGGCCGGCCGCGTGGTGGCGGAGGAGGCTGCGGCGGAGGCGGGCTGCGTCGCCGGCGGCTGGGCGGCCAGCGCGTCGTCGACCATCCCCGCCGGCAGGCCGGGGGCAAAGAGCAGCAGGTGAACATTCAGGGCGATCGCTGCGAGCATGGCGGGCACCTTTCGTGGACAACGGGGGCGCAACAGCCCCGTAGCCGGTTATCGGCATCCGGCGGCGGATTGCTTTGGGGATCCTGCTGGAGCGGCACGGGCTGTCAGGCGTAGGATAGTGCCATGCAGATGAAGCAGCGGCCCAATCACCGGATCTATCTGGACGTGCTGCGGCGAATGACGCCCGCGCAGCGGCTTCAAAAGGCCTTTGAGCTGTCGGAGTTCTCTAAACAACTTTTCGTGGACGGCCTGCGCCGGAGATTTCCCGGCTGTTCGGACGACGAATTTCGCAGGTTGCTCATGGAGCGGTTGGGGAAATGTCACAACAGGAACTATTAGCCAAGGTGGTCTCCGTCCTCGAATCCCTCGGCGTGGATTACATGGTGACCGGCTCCCTCGCGTCGAGCATTCAAGGAGAGCCGCGTTCGACGCACGACATCGATCTGGTTGTCGCAATCCCGTAACCGTCGCCAGGGAATTCGCCCGGGCGTTTTCAACCCCCAACTACTATCTCGATGAGCAATCAATCGTCTCAGCGATCCACCAGGCCGGCATGTTCAACCTCATTGAAACCGGCAGTGGGGACAAGGTCGATTTTTGGGTATTAACGCGGGATCGCTTCGACCAATCGCGATTCGCGCGCAAATACGTCGAGGAGGCGGCTGGATTGCGCCTGAACGTATCACGTCCGTAAGACACGATTCTGATGAAGCTGCGGTGGTCCGAAATGTCCGGCGGGAGCGAAAAGCAGTTCGTGGACGCACTGCGCGTGTACGAAGTTTCAATCACCGCACACTGGACGTTCGATACCTCGAGCACTGGGCGCAGGAACTCGGGGTGCAAGCGCTCTGGGTGAAACTCACGCAACAGGCGAAAGTCGTCTAACACGGTTGCTTGGCTTGTTGCCGAAAGCCCAACGCGCCGATCAGCGGTCCTCCTCCGTCGCGACCGCCGGCGCCCTGTACACCGCCACAATCACCTCGTCGAGAGTGCGGTAGGGGAACCCGCGGTCGAAATTCAGCCGGTGGCCTAGTTTGAACAGCGGCAATTTCTGCTGCGGAAAACGCATCCCCAGCGCGACCGCAACGATCCGCTTGCGGTCCGGCAGCAGGTCGAGCGCGCGGACCTGCTCCAGGTCGGGAGGATTGTCTGCGGCGAGCCACTCGGCCACCCGCCGTTCTTCGGGTCCGCCCTTCTTGTACGCCGATATCGCCAGCCTCAGGTGCAGCTCGGAAAACGCGCGCCACGGTTCGAGGTTGATGGTGGTGTAATTGTGAGAAATCCACCGGTCGGGGCAGCCCATGACATACAGGAGCAGGTGCTCATCAGCCGCGGGACCTTTGATCTCCGACAAAGCGTCCGCGGCCTTCTCGAAAAAGCGGCGGGTCATTAGCGCGGCGAATCGGCCCTGGGGCGTGTCGTCGATCGGCGGGGCGTCGTTGTCCCAGGCCGGCGTCCACATCACGCCGGTGCTGGCGTAGTGTTCCAGTGAGCTGAGCTGCGCCCGGCGCGCGGCTTGGCCGGCGGTATCGTCCGGCGGCGGCGTGAACGTGGCGGCAACACGTTCAGCCGCATCGTTTTGATTCAATACGCTGAGCAACTGCACCTCGCGCCGGGCGAGGGCGAAGTCGGCCGACCGCTTTTTGCGCTCCGCCCGGACGAGCGGCAGCAGCGCCTGGTAATTCCCAAGTCCCATCAGCGCGTCCATCTCGTACCGGGTCAACTGCGGCGTCTCCGGGGCGATCTCGCGCGCCTTGGCGACCAACTCCAACACACCTTTGTAATCGCCGCGGACCAGGGCCGCGCGGGCGGGCTGCGTGTACGCCTCGGCCGATCGCGCCAGCACTTCCTGCGTCTCGGGCTTCTGCGGCGCCGCCCGCGCCAGCAGCGCCGCCAGATCGGCGTTCTGCGGCTCCTTCTCGAAGGCCTGGCGGTATTCCGCGTAGAGATCGTAATTCGGCTCGGCCTTGCCGACCAGGTCCTGGTATTTGCGGTGCACGTCGACCAGCACCGGCCGGACGGCAAGCTTCGGGCGGAGCATCGCCACGGCGTCGGCCGGCTCGACCAGGTCCAACACGGCCCCCATAAACTGCGTGTCTTCGGGGTTGAACTGGAGGTGATGCCGGACGAATGCCCCGCACGCCGCAGGGCCGAGCTCTTTCGAGATCAGGCGCGCCGCCTTGTCCGGCATGACGTCCAATATCCCCACGCGCGTGCGGCTCAAGGCCGAGGTGCCCTCTTCGGAGGTGATCTTGTCGGGGAAGCCCTCGAAGACGTAATCGATCTTCGAAAACTCGTAGAGGAGCTGGCCGACGTAAAGGTGATGCGGCCGGGTCTGCGGGTTGGGTGGCGTTGGCGTTGAAGTAGGGACGTACGTGGTCTTTTCTTCGACAATCACGGCGAAGCGGTCGGGATTGATGACGAACGTCGGCCGCAACACGGGGCGTTTCCAGAACGGGGTTTCGATCCGGCAGGTCTGCGGGGGGATGGCCAGCGCGGCATCGGGCACGCTGATCGTCAGCGACCCTTCCGGCACCTCGACGGCGGTCTGGTGCAGGGCAAGCAGATGGACGCGCTGCCCGGCAACGTCCACGTCGTACGGCTGCCGCAGACCGTTGACGACGTAAACCGTGCGGGCGCGGCCCTCGTGGTACGCCGCCCCGAAATAAAGCGCCGCCAGGAGGATGACCAGCGCCGGCGCGATGAGCCGCGGGATCAGGGCGAGGAGCGGCCTGCGAACGGGCGCGCCGGTCCCCAACGTTATCTGGCCGCGCGGCTTCAGGGGCTTGCCGTCGCTGAGGTGACGCTCGGAATCCGTCCAGTAGCGGTTGTAGGCCGCATCGGACTGGACGGCCGGAAACGCCGCCGCGATGTCGCCGAGCAGGCCGAGCGCGTCCGCGTGCGTGCCGAGCGATTGGTAACACTCGACGACGAGGTAAAGCATCGGGAGCTTGTCCGACCGGCAGGAAACGAGCACGGATTGGAGCTGCGCGCGGGCGTCGTCCGGCCGCCCCCGCTGGAGGTAGAACGTCGCCAGCGCTTCCTGCACGTCCGAGGACGGCCGGAGCTTGAGCGAGCGCAGGTAGGCCGATTCCGCCTCCCGCGCCTGGCCGAAGTACGCGTACGCCGAGGCGAGCGCCGCCTGGGCGGCGGGGTTCTGCGCCAAAGATCGCTCGATCAGCCGGGCCACCTGTGGGAACTGCTCGTCGGCGTCGTACGCCTTGACGACCATCAAGGCGTGGACGGCCTTCTGTTCGTTGGCCGGCGAGGCGCTCAGCTCCGCCGCGGCCGTGCCGACCTCGCGCTCGCGCAGCTCGCGGAACTTCTTCAGCGACGTGACACGGTGCCGCCGGCAATAGGGGCACTCGTCGAACACGCGCTTGCGGCCGAGCGGGATGATCGGGACCAGCACGAAGACGAAAAACTTGGTCGTGTCGTACGACTGGAGCTGGCCGACCTTGCGGCAGAACTCGCAGGCGCCCAGGCGCGTGCGGAGGTTGGTGCGGCCCCAGTACCAGGTCCCGGTCCCGTTGTAGAGGCTGGGCATGGGCGTTCTCCGGTTGAGACCGTGAGCCGCCGGACGTGGGTAGCCCGTTCCGCGCACGATCGCCCGGCCGGGCATTATGGCGAGCGGCGGCGGCGGGTTGCACAAAAATCCGATTCGACGGCCAGACGCAGTCGGCTGAACTCCTCGGCCAGGGCTTGCGGCCGGTAATGCGCATTGAGGCCGCTGGGGTTTGGAAGCAGCCAGATTCGCGCCTCGCCCATCATCTGGGGCTGGGGGCCGATGGCAGCCTTGGCGGCCTTGAACGCGCACCGGTACGCCCCCAGTCCAAGGAACGCGATGAATCGCGGGCGGAGGCGGGCGAGCTTGCGTTCGAGGGCGGCGGCGCCGGCGAGGAGCTCCTCCCTCGTCAGCTCGTCGGCCTGCGCCGTAGGCCGGGGACAGAGGTTGGTAATGCCGTATCCGAGCGCGAGCAGGCCCCGGTCTTCCGAAGGCGAGAACAGCCGCGGCGTAAACCCCGAGGCGTGCACGGCCGGCCAGAATCGATTTCCCGGCCGCGCGAAGTGATGCCCCACCGCCGCCGAGTACAGGCTCGGGTTGATCCCGCAGAACACCACGCGCAGCCCCGGCGCCAGTACGTCCGGCAGGAGCAACTCGCGGGCGGCCTCGAGTTCGGCACGCGTGGGGCGCATGCGGTATCGTAGTCGAGCGGAGAACGCGGAATGAAGAACGCACAATGGGGTTTGCTTACGGTCGTGCTGTTTGCGGCGGCTGCCGCGGGGCGGGCAGAAGACGCTACCGGGTATTTCCCCCCTCCCGACGCCCAGGGCGGCTGGCGAGTCGCAAAGACCGCCGGCGACGCCCGCCGCCTCACCGGCATGGACCTCGCCAAACTCGACGACGCCTTCACCGTCGCCGAATCTAGCACCAAAAACGGCGGCCTGCTCGTCGTCCGCCACGGCTGGCTCGCCTACGAGCGCTACTTCGGCCTCGGCAGCCGCGACGCGACCCCAAACCTCGCCTCCTGCGGCAAATCCTTCACCTCCATCGCCGTCGGCATCCTCATGGCCGAGCGCCCGGGCGCCTTCCCGGAGGGCCTGGACACCAAAGTCTTCACCCCCGCCTACCTCCCCTCCGAAGCATTCCCCCTTTCCGACCCCGCCAAGGCCGACATCAAACTCGGCCAACTCCTCTGCTTCTCCGCCGGCATCCGCGGCAACAACCCCTGTTACGTGAACGGCAAAGAAGTGACGATCGATCCCCCCGGCCCCGACGGCGCTCCAGCCATGATCGAAGACGTCGCCCTGGGCAAACGCGACATCACCAGCGGCGGCAAAATGACCTCCGCCGCCACACTCTGGTGCCGTCCCGGCGAAGGCTACTCCTACGCAACCTCCTCCGCCCACCTCGCCTCGATGGTCCTGCGCCGCATGAGCGGCATGGAACTCCAGGAGTACGTCCGTCAAAAACTAGCCGAGCCGATGGGCTGGGGCCTCTGGGGCTGGGGTTACCGCAACGCCAAGGCCGTAACGCACACCCCCGGCGGCGGGGGGATCGCGCTGCGCGCCACCGACATGCTCCGCTTCGGCTACCTCCTCCTCCACCACGGCCGCTGGGCCGACAAGCAACTCGTCCCGGCCGATTACGTCAACGCCTGCGGCCGCAAATCCCCCTACAACCCCCACTACCCCTATAGCCTTCAGTTCAACGTCAACACCGACGGCGACATCCCCGAATACCCCCGCGACGCCTTCTGGAAATCCGGCTCCGGCGCCCACATGCTCTACGTCGTCCCCTCGCTCGACCTGGTCGTCTGGAAACTCGCCGGCCGCGACGGCCAATACCAGCCCGCCGACACCGGAATGCCGCTCGACCGCGAATCCGTGCGCCAAGCCGTCGAAGCCCGAAAAAACTGGAAACCCCGCCTCGAAGAGCGCGAAGGCCAGCGGCTGCTGCTGACAAAAGTCATCGCCGCCGTCGCGGATCGATGATTACTTAAACCCCTTGCGCCGCTGTTTGCTGTAGCGGTGCAGCGCATCCTCGATGATCGGGTACGCCTTGGCCGCCGGCTGGATCTCGTCCACCTCCACGGCCTTCCCCTCGAGCTGCTTGTAGTCCTGGAAGAACCGCCGCAGCATCGTCAGCCGGTGCGGCGGCATCTCCGCCGCCTCGCGGTAGCTGTTGAACTCCGGGTCGTCCGTCGCGACCGCGATGATCTTGTGGTCCTTCTTCCCCGCGTCGAGCATCGTCATCAGCCCGATCGTCCGCGCGTGCATCAGCGTCAGCGGCACCACCGCCTCCTGGCACAGCACCAGCACGTCCAGCGGGTCGTCGTCCTCGGCCAGCGTCTGCGGAATGAACCCGTAATTGGCCGGGTAATACACGGCCGAATACAGCACGCGGTCGAGCTTGATCAGCCCCGACGCCTTGTCCAGCTCGTATTTCACCGACGACCCGAACGGGATCTCAATGATCGCGGCAAATTCCTGCGGGATCTGCTCGCCGGGGGTGACGTCGTGCCAGGGGTTGATCATGGGTGATTACGTGCTTACGTGATTACGCGAGGGGCTTGGCCCTGGACGCTGGTGTCGGGATTCTAGCCGCGCCCGCTCAAAAGCCAAATCGCATCCACGCTCCTATAAGTAGCGGCAGACCGAACCCCGCGCCGGCGTCCGGGCGAAAGCGAACACCCGGATCGTTTTGCAAATGGTGCGGTTTCGAATTTCCAGTTAGGTAGAGCCAGTAACCGCCGCAACGTACCATCGCGTCGGCCCCAATCGTGTGCGGAGGATCATGAAGTCAACGGACCTGACCAGCGGAGCAGCGCAGGAGGCCGCCCCAGACCCGGCGCCAAACCAGGCGGGCCCGCCCGCGCCGCCCGCCGCCGCGCCGCTGCCCGCGCCGCCCGAAACCCAAGCCGACCCGCCCCCGCGGTGGATGAAGGCGCTCGTCGCCGTCGCAGGCATCGCCGGCGTCGCCCTCGCCGGCCTCGGCCTCACTAAGCGCCCCGGCCCGCTCCCCCGCGGAACCCCGCTCGTCCACGAAGGCGAAAACATCGAGCAGCTCCGGCAAATCACCGCCCACCCCTGGGGAATCTGGCAGTTAGCTTTCTCCGCCGACGGCAGCCGCATCCTCGCCGCCTGCGAAGACTACAGCGTCCGCTCCTTCGACGTCGAAACCGGCCAGCTCGTGCACGTCATGCAAGGCCCGCGTACCTGGGCCATCGTCCTGGGCTTTTCCGACGACGGCTCCAAGGTCCTGGTCTCCGCCGCCCGCGAAGGCTCGAAAACCGCAAAGGACAGCGACGTCGTCGCCGAGGTCTGGGACGTCGCCACCGGCCGCCGCGAACGGCGATTCGACGCCAACGCCGGCCGCGTCATGGCCGTCGCCATCACCACCGACGCCCGCCGACTCGTCACCGGCCATTGGGACGGCACCGTGCACCTCTGGGACGCCGACGCCGGCCGCGAACTCGCCAAGTTCGAACAACTCGGCCCCGTCACACACCTCGTCATCTCCCCCGACGGCGCCCGCGCCTACAGCGGCAACTTCGGCGGCACCGTCTTCTCCTGGAACCTCCAGACGCGCAAGCCCCTCGGCCGCTGGGCGGCGCACAAAAACAACGCCATCGTCCTCCTCAAGCTCTCCCCCGACGGACGCCGCCTCCTCACCGGCGGCTGGGACGCCACCCTGAAGCTCTGGGAACAGGACGAGCAGGACGCCAACCCCACCGGCTTCCGCCTGGCCAGCGCGCAGAAGACCGCCGCCACCGAGGTCGGCGAATTCTCCGCCGACGGCCGACGCCTCATCACCGGCGGCTGGTGGGGCACCCTCGCCTTGTGGGACGCCACCACCCTCGACCCCATCGGCTCCCTCAAAGGCTTCGGCGGGATGTTCCCAAAGGTCGCCATCTCCCCCGACGCCAAATACGCCGCCACCGCCGGCCCCCTCGAATGGGTCTGGGTCTGGAAATTGCCCGACTAGTGCTTCGAAGTCGCCCAACTCAATCAAAAAAGAAGCCCCGGATGCACATCAGATGCACATCCGGGGCCTTCTGAGTCCCGAGACACCCTCACTACACGTCCAGGTTCTTCACCTCCAGCGCGTGCTCCTCAATGAACTGCCGCCGCCGCTCCACGTCCTCCCCCATCAGCACCGAGAACATCCGCTCCGCCTCCCCCGCCTCTTCCAGCGTCACGCGAAGCAGCACGCGCTTCGACGGGTCCAGCGTCGTCTCCCACAATTCCTCCGCGTTCATCTCCCCCAGCCCCTTGAACCGCTTGATCTCAATCCCCGCCTTCCCCAGCGACAACACCTGCGGCAGCACCTGCGACACCCCCGCCACGTCGGTCGTGTTCGCGTCATTCACCAGCGCGTATTTCGTCATCAACTTCTCCCCCGACACCGACTCCTCCTGCGTCAGGTAATAGTCATCGATGCTCAGCTCGTACCCCTCGAGCTGGCTGAACAGCTTCTCCAGGTCCTTCACCTCGTGCAGCTCGTGGCTCTTCTGCAGCCGCTGCAGCCGGCCGTTGCCGTTGGAATTGCCGTTGCCCGCGTGCTCGGCCTTGGGCTCTGCACTCGGCCCTCCCGGCGTCTCCTCGTCCTCGATCAGCAGGTTCCGCGCCTTCAAAAATTTCTCCCGCCCATCCGCGTCGTGGAAGAAATGCTCCTCCCCCTCCACCACGATCCGGTACAGCGGCAGCCGCCCCGCCGAGTCGCGCTTGGCGAGGAAATCCGCAAAGTCGATCCCCCGCCGCTGCACCACGCGCACCAGCTCTTCCAGCTTCTCCAGCAGCTCGATCACCCGCCGCAGCTCGTCCCCCGAAAGCCGCCGCACCTCCGCCCCGCCGTTCTCCGTGTCGCGGATCACCAGGTGCGTCCCGTCCAGGCCCAGCTCCGTCAACGCCGAACGCATCGCCCGCTCGTTCAGCACGTACTCCGCCTTCTTCCTGCGCGTCACCTGGTACAGCGGCGGCTGCGCCACAAACACCCGCCCCGCCTTGATCAGCTCCTGCATGTGCCGGAAGAAGAACGTCAGCAGCAGCGTCCGGATGTGCGACCCGTCCACGTCCGCGTCGGTCATGATGATGATCTTGCCGTACCGCCGCTTCTCCTCGTTGAAGTCGTCCCGGATCCCGCACCCCATCGCCGAGATGATCGTGCGGATTTCCTCGTGCCCCAGCATCTTCACCAGGTTCGCCTTCTCGACGTTGAGGATCTTGCCCTTCAGCGCCAGGATCGCCTGGATGTTCGAGTCCCGCCCCTGCTTCGCCGACCCGCCGGCCGAGTCGCCCTCGACCAGGAACAATTCCGTCTCCTCGTTGGACTTCGACCGGCAATCCGCCAGCTTCCCCGGCAGGCTGTTCCCCTCCAGGCTGTTCTTCCGACGCGTCAGCTCCCTCGCCTTGCGTGCCGCCTCGCGCGCCTCGGCGGCCAGCATCCCCTTCTCGAAAATCCGCCGGGCCTCCTTGGGATTCTCCTCGAAGAAGCTCCCCAGCCTCTCGCTCACCGCCGACTGCACGAAGCTCTCCACCTCCACGTTCAGCAGCTTGTCCTTCGTCTGGCTCTCGAACGACGGCTCCGGGATCTTCACCGAGATCACCGCCACCAGCCCCTCGCGCAAATCGTCCCCGCTCGGCCGCACGTCCTTCAGCAGGTTCGTCCGCTCCGCGTACCGCAGGATCGTATTGGTCAGCCCCGTTTTGAACCCCGACAGGTGCGTCCCCCCGTCGTGGTTGTTGATGTTGTTCGCGAACGCGAGGATCGTCTCGTTGTACCCGTCGCTGTACTGCATCGCGACGTCCACCACCAGCCGCTGCTCCGGGTCTTCCTTCGAGAAGCTGATCACCTGCGACAGCGGCGCCTTGCCTTCGTTGAGGAACTGCACGTACTCGAACAGCCCCTTCTCGAATTTAAAAATGTCGCGTTTCCCAACCCGCTCGTCGATGAACGCGATCTCCACGCCGGCGTTGAGGAACGCCAGCTCGCGCAGCCGCGTCGCCAGCGTCTCGTGCGTGAAGTTGACGTCGGGGAACAGGATCGGATCCGGCTTGAACGTGACCTTCGTCCCCGTCTTGGCCGCCTTGCCAATCACCTTCAGATCGCCCGACTTCCGCCCCCGCTCGAACTCCATGTGGTGGACCTGCCCCTCGCGCGAGACTTCCACCTCCAGCCACTCCGACACGAAGTTCACGACCGAAGCCCCCACCCCGTGCAGCCCGCCGGAGGTCTTGTACGCCGAGGTGTCGTCGTGCGCGAACTTGCCCCCGGTCGCCAGCGACGCAAACACCATCTCCACCGCCGGAATCCCGGTGTCCGGGTGAATGTCCACCGGGATGCCCCGCCCGTCGTCGATCACCGCCGCCGACCCGTCCGGGTTGATCCGCACCTCCACGTGCTTGGCGTAACCGGCCAGCGCCTCGTCGATCGAATTATCCACGATCTCATAAACGAGCTGGTGCAATCCCCGCGCGTTGTACCCCCCGATGTACATGCCCGGCCGCGTGCGCACGTGCTCCACGTCGTCCAGCGACTTGATCATGCTGGCGTTGTAGCCGCCGTTGGGGGCGCCGTTTTGCGTGCTCGCGGGCGTGTTGGTCATGTTCTCCGCGCTTCCGGTCGCGTTATCCTGGCCGGCCTTGGGGTCTGCCATAATCGACTGCTCCATCTGTTCACTTCGGTGGCTGTTCACTTCGGTGGTCAATCGGGCGGCAGAGGCCGGCTAGGCGGCCTTGCGAAACCTTGCCCGATTGCGACGCAATCTCCACCCCACTGCATGGAGATGAGAGAGTCCGAACCCGTACGTCTACTACGTCAGATATTATCGTCATTCCGACGCGAATTACTACGTTCTAGTACTACGTTTTACGCGCGAAAAAGGTCTGCCCCACACGCCCGCCCAAACCCAACTTTTCCGCAATTCCGTCAGGAATTCCCGGCCGCCATCCCACACTCCGGACACCGCGCCGGCGTAGCCCGCAGATCGTACCCGCACCCGCCGCACATCCCCCGCGCCACCAGCCTCCGCCGCCGAACGATCCCGACCAAACGCCGGGCCCTCCGCCCGCCCCACCCATCGCCAGCTCACCCGCTCCATCGACCACTGGCTCCACAACCACACCCCCGCCGCCGCCACGCACAGCACGGCCGACACGCCACACCCAAGATTCACGAGACGTCGCCGCACGACACCGCCCACTATACCGACGCGCAGAAAGAAGCCCGGACGACGAATCCACCCATTTCGTCATTCGGGCTTCGGGCTTGATTCGGATTTCGGGTTTCGGATTTCGGGCTTGAACCTAAGGTAGCAGCATCTTCCACGCCACAAACCCCACAATCAGCACCCCCACGATCACGCTGATCAATATCAGCCGCTTCTTCCGCGCCTCCTCCTGCCGCGCCTCTTCCTCCGCCGCGCGCTTCCGCGCCTCCGCCCGACGCGCCGCCACCCGCTTCTTCTCCGCGCACTCCCCGCACACCCGCTGCCCCTCGTAATCCACGATCTTGTCCGGCATCACCTTGTTGTGGCAGTCCGGACACTCCACCTCCGGCGGCGGCGGAGGCGCCACCACCGCCGGCGTCTTCTTCGCCGCCTCGCGCTGCGCATCCCCCGACTCCCCGCAATCGGCGCAGAAGTACCGCCCCAAATGGTCCTTGTACCGCTTCTTCCCCGCCACGTTCGCCCCGCACACGCAGCACACCTTCACCGCAGGCGCCGACACCGCCGCCCCGTCCTGCGGCACGTGCGCCACCGCCCCGTGCACCGCGCCGTGGATCGTGTCGTTGTGGTCCCCGTTCATGGATGCGCCGTGCAGGGACGAGCCGTGCAGCGACCCGTGCACCGAATCGCCCGGCGCCAACCCAACCCCCCTCGCCTTCTCACCCCCGTTTCTCGCTGCGGCCATGACCTGACCTCTCTGGCGAAGACCTGAAGACCTGCGGTACCGACCGTCTATCGACAATCGTGCCGGCAAATACCGACAGAATTCGACTTACTTGGTCTTGAAGTGTGACCCTCATCATACCAAGTGTCGCTCGCCCGTTGATGAAAAATGCCTCTTGTTATTGTTCCCACTGGAATTTACAAAATTCCCCTACCCCGCCGGGAATTTCGGCCCCACTTTTAGCGCACCCCACCCGCCTTTTATCTTAACCCAATAAGACGCATGAGCTTAAGTCAATCCGCCGCCGCGCATCGCCCCTCCGCCCATTCCCGCAGCCCCTCCACCCGCTCGGCCATCGTGGCCGACAACGGCGGCGACCCCCGCAGCGCCCCCACCAAGCCCTCCGTCGTCAGCTCCCCCTTCCCCGCATACGCCTCGTACAGCCCCGCCACGATCGCCTGCTCGATCTCCGCCCCGCTATACCCCGCCGACGCCTCCGCCAGCGCATCGAGATCAAACTCCTTCGGCTCCCTCCCCCGCTTCTTCAGGTGAATCTCAAAAATCGCATACCGCGCCTCCAGCCCCGGCAGGTCCACAAAGAAAATCTCATCAAACCTCCCCTTCCTCAGCAGCTCCGGCGGCAGCGCCTCGATGTCGTTCGCCGTCGCCACCACGAACACCGCCTCCCGCCGCTCCTGCATCCACGTCAGCAGCGTCGAGAACATCCGCTTGCTCAAGCCCCCGTCCGTGCTCTGGCTCGCCGCCGACGCGAACGCCTTCTCGATCTCGTCGATCCACAGCACCACCGGCAACATCGCCCCCGCCTGCCGCAGCGCCTCGCGCAGATTCCGTTCCGATTCCCCGATGTACTTGTCGTACAACGCCCCCACGTCCATCCGCAGCAGCGGCTGCTGCCACGCCGTCGCCACCGCCTTGGCCGACAAACTCTTCCCCGCCCCCTGCACCCCCTGCTTGAGTTTTCCCCGCGGCGGCACCAGCCCAAACGCCGCCGCCCCCTCCCCCACCGCCCCCGCCCGCACCCTCAACCACTGCTTCAACTTCTTCAACCCCCCGATTTGCTCCAAACTCACCGGCGACTCCACATACTCCAGCAGCCCCCCGCAAGACAATCGCTTCCGCTTCTCCGCCAGCACGGTGTTCAGATCATTGATATCAAACCGCCGATCCGCGCAAACGGTTTCGACGATCACTTCCCGCGCCTGCCGCACCGAAAGCCCCTTGAGGTTCCGCAGGATCGTCTCCAATCCGCGCCGATCAATATCCACCTGAATCCGGCACGCATCATTCCGCGCCCGCAACGTCTCCCGCACCACCCGGTC
>Ga0308175_100000510_pt1 | contig 26646 bp, 22 predicted proteins | sample PhyCR1_3_FD_203893 | JGI IMG/M metagenome (GOLD analysis project Ga0308175, IMG submission 203893) | Soil microbial communities from UC Gill Tract Community Farm, Albany, California, United States - DLSLS.C.R1 | ecosystem: Environmental > Terrestrial > Soil > Agricultural land | place: USA...
TGAGCCCGCGGGAATTGGTGGCCGCTGTGTCGCCGTTTGTGCCGGCCGATGCGCCGCGGTTGCCCGAGCTTAAGGTTCACGTGGGGTGAAGGTGGCGCGTGGGGTAAAGCAGCAGCTGCACTGCGGCCCGGCGGCGCCTTGGGTTTGCCAATTAAGTCTGGTTTGTTCCGCGAAGCCGCACGCGGCGGTAGGTGCTTTCCGTGCGTTCTTCGGAGCTAGGCGCCGCGGATGAGGGGCATGGGCTGGAAGTCGCCGCCGAGGACTTCATTGGCGGGGGCGTTGAGCCATTCGGTTAGAAGCGTTGCGTAGATGCGGCGGAAGTCGGTGGAGACTTTCAGGTCGCCGTCTTCGAGGTCGGTGAGGTCGGGGGTCGGGCCGACGAGGCCGGCTTTCACGCGTCCGCCGGCGATAAATACCGGGCCGGCGGTGCCGTGGTCGGTGCCGGCGGAGTCGTTCTCGGTGACGCGGCGGCCGAACTCACTGAAGGCCATCACCAGGACGCGGTCGTCGAGGCCGTTGGATTTCAGATCTTCGAGGAAGGCCTTGAGGGCGGAGGAGAACTCGCCGAGGAGGCGATCCTGCTGGAGTCTCTGCGCGCCGTGGGTGTCGTAGCCGGGTTGCGAGGCGTAGAAGACGCGGGTGCCGCCGCCGCTCTTGATCAGGCGGGAGATGAGGCGGAGGCGGGTGGCGAGCTCGCCGCCGGGGTAGCGGGCTTCGGAACCGGCGGCGGAGCTTTTGTTGGCGTCGGCGAGCGCGGTGGCGGTGCCGTAAGCTTCGAGGACGCGTCGGCGGACGAAGGCGGCGACGTCGGGGGTGGGGGCACCGGCGGCAGAGCCGCTCGGCTCCCGTTGGCTTGGCGCGTTGGTGTTCTTTGGGGCGACGGGCAGCCTGAGGGTCAGGTCTTCGACGCGGGACATCGCGACGGCGTTGATGCGGCGGCCGACCAGGGCCTTGGGCATGACTTCGGGGCCGACGAAGATGGCGTCGGGGTCGGCGCGGGTTTCGGCGAGCTTGGGGCGGGGGGCGGCGTCGAAGGCGCGGCCGATCCAGCCGCGCTGTTCCTCGTTGGTGTCCTTGGGGCGGGCGGTGTGCCAGATGGCCATGCTCTCGAAGTGGGAGCGGTTGGGGTTGGGGTAGCCGACGCCCTGAACGATTGCGAGGCGGCCGTCGTTGTAGAGGTCGTAGGCGTCCTGCATGGCGAAGGAGACGCCGACGTGCGTGTTGAGCTTGAGCAGCTCGCGGGGGCCGATGCGGAGCGAGCGGCGGTTGCGGCCGTAGCCGTCGTCGTCGAAGGGGACGATCGTGTTGATGCCGTCGTTGCCGCCGTCCATCTGGATGACGACGAGGATGCGGCCGTCGCGGTCGGCGCCGGCGGCTTCGGCCATGCGCGGGATGAACGCCGGGACGACCGGGGCGAAGGCGACGAGGGCGGAACCTTTGAGAAAGTAGCGGCGGGAGAGCATGGGGGGCTCCAATCGGTTCGTATTATGCCAGTTGTGCCTCGGGTCGTGCCAGGAGCATTGCGACGGCCAGCCGCAGGGGCTCGGGGCCGGTGGATGTCTTTGCGTCCCGGGCGATTTCGTCGAGTGTTTCCGCGGGAATTCGGCCGCCGGTGAGGGCGTCGGCGAAGAATGCGGTTGCCTGGCGGAGGTCGGCGGCATGGTCGTGTTGTCGGGCGGTGGACCAGAGGTCCAATGGCTGCGCGAGGGGGTTTAATTCGCCTTCGACCAGCGCGGCCGCGAAGTTGGCGCGGGCGATGATCGTTCGCGTGGAGAGCCACGTCGCGCCGCCGTTCCAGCCGCCGACGTTGGGGGGCTGGAAGAGGTCCTGTCCGAGGCGCGTGATCCAGGCGGCCAGCTCGAGGGTGCTCGGCGGGGGGGAGAAGAGCTCGAGGGCGCGGGCGGCGCCGACGACGAACTCGGCCGGGGAAAGGATGCGCGTGCCGATGTTTGGACCGGAGAAGAACAGTCGCGAGCGGAGGATGGTTTCGATCGCCCAGGAGATGTCGAGCTTGTGCTGGCGGAGGCCGTCGGCGAGGTCGTCCAACGCAGCTTCGCCGACGACGGATTCGCCCATCAACACGCCGCACAGGCGCCAGGCGATCCGGCGGGCGGTGGCGGGGTGTTCGACGAGGATGTTCAACAGGTCCTTGGGTTCCCACTTTCCGCTTTTGCCCAGGACCGTCTTTGCGCCGGGGTCGTGTTCGTTTTTCAGTTCACGGAAGATGCCGTTTTCGGCGGCAAGGCCGGTGAGGCAGCGGGCGGCTTCTTTCACGTCGGTCTCGGTGTAGTGTCCGACGCCGAGGGTGAACAGCTCCATCAGCTCGCGGCCGAGATTTTCATTGGGGCGGCCTTTGCGGTTGAGGGTGCCGTCGAGCCAGACGAGCATTGCCGGGTCGCGGACGACGGCGGCGAGGAGGTCGCCGAAGGGGGCGCGGCAAAGGCGGCGGAGGGTCTGGTTCTGCTGCCGCATCAGGTCCAGGTCCTGCACCTTGAGGAAGCTGGTGGCGAAGTGGTTGTGCCACGTCAGCGTGAGCTTTTCGGCCAGCGCGTCCGGCGAGGCGAACATGCGATAGATCCACCAGGCCTGGAGGCGCGGGAGCACTCCGGAGGCGACGGCGGCGTTGGAGATGAGGTCGGAAAGGTGGGGGAAATCGTCCCGGAGGCCTTGCAGGCGCGACGTGCCGGCGAGGACGCGGGTGACGGCCGCGTCGGGGCCGTCGCGGAGGTCGCGCTGGATTTCCGGCCAGGTGGCGCCGAAGCCGGCGCGGCGGTGGAGGTGGACGACGCGGAGGAGGTTCCAGGGGGCCTCGGGCGTGGGGCGGTAGGGCTCCCAGGCGGGGGCGAGGTCGTTGGCGGAGGTTGAGTCGCTCTGGGGCATACGCCTAATTGCTGCGAAAACGCGCCGGTCAAGCCCGGGGCTCAATGGGTCCGCGATTGCCCGCTACTGGGCCATCATCATGCCGGTAGTGGCGCGAACGTCGCCGAGGTCCTTGGTTTTGCCGGCCTCGGGCGAGAAGTCGCGGACGGCGATCGCGCCGGAGTTGGGGCCGCGGCCGGCGATTGTGATCGTGTACTTGCAGCCGGGGATGAGGGTGTAACGGAATCGGCCGTCGTCGCCGGTGACGACCGGCGGCAGGGCTTGTTTGCTCTTGGATTCGCGGGCCTCGAGGGCCGTCTTTGCGGCGAGGGCGCCGTTGGCGTCGAGGAGGCGGCCGGTGATTTCCGACAGCGGCTGGAGCTGCATGATGCGCTTGCGCTGGGGCAGGTCGGCGAGCCACACGCGGGCGGCGCGGCCGAGCTTGGCGGATTCGTCGAGCACGAAGATCGTGCGGACGTCGTCGGGGCCGAAGGCGAAGGCGACGAAGGCGGGGCCTTCGATCGAGCGGGGGCGCCACTGGTCGTAGCCCTCGGGCGTGTCGCCGCTGACCGATAGCGGGACGGCGGCGGGCTTGCCGTCGCGGTTGGTGACGGTGATGTGAATCGTCTCGCCGGGATCGAATTGGAGGTCGGCCGTCACGGTCTCGGCTCCCGGGGGCACGTCCAATTCGACCGCGGCGTGTGTCGCCTGGGGGCTGGGGGCGGGCTGGTAGAGCTCCAGCATGGTGTTTGGTTTCTGAAGCGCTTCGATCTTCTCGAAGCCGAAGCCCCGGCGGTAGCGGCTCAATTCGGCGGTAGCGCCGACGATGGCCTTGCCGGGGGCGGCGATGCGGCGGTAGGTGCCGTCGGGGCGGGTGCGGGGGGGAGGAAGTTGGATGTTGATCGTGCCGGTGCCGCCGTTGCGGCGGAATTCGGGGAGGTCGAAGGCGAGCTTGTTTTCCAGGTAGGTGGTGTACGTGAGGCGCGCGGGGACGGGCTTGCCGGTGGTCTTGTCGGTGATTCTGCCGGTGATCCAGGTGCCCTTGTGCAGGTCGACGTCGAGGTTGACCGGGCCAAGGCCGGGGGTGTCGTCCACCGTCACCTGGCGGGCGAAATAGGGCTGGTCCGGGGTTGGGACGGCCATAAGCTGGTTGCCGGCGCCCTTGGGCAGGCCGTCGAGCTGGTAACGGCCTTGCGCGTCGGCGACGCAGGTGAAAAAGCCCTGCGGGTCGAACCCTTGTGAGGGGCCGGCGAAGCGGGACGTGGTCACGGTGACGCCGGGCAGGGGCTTGCCGGTGGCGGCGTCGCGGACGGTGCCGCGGACGGAGCGGCCGGGGATGGCGACGTACTCGAAGTTTGCGCCGTAGGTGACGAGGCCGGGCAGGGGCGCGATGCCGGGGAATCGGCGGGAGGGGGGACGCGCCTGGGGCGCCATGACTTGCGTGACGGCGTCGATGCGGGCGTCGCCGATCATGGTGCCATGGAGCTGGAGGGAGACGGCGCGCTCGCGGCCGATGCCGCGGATGTGGAAACGGCCTTGCTCATCGCTGACGGCTGGGTCGATGTTGCCGTTGCCGGACAGGGGGAGTATCCGTGGAAGTGCCGGGGCTCCGGCGGCGTCGTCGTCCGCCGGGAATGCAGCGTCGATCGGTTGCTGATTCAGGGGGCTGACGGAAGTGACGCTGACGGTCACGCCGGGGACGGGTTGGCCTTCGAGCGTGAGGATTCGGCCGTCGATCGGGACGTCGTCGGCGGGGAGCTTGAGGACGAGATCGTCCTTCAGGTCCGGCGTGTTCAGGTGCTTCCAGGCGAGGCCGAAACCGCCGGCCTTGGCGACCAGGTCGGCGCCGTTCCAGTCTTGTGGCTGGAGAGTGGCCGCGTAAGTCGCAGCGACGGAGAAACTGGATTTCAGGAAGGCGATCTCGAAATGGCCGTCGGCGTCAGTGCGTGATTCAGCCACGGGACCGCGGCGCGGCGCGTCGTCGTCGGCGGCGGGCGCGGGCAGAGTGACGTCGGCGCCGGCGATGGGTTGGTCGTCGGCGCCGACGACTCGGCCGCGGATTCGGACGGGCTCTTCCCTGGGGGGCGGCGGCTGGGGCTTGATGGCGACGGCGGGGATTGTTGCCGGGACCGGCTGAGACGCGACGGCGGGCGCGGGCTTTTGCGCGTGCGCGACCGGGGGGGCGGGCTTGCGTTTGATGACCATCCACGCCGTTAAAGCGATACCCGCAACTACGTATACGGCCGCCCATCGGCGTTTCAGCAGGTTCCCAGCCATCGACATGACCCTTCTTGGACGCCGGCGCCGCGGCGAGGTTCCCAGTTTACCATAATGTGCTCGGGCCGACGGGACTGAAACCGGGCCGGCCAACAATCGGATCGGAGGGCGGTATTTCCTCACAACGGAGGCCTGTTTATGAAGATGAGCGCACTGTTTCATGCGGCGATAGTCGGTTTTGCAGTGCTGTTTGGCGCAAAGGCGATGGCGGACGACAAGCCGGTGCTCGCCACGCCGGGGAAGCTGCTGTTCGAGGACGATTTCTCGCACAACGACCTCAAGACAAAGTGGAAGGTCGGGAAGGGCTTCTTCGCCGTCGAGGACGGCGTTGTGCGCGTAACGGAGAACCCGGAGGACCATCACGGGGCGTACTTCAAGGCGAATTTCCCGTACAAGGACATGGTGGCGGAGTTCTCGTTCAAGCTGGACGGGTCCAAGAGCTTTAACTTCACGATGGACGACAACAAGTACAAGGGCTCGCACGCTGGCCACATCTGCCGGGCGATGATCTCGGCCAACCAGGTGCAGCTCGGGGATTCGAAGTTCGGCGTGATGCGCAACGACGTGCACGAAAAGATGACGGACCCGAAGACCACGCCGGAGGAGAAGAAGAAGGTCCAGGCGAGCATCAAGGACAAGGCGGCGACGTTCAAAGTGCATCTGGACGCGGGGAAGTGGCACCAGGGGCGCGTTGAAGTCGTGGGCGACGAGATGCTCGTTTCGATCGACGGTAAGCCGGTCGGCTACCTGAAATCAGAGGGCGTTGACCACCCGACGAAGAACCTGCTGGGGTTCACGGTCAGCGGCAAGTCCACGCTGCTGGACAACGTGAAGGTGTGGGAGGCGAAGGCGTCGCCGGACTGGCAATCGCAGAAGAGCGAGGTGCTGGCATCGCTTGGAAAGTAGTCGCGGCTACAGGTTGGTCTTCGTGAAGTGAAACTGGATTCCGGCCGACTCGGCCTGCGCGAGCAGGGCTTCGGCGGCGCGCAAATCCCGTAGGATCGCGTTGGGCTGTTTGAAGTTGTTGAGGTTCGCCTCGACGTGGGCGGCTAAGGCGCGGACGGTCTTGAGCCCTTCGGCGGCGGGGAACCAGCGCTCGGGCGGCAGGCGCATCTTCGCCGGGTCGAAGCCGTCGGCCTTGAGCTGTTCGGCGAGCGCCGATTGGCTTTCGGACAGGAGTGAGCTGGGCTGCTCGACGCGCAGGCCGCGGGCGGCGGTGTCGAGGCGGTCTGATTCGCGAGCCAGCGCCTTGCCCGCGCCGGCCTTGGTGTACTTCGCGTATGCCGAAGGGTCCGTGAGGTCCCTTTCGAGCGTAATGATGAACGCAAGGGCCATGGGGTGGGTCCTCCCGGCGATGGTATCATGGCGGGGCGTGACTGCCACTCTTGCCCGTCCTGCCGTCGATGACCTGCCGGTGGCGCAACCCGGCGAACCGGCGGTGTCGGGCCGCCGGTTCATCTCGGTCGATGCGCTGCGCGGGTTCGACATGTTCTGGATCATCGGCGGGGATTACCTCGTGCGGTCGCTGCCGAAGATCCACGACTCGGCGGCGACGCGCTGGCTCGCGGGGCAGATGGAGCACTGCGAGTGGGCGGGGTTTCATTTCTATGACCTGATCTTCCCGCTGTTCGTGTGGATCGTCGGCGTGGCGATTCCGTTTTCCTTGCCGAAGCTGCTCGAGCGAGAAGGATACGCGGCGGCGGTGCGGCGGATCGTGGTGCGCTCGGTCGTGCTGTTCCTGCTGGGCGTCTTCTACATGGGCGGGGTGGCCAACGGATTCAAAAACGTCTATCTCGCGGGCGTGCTGCACCGGATCGCGGTGGCGTACTTTTTCGCGGCGCTGCTGTTCTGCTTTTGCCGGCCGAGGACGCTGGCGGTCTGGGCGGTGGTGTTGCTGGTGGGGTATTGGGCGCTGCTGATGTTTGTTCCCGTGCCCGGGATCGGCCCCGCGTCGTACGCGCAGGGGAAGAACCTGGCGTATTACATCGACCAGCATTGGCTGCCCGGGCGGAAATTTGAGGGGACGCTGCTGAGCACGATGGCGGCGGTGGCGAACTGCCTCCTTGGCATTTTCGCGGGGCTGCTGTTGAAGGACGCCCGCCGAAGTGAGCGGGAGAAAGTGGCCTGGCTGGCCGGGGCGGGGTTGATTTCGCTGGTCATCGGGCTGCTCTGGGCGAGGCAGTTTCCGATCGTCAAGCTGCTGTGGACCTCAAGCTACGTGCTCGTGGCCTGCGGGATCAGCGCGATACTGCTGGCGGTCTTCCACCAAGTCACGGAGGTGTGGCGGCGGCGAACGTGGTGCCAGCCGCTGGTGTGGATTGGGATGAACGCGATCACAATTTACCTGGTCTCGGCGGTCGCGAACTTTCGGAAGCTGGCGGAGCGGTTCGTCGGGGCCGACGTGGCGGTGTGGCTGGGGAAATATGGCGATCTCGCGAAGGCCGTCGTGGCGCTGGCGATGGCATTGACCGTGGTCCACTTTCTATACCGCAGAAAGATCTTTCTTAGGCTTTAGGGAAGGGGTCGGCGTGAACGCGCTGCGGGTCATTTGCATCATCCTGCCTGATCATTCCGGCGGTGTGTCGCGGGCAGGTCGAGACGGCGTTGCCGGCGGGCGTGAAGGCGCGTTGGGACCTGGGTAGTGCCTGGCGGGAGACAACGCCAACGCGAGCGGGTGTGCATCAACGGCCCGTGGCAGTGCTGAGGCAACCGCCCCCTTAGGCGTGCACGAGTCCAAAAAGCGGGCGATGGGATTCGAACCCACGACGTCAGCCTTGGGAAGGCTGCATTCTACCACTGAATTACGCCCGCGGCGCCGGTCCTTGTGATAGGTACCTGGAACCGGTCGTCGTGAGTTGTGGCCGGGGTTGTGGCCGGCCGGAACAGGCTCACGACGGCAATTCACTATAATCCCACGCGGGGTCAGAGGCAACACACCAGGAAAAGATGTGAAGCCGCGTCCCGGCGTACCGCCGGTGCCGGCGACAATTTCGTCCGCCGTAAGGGCGGGGCGGTGATCAGTCGGTCGGGCTCCCGCCGAGGGTGTTATTACTGGTATCGATCGTGAGGCTGGCCGAACTCGAGACGTTCAGGTCCAAGGCGATGATCAGGGCGTTGAGCGCGTTCGCCGGGTCGGCGTGTTCCGTCAGGTTGCCGTGCCCGGTGACCGAGAGCTTGGCGGAGGGTGCGTAGAGGGTGCCGGTGAGCGTTGCCGCCCCGCTCACACTTACCGCCGCGCGGGCCGCGCGGTCCTGGAAGAGGACGATGCCGGCGTATGTCCCGGTGGTTGGCGGGGTCAGCTTGACGCGCCCGCCGAGCGAGACCGCGCCGGGCTTGGCGCCGGTGTTGTAAATCATGACCCCGTCCCCGACCACGTTGCCCTTGCCTTTCACGGAGAACCCGCCGCCCTGGATGTAATAAATGCCGGGCGCCATCGTCACCTGCCCCGCCCCGCTGATCTTGATGCCGCCGACGTAAGTCCCGGGCTGGAGCTGCATGGGGGCCGTCCCGGTGAAGCGGACGGCGGCGAAGCTGTCGGAGGGCTGGTCGGGCGCGGGCAGGGGCGCCAGCGGGTCCTCGGCGCGCGGCTGGTGGGCGTTCACGGCGCCGTTGAACCGGCTGCCTTTCTTAGTGGCGCCGGCGACGTCGAAGGCCAGGGCGGTGGCACGGCCGGACGCCGATGCCGCGGAGGGGTTCTGGGAGTTGACGTACACGATGCCCGTGGGCCCCGCGTTCAGCGTGCCGGTTGCGGCCAGCGCCTTTCCCACGGGGTCGGTGAGGAGTACGGCCAGGTTGGCCACCACGTTGATCGTCGCGGCGGCGCCGCCAGTCGATTGTGGGTCGTTCGCATCGGTGACGGTGACGGTCAGCGTCTTAGCGCCCGGGGTGGTGTACGTATGGTCCTGCGGGTCGAGTGAGCCGGGAGCGTCGGCGGTGAAGGTGGTGTCGGGCGTGCCGTCACCCCAGTTGACATCGATCGCCCACGGGCCGGACCCGCCGGCGGTGAACGACCCGAGGCTAAAGGCGTTATTGATGCCCGCGTAAAGCGTCTGGGAAGGGATGCCGGTCACGAGCGGCGCCGGCGGAACGGCCGAGACGAACAACCCGTCGAGCAGGGCGGCGGTTTCGGTCCCCGTGGTCAGCGTCACGTCCCTGAACCCGGGCGCGGTGGAGGCGGCCACGTCGATGTGCACGACGGCGTGCGTAGCGTCCGTGACGTCAACGGAACTGACGGTCACGCCGCTGCCGAAGGAGGCGGTGGTCTGGCCGGCCACGAAGCTGGTGTTGGACCCCACCACGGCAACGTCGTAGTGCTGCCCGAATACGACCTGCGGCGGCGAGATCGTGGAAATCGAGGGGATTCCGCTGAGCGCGGTGCTTTCCACGATGACGGCGCGGTCGAGGCGATCGGTCTCGACGCCCGGCACGGTGACGGTCGCGGCGCGGAAGCCCAATGCGGCGGCGGGATCCACCTGGACCTGCGCGGTCATCAGCGTGGGCGAGACCACGTTGACGTTGCCCACGGTGATGCCAGGGCCGAGCGAAAGTGTCGCGGTCGAGTTCCAGTTCGTCAGGGTGCCGAACACCGTAACGGTCAGCGTTTGCCCGCGGGCGAGGGTTCCGGGCTGGACCTCCAGCGTGGTGGGGGTCGTGGGGGCCGCGGTGACCTGCACGACGTTTGAGCCGGTGGCGGTCTCGGTCACGCTCCCGAGGGTCGTGTGCACGGCCACGTCGGAGAAGCCCGCAACGCCGCCGGAATCCACCGTGACGGAGGCGGTCAGCGACGTCGCGGAGTTCACGGCGACGGAGTTCACGTGGACGGCGGGGTTGGAGAACGAAAGGCTGGTAAAGCCGGGCGTCCAATTGGTGCCGCGGCCGGTGAGCGTCACCTGCAGCGTCAACCCCAGCGGCAGTTGGCCGGGGGTGGCCGTCAGCACCGAAGGGCGGAAGGTGCTGTCCATCACGTTCAGGATGCTGGATCGGTACGCGGTCACCTGGTCCGGCGTGGGGGAGCCGGCCACGGCGTCGTTGAAGACGAAGGTCCCGCCCGTCTGTGCGGCGGCAGTGGAGAATAGCGTGAAGGACGACGTGGCCCCGACGAGCGGGTTGTCGGAAACCTGGACGGTGTACGCGGCCTGGAGGAAGGTCGGCGAGACCTTGATGAAATAATCGCCGGTCGCGGTCGGGGTGATGGAAATGGTCAGCGCGCCGAAGCCGGGGTCGCCGATCGTGGACGTCGCCGTTTTCAGCACCGTGGCACCGTCGCGGTCGAGCAGCGTCACCGTGACCGCCGCCGAGGTGTCGGTCAGCACGGGGATATTGTACGCGGTGCCGGCGGCCAATTGGCAGACGAAGAAGTCATTGTTGTCGGTGACGGGGGCACCCGTCGGGTCCTGCACCGTGTTGCCCACGACGCCCTCGACGGCGCCGGCGTCCACCCCGAGGCGCGTGGCGGTTGCCAGCGAGTCCCCCGCGTCGTCGGTGGGGGTCTGCCCGGGGTCGTTGATCGGCTGCTGGACGGGCTCGGGGCCGTCGGAAACCAGGCCCTCGTCCGCGGCGGCGGCGATGCCGTCGCTCAGGGAGGCCGGTTGACCCGTATACGCCGCCCAAATCCCGGCGTGGGTCGCGGCCGCCGCGGCGCCTGGCTGGGCCGGTGCTTGAGGGGCCGTCAACGCGGCAAACACCCCACCTTCCGAGAAGGGCTCCACGTCCGCGGCGTCGTCCCCGGAGATCTCGGCGTTAACGGTCACCCCCTTGGCGCGCAACGCCTCGATCGTCCCGTTCAGGTCCGTGCCGGCGTCGGAGGAGGCGTCGGTGATCAGCAGGATCGTCCCGCCCGGGGCGATGCTCTGCGCTGCGAACTCCAGCGACTGCGCGCTGGGCTCGGGCGTGTCGCCGCCGCCGCTGGCGAACTGGGCCTGTACGGCCGCCTTGACTGCGTCCAGGTCGTCGGACGAAATGACTTCCGTCGGGGCGTCCACGAAGGTGATCAGTTCGACGGTGGGCGGGTCTTCGCCGGGCAGCAGGTTCGCCTCGACGTCGCTGATGTACTGCACCAGGGCCGCCTGCACGGCGCCGATCTCGTTGCTCATGCTGCCGGTGACGTCCAGGACGATCGCGATGCCCGGGCCGTTGAGCGTTCCGGCGCTGCTCCAGTAGCGGTCGAGGGTCCCGCCGTAGGTCTGGTCGGGCACGCCGCCGGGCGTCGCCGGCGCCGTGGTGTCCTTCCCCTCGACGACCCATTTGACGGTCGAGTGGCCGTTGAAGATCTTCGCCCACTCGGCGGCGTCCGGCGTGAAGGAGCTGACGTTGCCGAGGTTGGCGGTCTGGTCGATGAGCGTTTTGAAGTCGCTGGTGTAGAACTGGATGACAAAGTCGTTGGAGCCGTTCTTCTGCCAGGTGAAGGTGGGGATGCCGCCAGTGGTCACCCTGGTGCCGTCGGACGGGCCGGTCTCGACGGGGGCGATCTTCTGGAGGCCCAGCACCTTGCCGATCTGCGTGCGCTGAAGCCCGCCGCGGCTGGCGGCCAAGGCGTCCCAGGCGGCGCCGAAGGTCATGGGCTTGGCAGAGACGAACGTCTGGAACAGGGTCTTGTCGCTGATCTTGATCCCCTGGTCGCCGGTCATCAGGTGGTACAGGGCGGCGCCGTCGGAGAACTCGTCGAGCTCGCCCACGCCGGTTTGCGTCGCAAAGTTGGCCGTGGGTCCGCCGGTCGGGTCGTAGGACGTGTTGCCCACGCCGGGAACGCCGGCGGCGTAGGTCGCCGCGGTGTTGACCTGGGCGCTGATCGCGAAAAACGTCGCCCACCCCTCGTTCCATGCCAGCCCTGGTCCTCCGGGCTTGGCGTTGGCGGCGAAGAACGTGTGGGAGCCGCCGGCGTTGGCGGGGAAGGCGTACTTGTCCTGCACGTAATGCCCGTACTCGTGCTGGATCACGTCCCAGTCGAACACGCGCTTCTGCGTGATGAACAGGCGCTTGGTGCTCGGGTCGAAGAAGGACGCGGTCCCGTTCACCGCCGTGTTCGACGGGAACCGCACGTCCACCTGGGACGGCATATTGGCCAGCGGGATCGCCAGGTTCGCGGCGTAGGTCGAGGCCTGCAGCGTGGCGCCGAGGATGCTGAACGCCTGCTCGTTGTTGTTGGCGTTGGCGTTGCTGGCGGTCCGCGTGGGAATGGTGACGTTGCCCGCCGCCGCTATCGCCTGGGCGGCCGAGTCCATGAAGTAGGTCACGGGGCTGGCGGTGTCGGGCTTGACGTCCGCAGCCGGATTGCGCGCGAAAATCCGCGCGAAGAGATTCACCGCGCCGCCCGACACGTCAACGTTCACCGTCGCCGTGTAGTTCCCCGCCAGGTCCGTCTGGGCCGTCGCCAGCGGGGGGTCGCCGTTGGCCTGCGCGGTCGAGCGGATCTGCACCGCCGCCAAGGGGACCGGGTGCGTCCCGCCGGCGGCGTCGGTCCACATCACCCGGCCGGACACGTTGACCGCCACAGTTGCGGCCGCGGCCGCGGACTGCTCCGTCGAGCCGATCAGCGAAGACGTCGAGGCCGCGCCGTCGTACGAAATAGGCGAGAAGACGGCGGGCACCCACGACAGCATCACGCGAGTTTCTAGCCGCTCCAGCAACGACCTGCCGCCCGGCCGATTGCCGCGCCGAGCCTCACGCCCCAGCCGACTGGAAGATCCGCGCATGTCCTTCTCCTTAGCCCGCCTGGGTGCCTTTTGCCCGAACGAAGTGATGGCCGCGGCGCCCGCGAGCCGACGGGCCGGTTAGTCGGATACGTCTCGCGTGCTACCCCGGCGATTCTTCAATCGCATCGGTATCGAAGCCGCCGAGGATCTTCTCAACCGCGAGGTATCGCTTGTGGTTTTCCGATCCCTTATTGTCCTTCTCGCCGGGATGCAGAAACATTGGGACGACGGTCTCGGTGAGCTTGCCGCCGACTTCGACGCCGACGAGGGTCCCGCTGCCGTCGGCATAGCCGGGCGGGAAAGTCTTCAGCTCGCGTATGCCCGCGGCGACGGCGGCGGCAAACTTCCTTCGCGCCTCATCCGGCGGGAGGGCGTTGGCCTTGCGGTAATAGCACCATTGGTCTTTTTTTGTGACCGTCCAGCCGGCCTTAGGCTTGCGTGGTTCGCCCAGGCGCTTGACGGTGATCTCCGAGCGACCGTCGGCCCAGAGCGTAAGGCGTTCCGCCCCGCCGCCCGGCTCCCAGTCCTGCTTTTCCCAGAAGAGCATGTCAACCATTGAGCTTGCGGTAGCGGGGGCCGATGCCGGCCTGGACGCTTGGCATGAGAATGCCGCCAGCAGCAGCGGGAATAGCGCGATTGCTCGTGCGCCCATGACGCGCTCCGGGAGAAAGGCCTTCGGTTTGCGATTCGTCGTCCGGCGTTCAGAAAGCAATGGCCAGGCGAATTGTGGTCGTGTGCCGCTGGATGTGGTCTGGTCAAGGTGAATGTAGAGGTGAATGTAACAGGAACCGGGGTGATTTCAAAGGAGATCAAACCCACTTCCGAAACGCACGACCAAACCCCGATCACGGTCGAACCGCCACCTCGGCCGATCGGGACCGCGATTCTTCCAGCACCTGAAGCACGATCGACCGGTCGGCGGAAATGAGGCGGTCGCCGCCGGCATCCGCGAACTCCCCGCATCGGCGCAGCAGGAGGAATCGCAGCCCCTTGCGCGTGCGCTTGTTGTCGGCCAGCATCGTTTCGTAAAGCGCCTCGGGCGCGATCCAGCCGGGCAGCGTCGTTGGCGTACCCAGGCGCTGGCCGAGGATGCGATAGTGCGCGTCGCGAAACTCCGCCGACATGTGCCCGAGCGCGTGGGACAGGTCTGCCGCGAGACACATGCCGATCGAGATTGCCTCGCCGTGCAGCAGCCGCCCCCGCCCGAGCCACTCGATCGCGTGCCCGAAGGTGTGGCCGTATTCCAAGACCAATGCCGAGGCGAGCTCCGTCGGGTCCTGCCGGAGGATGTCGAGCTTGGACCGCGTGATCCACAGGAGCAGTTCGGCCAGCCGCTCGGGCTTCCGCCACAGGTCGAGCATCTCGTCCGCGGCGCCGGTGGACGGCTGCGAGATGAACACGTTCTTCACCCCCTCGACGATACCCGCCTTCTGCTGGCGGACGGGCTCACGCGCCGGGTAGTCGGCGTCCGCCCAGATGAACAGCGGCGCGTGGTAAACGCCGAACTGGTTCTTGCCCATCGCGCCGTTGATGGCCTGCTTGTTGGAAAGGGTCGAATCGGTTTGCGCCGTCACGGTGGTCGGGACGTGAACGAAGCGGATGCCGCGGTACACCAGCGCCGCGGCCAGTCCGGTGACGTTGCCGATCACCCCGCCTCCGAAGGCGACGAGGACCGAATCGCGCGTCGCCCCGCGCGCCGTCAACTCCTCGCAGACTGTGCGGAGCGTGTCCCAGTCCTTGTTGCGCTCGGCGTCGTCGATCAGCACGGTGTTGCAGCGAACCGCGGCGGCGTCAATTGCCTTGAGCAGCGGCTGACCGATCAGTTGAAGAAGCTTTGGGCTGGTGACGAGGAAGCAGCGGTCGAACTCGCGCCGATTCAGGTACTGCGGAAACTGCCCCGCGATCCCGCTGCCAAAGTAATACGGGCTGGGCGTCTGGAGCGGGGTATCGAAAGTGGTAATGGCAGGCAGTGGCATCAAAATGGGTCGGGACAATGGCCGAGGCCGGCAAGCGTACTACGCTCGTGTTCGCATCGCGTTGCGGTCCGCCTCCGCTGCCGTAATGGTAGTCGCGACAGGGGGATGGCGTCGCCGAAACATCACCGGAAGGATCTCGGAAGGGTCGCGTCCCGCGGCGCGCCGATTGCCCGGCGGCGGGCATGCCGCTTCTCCCCGTCGAACAGCTCCTCGTAACCGCAATGGACTGCCACCGCGGCGGCGACACCCAGCACGCGCTCGAAATCTACCAGAAAGTCCTCGTCCGCGATCCCGAGAACGCCTGCGCGCTGCACTTCCTCGCCCTCATCGAGCACCGGTCCGGACGCAGCGCCAGCGCGGTCGAGCTGCTGCGCCGCTGTGTCCGCAATGCGCCGCACGCAGCCGAGTTCTACAACAACTTGGCCGAGGCCCTCAAAGCCACTGGTGATCTGGAATCCGCCATCGAGTGCTACCGCAAAGCCCTGGAAATTCAGCCGGATTACGTCATTGGCTACAACAACCTTGGCGCCGCCCTCGTCAAACGCGGGTGGATCGACGAGGCCATCGCCCTCTACGAGAAAGCCACGCGCCTCTTCCCCGACAAGCCCGAGCCGCACTGGAACCTCGGCTTGGCCCTGCTTCTCAACGGCGACTTCGCCAACGGCTGGAAGGAGTACGAATGGCGATGGCGCTGCAAGGATTTCCCCTCCCCGCGCCGCGACTTCCCGCAGCCGCAGTGGGACGGCTCCGACTTGACCGGCCGCACCCTCCTCCTGCACGCCGAACAGGGGCTGGGCGACGCGATCCAGTTCCTGCGCTATGTACCCATGGCAGCCGAACGATGTGGCGGCCGCGTAGTCCTGGAGGTGCCCGCGTGCCTCAAGGGGCTGGCTCGCACGGTAGGGGGCGCAAGTCTGTTGGTCGAGACCGGCACGGCGCTGCCGCAATTCGACGCCCACCTCCCACTCATGAGCCTGCCGTTGATCTTTGGCACGACCGAGCGGACGATCCCGGCCGAGGTGCCTTACTTATTCGTGGACCCGCGGCGCGTTGCCGCGTGGAGCGCCCGCCTCGCCACCGACCGGCGCTTGCGCATCGGCCTCGCCTGGGCTGGCAGCCCCAAGCACAACAACGACCGCAACCGCTCCTGCCCGCTGGCGGCCCTGAGCAGGCTCGCCGGCGTTTTCGGCGTGAGCTGGCACAGTCTTCAGAAAGGAGACGCGGCCGACCGGTGTTCCGCCGCACCCGAAGGAATGAATCTGATCGACCACTCGAACGACCTGAACGACTTCGCCGACACCGCCGCCCTGATCGCGAATCTCGACCTGGTCATCTCCGTGGACACGAGCGTTGCGCATCTCGCCGGCGCGATTGGCAAGCCCGTGTGGATCATGTTGCCGGCCGCCCCGGACTGGCGCTGGATGCTCGCCCGCGGTGACAGCCCGTGGTATCCGTCGGCCCGGCTTTTCCGACAAGCAGCGGCGGGGGAGTGGGCGTCCGTGGATGCGGCGGCGGCAGAGGCCCTGGGGAACCTCCTGTCCGAGCGCCGCCGGAAGCGTGTCCGGCGCGGGAGCGTCCTGGCGCCGTTCGTCCCGCACCCCGGGCAGGTCGGGCGCAAAGGCAAAAGAGAACCGCGGCCATCCGGCCGCGGCTATCACCATTCCCAGTTGTCACCGGAGGGATCGGCTACTCCAGAGCGACCTTGATGTCGTACATCTTCCCGTCCCGGTAGGCCTGCACCTTGCTGACCAGGTGTTTCATATTGTCCGTCGGGAAGTAGTTCCCCTGCTCGTCGTAGATCATCTCGAACGGCAGCGACTTGAAGTCCTTGGCCTTCATCTGCGGGAGGAACACGACGTACTGCTCGTTCACCCAGATCTCGACGTTGTTCCAGTCCTGGTCCGAGAGGTTCACCACGTCCAGGTATTTCCCCGCGTACCGCACCTGCGCGCGGGCGACGGCTTCGCCGGCCTGGGGGGCCTCGGACTTGTAGGGGAAACGCTTGGCGGCATCGGCGGCAAATTGTGTGGAGGTCTTATGCAGCGCCGGGTCGCGGTTGGGGATCAGCGACGGCCTGCCGGCGCAACCCGCCGCAAGGCTCATCAGAGCACCGGCCGTCGTCAGCAGGACACAACCCCTCATTCGTCGAAGGTTCAATTCGCTCATCGTGGTACCGGTTAGAAAGCCTCGAACGCGCAACAACGCCACTCACGTCCCTTATCGGACGCGCGGCCGCGTTCGGATGAGCAAATCGGCCCCTGTTTCCGCTATTCCCTGACCGGGCCCCAAAGCTCGTACAGCGTGCGCCCGGACTCGATTTCGACCTTGTTGATCGACGCGTCCTGCGAAGAGAGCGTGCGCCCGGTGCCGTCGTAGAAATAGCTCTTGGGCAGCGTGAGGATGCCGTTGGCCGGTAGCGATGCCTCGTGGCGGACGTACCCGCCGTTGATCCAGATGTTCACGTCGTCGATTCGGCGGTTGCTGAAGTTGACGATCTTCACTTCGTCACCGTTGATCACCACTCCGGCGGGGAGGTCGCGCGAGAGTTCGGCCTCGCGGGGATACTGCGCCCTGGCCGCATAGGCCGCGAGCCTCGCCCGTTCGCTGGTGACGTCGGACATTCCGCCGTCGGACGAACACCCCGCCAGGAATGCCATGGCCGCGATGACGATTGTCCCAGCTACTCCGTACCGGTTCATATCCGAGCTCCTTTCACTCGAGCACCCACACCGCACCTTCTCCCGACCTGCATACGGCTGTAAATTTCATGCCGTTTCGCCGTTCAGCCTGTTCCTTTCCACCGGTAGCATTCGGCAATGGCGCAAGTCGATGACATTCTGTCGCCTTTCGTACGAAAAGTGCTCGGTATCAACATCGAGGCAGCATACACCCGACTGGTTCCGACCGGCGACGGCAATCCGCAAGCGCGGGAGATCCTGACCACCGCTACGCCGGATACCGTATTGGTGCAGCCCGTGACGAGGCTGGATGATGCAAAGGCGCTGCTGGCTGGGCTTTGGCTGTGGCACGACTGGCTCGGTGAGTCGCACACGATCTCACAGGGTATTATTAGTCCGACCGGTAGCTTCTGGCACGCCATCATGCACCGGCGCGAAGGGGACTTCTCGAATAGCAAGTACTGGTACGCGCGCTGCGCAGGACATCCGGTGCTTCAGGTGATGGCCGCCCAATCGCCGGGCGTGCTCAATTCGCAGGCTCCGCACAAGTCGTTGTTGCGGTTGATGCAGGGCGGCTGGAGCCCGAACGCGTTTGTGGATCTGGTCGAAGAGGTGCACGACCAGCCGACCGACGCCCACCGGGCGGCGGCGGTGAGCCTTCAGCAACTGGAGTGGCGCCTGCTGTTTGATCATTGCTCGCGGGCCGCGGGGGGCTAGGAATCGACGTCCGGCGGTGGGGTACCGTTAAGCTGGCAAAACTTCAACGAGTATCAGGGCGGGAGGTGCCAACCTTGCCGGAAATTCCGCTAGATGTCACGCAAATCACCGTTGCGGAATAAACGGAAATTGTGGTAGTTATCGGACCACCGGGTGTCGTCACTTGCGCGGGCGCCCGGTGTGGGTTTGCATGGGTTTTAGATCCCAGATTCGGTTAATTTCCGGCCGGAAAATCACTTCAGACTTCGGTCGGGTTGTTTTGGAAGGAGAAACACATGAGGTTTGAGAATCGGAAGGACGGACATTCTGCCCGTCCGTCGGTCCGCCGTCGCCGGCGTGTCAGTAAGCGATTGTGGATGGCCGGGTCGCTGACGTTGTGCGCCGGTCTCCCGGCGGCCTCGACGTATGCCGCGATCGGCGTGACGACGACGAGCAACGCCGACGCGCTGGTGACGGAGCTGGTGGGGACGGGGGTCACCGTTGTGCCCGGCTCGGCGACGTACACCGGCGCGGCGAACGCGTCGGGCACGTTCACGGGGGCAGGTTTCCTGCCGTTCAGCAGTGGCATCGTGCTGACCACCGGCGACGCGCGCACCAGCGCCGCCCCGCCGCCGGGACTCCCCGACGCCTTCATCATTCCCGGGCCGAACAGCAGTGAAGGCGCCGGCCTGGACAACGGGGCGGCCGGGGATGCGGACGTGGCGGCGCTGGCCGGTGCGACGACGTTTAACGCGTCGGTGCTGCAATTCAGCTTCGTTCCGACCACCGACACGGTCCGGTTCCAGTTGGTCTTCGGGTCGGACGAGTACCTGGAGTTTGTCGGGAGCGGGCACACGGACACGATCGCGTTCATGCTCAACGGCAAGAACATCGCGCTGGTGCCGGGCACGAACTCCAACATCTCGGTCGATACCGTCCATCCCGCGGTCAACAACGGTTTCGGCGGCGGCCCGCAGCCGGCGCTGAACGCGCAGTATTTCACCGGCATTCCCCAAGGCGACGCCTCGACGCAACTTGACGGACTGGTGGGAGCGGCGACGTCGCTGTTCGTGCAGGGCACCGTCACCCCCGGCCAGGTGAACACGATCAAGCTGGCGATCGCCGACGCGACGGACTCGGTGATCGACTCGGCCGTCTTCCTGCCGACGCAGGGATTTGCGGCAGTGGGAGCGGTGCCGCCGGTGCCGCCTTCTCCGCCGAGCCCCCCCAGCCCGCCGAGTCCTCCCTCCCCGCCGTCACCGCCGGCGGCGATTCCGACGCCCGAGGCGATCTGGATGGGGCTGAGCACGCTGGGCAGCATTGGCCTGCTTTCGAAACTCCGCCGCCGGTCCGGCGAGAAATGAGTCGCACCGGGATCCTTGAACAAATCAAGACAATCCGCCCCCGTGGCCTGCCGGCCGCGGGGGCGGTTTTCTGCGCATCGGGGGCGACGGTAGAACGGTGAGATCGCGTCAGCGCGCGGAGAGCGGGGAAGGCGCAGGAAAAAGCCCCGGCCGCGGGGCCGGGGCTAGTTCACGTCCGTGTTTGAGGCCGATTGGTCGGCCGGTGGATCCTACTTGCGGAACCGGCGGGAGCAGTACGCCGCGGCAACCGCGCCCATGGGGAACATGAAGGCGGCAGCGGGCAGGGGGATGGCGGCCAGTTTAGGGGCTTCGACGAAGCCGACGTTGTCGACCTTCGTCCCAATCGCCCCGCCGACCGCCTTGGTGGCGTGGGAGGCGAAGAAGTCCAAACCTCCCGGCGGGTTCGGGGAGACGGCGCTGAAGATGCCCAGGTTCTGCGGGCCGGTCAGGGTCGGGGCCGCCGTGTAGGTGAAGGTCAGGTTCAACTCGGGGCCGTCACCGGCGATGATGGTGGGGGGCGTCACACCGCTGGCCTGGCTGACCGCGGTCCAGCCCGCGGGTGCCGTCAGGTTGCTGTTGGGCCCGAAGTCGTAGAGGGTGAAGAAGTCACCGGTCTCGACCCGCTGGTCGGTGGTCACGTCGGCGGTGTAGTTGAACTGAGTACCGCCGGCGACGGCACTGCTGCTCTGAAGCGTCGGAATAATGTCCGCGCGGACGGCGGTGGCGCCCAGCGCCAGCAGTCCGAGGACCAATGTGCTACGGAATCTCATTGCAATCTCTCCTTTTGAATCCCTGGGTGTTACCTCTGGGTCGGTCGCCCTTCGCCGCTGTTGGGCGTTGGAACGGCCTCAGAACGCAACACTCGAGTATGTTTCTTCCATCAATTCGTGCGTGCCTCTGCCAACTTGCTCTTGCGTCTTCTGAGCGCGAGGGAAGAACTCGGCCAGTGGTTTCGGCGAAGTTCCTTCGGATGCCCGGCGAGCGAAGCACACGAAGCACAGCAAAGGGGGCGCGGTTGGCAGGCGGCGCCGCTGTGTCACGGATTACATTCTGTGCCTCTCACCTCCTCCCTTCCGTCCTATTCCGCACCGCCGATCCACATGGAAAGAGCTGCAGAAACAGGCGCCGGAAGCGATAAGACCCACTGAATCGAACTGGAGCGTACAGGAAGGACCGATAAAAAAACAAGCGAAAAAATGGCGTTGTAGACAAATTTTGTGAGGCTCACCACATACAATCCGCAGAGTTTCCCCAACTTTGTCATAATAGGAGATCTGGTCAGGTTGGCGAACTTTCGCTAACTGCCTGCGGAGGGTTAATCGCCTGTCGAAAAAGTCGGTAGTTGCCGAACGTACTAGCCGTGAGGAGGGGGATGAATAACCGGCGCATCGGCGGGCAGGCCGTGCGCCTGACCGGACCATGTGCCGAACTACCTGGTCTCGTGCCCGTTGCGTCGGATCTGCTCCAGGAGGGATTCCATCTGCTTGACCGTATCCGGGCGCTCGGCCGCGACGTTCCTGGTTTCGCCGAGGTCTTTGGAGAGGTCGTACAACTCCGGCTGGCCGCCGGCAGCTTTGCCTTTTCCTTTGGCTTTTTTCCCGCCGGCCTTTGACTCCCTGCCGCCGCCTTCGCCGGTGGAGTGCTGGAGGAATTTCCAGTTGCCGAGGCGGATGCCCAGGGGCGTTTGCTGGGTGGGCTGCTCGACGAGGTGGTCGCGTCCCTTGTCGGACTGCCCGAGCAGTGCGGGGAGGACGTTGATGCTGTCCGGTGCCTCGGCGGTCACTCCCGTGAAGGCGGCCATGGAGGCGAGGAGATCGACCTGGCAGATCAGGGCGCTCGAGGTGGTGGCGGGCTTGATGTGGCCGGGCCAGCGGGCGATGAAGGGGACGCGGGTGCCGCCTTCGTAGAGGCTGTATTTTCCGCCGCGGAAGGGGCCCTGGGGCTCGTGGCCGTTGAGGTTCTGGAGCGCGCCGTCGTCGTAACCGTCGTCCACGACCGGGCCGTTGTCGCTGGTGAAGATAAGCAGGGTGTTGTCGGCGATGCCGAGCTTGTCGAGTTCCTGCATGACGGCGCCGAGTGTCCAGTCGAGTTCTTCGATGACGTCGCCGCGGACGCCGCATCCGCTTTTGCCGACGAAGCGCTGGTTGGGGACGCGGGGGACGTGGATGTCGTGTGTGGCCAAGTAGAGGAAGAAGGGCTTGTTCTGGTCCTTGCTGCGCTCGATGAAGCCGAGCGCTTTTTGCGTGAGGGTGTCGGCCATGGTGTCGTCCTTCCACCACGCGGAGTGGCCTCCGCTCATGAAGCCGATGCGGCTGATGCCGTTGACGATGGTGTCGGCGTGCCCGGCGCTGAGCTTCATTTTGAGCAGCTCGGGGTGCTCGCGGCCGGTGGGTTCGTTGCCGATCTTCTCCTTGTAGTTCACCTCGATGGGGTCTTTGGGATCGAGGTTGACGATGCGGTGGTTTTCGACGTAGACGCAGGGGGTGCGGTCGCCGGTGGCGGGGAGGATGAAGCAGTAGTCGAATCCGAGCTCGAGGGGCCCCGGCTTGATATCCTTGTTCCAATCGAGGGTGCCGTCGCCGAGGCCCATGTGCCACTTGCCGATGGCGGCGGTGGCGTAGCCGGCTTTTTGCATCACGGCGGGGAAGGTGATTTTGGAGGGGTCGATGATTAGCTTTGCGTTGCCGGGGAGGATGCCGGTGCCTTTCTGGCGCCAGGCGTAGGTGCCGGTCATGATGGAGAAGCGGCTGGGGGTGCAGGTGGAGGATTCGGCGTGGGCGTCGGTGAAGCGGAGGCCCTGGGAGGCGAGTCTATCGATGTTGGGGGTTTTGACGTGCTGGGGCTTGGCGCCGTAGCAGCCGACGTCGCCGTAGCCGACGTCGTCGCCGAGGAGGAGGATGACGTTGGGTTTGTCGGCGGCGGCGAGCGGGGTGGTGAAGGTCAAGGCGACGCACAAGGCGCCAAGGGCACAAAGGAGCTTCATTGGGATTCTCCGGGGTGGGAATCGGTGTTAGTTGCTTCGGGCAGTCTTGGGGGCGTTCATTTCGTTGATGCGCTTTTGCAACTCGTCCTTGGAGATGTCGGGGCTGGGGTAGCCTTTGCCCTTGCGCTCCTTGGCGGGGTTTTTGTCGAGGTTGGCGAGGAGTTCGTCGGGGGTGGGGGTTTTGGTGACGACGCCGTTTTCGGGGACGTCCACGTGAGCGGTCCAGACGATGGCGTTGAGGATGGTCTTGCGGAAGTTGTCGCTGCCCCAGTTGAAGTGGAAATGGGCGCCGGTGCAGCCGAAGCCGCGGGAGCCGTTGTCGTTCTGGGCTACCCATACGGTGGTTTCGGGGATGTTCTTGCCGACGCCTTCGCGGACGTGTGGGTTGCCGGCGTGGGCGTCGTCGCGGCCCTGGCGCGCCGCATCGGGCGGGACGGCGGAGAGGATGGGCGTGACGCCGTTATCGCGGAAGCGCATGTGGTAGTACCACTCGTCATTGGTGGTGAACGGCTTGACGCCGCGCGTGACGTCGTGCTGGGGGATCTGCTTGAAGTCGGCGGTCCAATGGGGGTTGACGGAGTAGAAGGTTTCGAAGTAGCCGCCGATCCAGCGGAGGAATTCGGCGCCGCCCTGGTCCTTGGGAATTTCGACGGCGTAGTGGATGCAGCCGATGCCGACGCCTTTTTTGTTCAGCTCATCCACTTCCTTGAGGTGGGGGATGACCATGTGACCGGGGCCGCCGTCGCAGAACATGATGATGGCAGATGCGTCCTGTAGGATTTTGGGGTCTTCCGGCCAGCCGCTGACCCATTTGCCGTCCTTCTGATGGCTGGTGAGGACCACCGTTTCGATTTTGTCGGCTACGTTGGATTCGTTGAGTTCCTTGGCGAGGAAGAGGCAGCCGGCGTTGTGCTCGTGCTGGGCGAAGCCGTGGGAGGGGGTGCCGGCGATGAAGACGATCTTTTTCCTTTCGGCGGCGCTGGCGGGGAGGGAGAAAAGGGCCATGACGGCGATGGCGGCGAGCAGCATTTGGGTCGTGCGCATGAAAGCTCCTTGGTTGTCAGGAGATAGTAGCGAATGGGGCGGGAAGTTGAAGGGAGCCCCCGTCTCCGCGGTACAATCCTGTTTATGCCAAAGCCTGAACCGGCGCCGATTGATTCGGGGGAAGTGAAACGCCTGGCGTTAGAGGTTTTGGCGGCGGACCGGTTCCCGCATCTGGCGAGCATGGACGGGGACCAGCCACGGGTGAGGCCGGTGTCGCCGGTGCGGACGGAGGGGTTTGTCGTTTACGTGGCGAATCTGCGGGCGTATCACAAGACGGTCGAGATCGCGCAAAACCCGAAGGTCGAGTTGTGTTACCTGGACGAGGGGCACAACCAGGTGCGGATCACGGGGGTGGCGGAGGAATTGGGCGATCGGGCGGTGCTCCAGGAGATCTGGGATACGAATCCGCTATTGCGGCAGTATCTGGGGTCGATCGATAACCCGCAGTTGATCGTGTATCGGATTCGGCCGGTGCGGGTGAGGTACATGCGGGAGTGGGCGCTGGAGTATTACGAGGTGGCGGTATAACGGATTTCGAACGAGCGAGGCCTCGGTGGGCGGTGGGCTGCGGAGTCGCAAGAGTTCCGGAGGAACGATGGCGTTCAGAATGGTAATCGCCGTGGCGTGCTTGGGCGTGGGAATGGCGTTGGCGGGCGGGTGCAAGAAGCGGGAGAGTACGACGGCGCCGATGACGACCAACGAATTGCCCCCGCCGCCGCCGGCTATCCCCACGACGGGGCCGGCGACACGGGCGTCCAATCCTGATGTCGCGCCGCCGGCGGGCGGGAGGGTGGTGGCGCCGGCGGGTAACGGTACGGTGCAGGTGCAGGGAACGGGGGCGGGGTCGCCGGGGACGAGGTAGGCGGGGAGGTCGCGCGCGGCGGAGCTTTCAAGGGTTTTTCAATAGTCGTGAACGCCTCGCGGGAGGCGTCGCGCGGGCGTATGATGGCGGCGGATGAACGTCGTGAACGTCGTCGTCGGCATCACCGGTGCGAGCGGGGCGTTGTACGCGCAGCGGTTCCTTCAGGGACTGGTGGCGGCGGGCGTGCAGGTGCACCTGGTCGTGTCGCCGCTGGGCAGGAGGCTTTTGCGGGACGAGCTGGGGATGGAGGCGGTGGACCTGCAGGCGCTGGCGGGTACGCCCCGGCATACGATCACGCTCTACAACTACAACGACGTGGGGGCGAAGCTGGCCAGCGGGAGTTTCCTGCACGACGGGATGGTGATCGTGCCGTGCTCGTCGAACACGCTGGCGGAGGTAGCGCACGGGCTGGGGGACAACCTGATCAGCCGCTCGGCGGCGGTGACGCTGAAGGAGCGGCGGCGGCTGGTTGTTGCGCATCGGGAGATGCCGCTCAGCCCCATCGACGTGAATAATTACAAGATTCTCGGCGACGCCGGCGCGATTCTGGCGCCTTGTAACCCGGGGTTTTATCTGAACCCGGCGAGCGTCGGGGACGTGGTGGATTTTGTGGCGGGGAAGCTGCTGGACCTGATGGGGGTGAGGCATTCGATGGAGACGAGGTGGGAGCCGGATAAAGCGCCCGGGGCGAAGGGTCAGGGGTCAGAAGCAACAAAAGGAGGGGAAGTTGTATGACGATTATTTCACGGCAGGTGGATCAGTGGGTGGTGATTGGAAGCGACCTGTTGGTGGGGCCGACGGATATTGATGCGAAGACGGTGAGGCTGCTCGCGAAGGGGCACTGGATCGGGGGGCCCCAGGACGGGGAGGTGTTTCAGGCGGCGCACGAGTTGTCGCAAGGGCAGTCGGTGCAACTGGGGCCGATGATCGTCGTTACGGTGGTGGACATTCTGGGGGATCGGGTGAGGCTGGGGGTGCTGGCGCCGGCGCACCTGAGTGTCGGGAAGAAGGAGGAGGTGGAGCGGCAGCGCAAGGGGGCGTCGGGGGGCGAGGAATGAGCGTCGCCGCCGGCGAGCGACCGCCGTTATCCGCTTTGGGGCGGTGTGAGGCGTTTGCGCGGGACATTAAGGTGTCGCACACGGTGTTCGCGATGCCGTGGGCGCTGCTGAGTACATTTCTGGCGGCGCGGGGGATGCCGCACGGGGTGCCGTACCGGGGGCAGGTGGGATTGATACTCGTCTGCATGGTGACGGCTCGGACGCTGGCGATGGCGCTCAACCGGTTAATCGACGCGCGGCTGGACGCGGTCAATCCGCGGACGGCGCGGCGGGCGATTCCCAGCGGCGCGCTGAAGCGCGAGTTTTACTGGGCGATCGTGGCGGCGTGCGCGGCGGGGTTCGTGCTGGCGGCGGGAGGGTTCTGGTGGGAGTACGGGAACCCGTGGCCACTGGCGCTATCGGCGCCGGTGCTGGCGTTTCTGTCTGCGTATCCGCTGCTGAAGCGGTTTACGCGGTTGTGTCATTATTACCTGGGGGCGGCGCTGGCGCTGGCGCCGGTATGCGCGTGGGTGGCGATCAAGGGGGCGCTGGACTGGCCGCCGGTAATCATGGCGGCGGCGGTGCTGGCGTGGACGGCGGGGTTCGACATCATTTACGCGTGTCAGGATTACGAATCCGATGTGAAGACGGGGACGTTTTCGGTGCCGGCGAGGCTCGGGATAGCGCGGGCGCTGTGGCTGGCGCGCGGGACGCACGTCGTGGCGGCGGGGATGCTGGTGCTGCTGGGCGTGGTGGCGCATCCGCCGCTCGGTGGGCTTTATCTCGCCGGCGTGGCGGCGGCGGTGGGGCTGCTGGTCGTGGAGCACGCGATGGTGAAGGCGCACGACCTGTCGAAGGTGAACCTGGCGTTTTTTACGGTGAACGGGGTCATCAGCGTGATCGTGGGGGCGCTGGGGATTATTGACGTGTTCGTCTGAATCGACCGGCCGGCGTAAGCGAGTAAGGGCAGCCGCGCCGCGCGCCATGCGCAATGCACGACGTGCGGCGCGGCGGCGTTGTTTGATTGATCGGCAATCGAGAAGCTGTGGGCATACCGGTGTCGGCTGTCGTTCCGATTGCCGCGAGATTGTGCGCGATTCGCGATCAGTGGTGGCCGGGGCGCTCGGGCTTCTCTGGTTTTTCCGGCTTCTCGGGCCTTTCCGGATGCTCCGGGCGATC
>Ga0308175_100000511_pt1 | contig 26587 bp, 27 predicted proteins | sample PhyCR1_3_FD_203893 | JGI IMG/M metagenome (GOLD analysis project Ga0308175, IMG submission 203893) | Soil microbial communities from UC Gill Tract Community Farm, Albany, California, United States - DLSLS.C.R1 | ecosystem: Environmental > Terrestrial > Soil > Agricultural land | place: USA...
CTCGTCTGGAGCCCGCACGGCTACCCGTCCGGCGACGCGTACCGCGACCGGCACAACCGCACGGAGCACCACCACCGTCCGTGGGCGGTCGACGGCTCGGTGTACGACCCGGACCGCGCGGCCGTCCAGGTGCGCGCCGACGCCCGGGACTTCGTCTCGCGCGCGCGGGCGCGCGTGGCCCGCGGCGGCCTGTGCGTCTGCGCGCTGGACACGGAGCTGCTCGGCCACTGGTGGTACGAGGGGATCGAATGGCTCGGCGCCGTGATCGAGGAGGCCGCGCGGCAGGGGCTCGCGCTTGCGCCGCTGGACGAGGCGCTGCGGCGCCACGAGCCGGTGCCGCTCGCGCGGGCGCTGCGCGACGCCGCGCCGTCGGCGCGCGCCGCCGCTGACGTGCGCGCCGGTCGTCTGCCGACGACGACGTGGGGGACGCCGCGCGATCTCTCCACCTGGGACGGGCCGCAGGTCGCCGAGCTCGCCTGGCAGGCGCGCGACGCGGAGCTGCGCGCGCTCGTGGGCCGGCCCGGCGCTCGTCTCGATCGCGTCTCCGAGCGCGAGCTGCTGCTCCTGCAATCGAGCGACTGGGCATTTCAGGTCACGCGCGAGCTGGCCAGCTCCTACCCGCACGAGCGCGCCGCCGGGCACCGCGCCGCGCTCGCCGCCGCGCTGGCCGGCGCCCAGTCCTGAAATTCCCGTACGGGAAGTTTCTCTTTTCCATCCGCAGGATTCGCTGGAATCTTCCCGAAAAGGAAGAACAGTGGGCTCCTCCATCGACACGCCAGCCGAGCTCGGCAGCGCCGTACGTCGCGCGCGCCGTCGCCGCGGCCTGCGCCAGGAGGATCTGGCGCTGAGCGCCGGCACCGGCATGCGCTTCGTCGGCGAGCTCGAGCGCGGCAAGCCGACCGTGCAGCTCGCGCCGATGCTGCGCGTGCTGCATGCGCTCGGCGTCGCGCTCGTACTGGAAGACGGGACGGGCGATGACGGCGACGCTTGAGGTCCTGTGCTTCGGCGAGCGCGCGGGTGAGCTCGCCGACGAGCGCGACGGCCTGCGCTTCGCGTACGACCCGTCGTGGATCGCCGCCGGGCGACCGCCGCTGTCGCAGTCGCTGCCGCTGGACGGCGAGCCGGCTCCCGCCGTCGTCCATGCCTACTTCGGCGGGCTGCTGCCCGAGGGTGAGCCGCGCCGCCTGCTCGCGCGCCGGCTCGGCGTCAGCGAGCGCAACGACTTCGCGCTGCTCGGCGCGATCGGCGGCGACTGCGCCGGAGCGATAACGCTCGCGCCGCCGGGCGCGGCGTCCGGTGACGACGAGCGGGAGATCGAGTGGCTCGACGACGCGCGTCTGGCGGAGCTGATCGCGACGCTGCCCGACCACCCGATGCTCGCCGACGAGGACGGCGAGATCCGGCTGTCGCTCGCCGGCGCGCAGGACAAGCTGCCGGTCGTCGTGCAGGAGAGCAGCGGTCGCGTCGGCGTCACCACGGGGCGCACGCCGTCGACGCACATCCTCAAGATGCCGATCGGGCGCTTTCCCGGCACGGTCGTCAACGAGGCCTTCTGCCTTGCCTTCGGGTACCGCCTCGGCGTCCCGACCGTCGAGGCGTGGCCGCGCCGGGCCGGACAGCATGCGTACCTGCTCGTCGAGCGCTATGACCGCGTGCGCCGCCCGGACGGCGGCGTCGAGCGGCTGCACCAGGAGGACTTCTGCCAGGCGCTCGGGATTCCGTCCGAGCGCAAGTACGAGGTCGAGGGCGGTCCGTCGCTGGCCGACTGCTTCGCGCTCGTGCGGCGCGCGACCTCGGTCCCGGCCAAGCACACGCTCGTCCTGCTCGATGCGGTGGCGTTGAACTTCCTCGTCGGCAACCACGACGCGCACGGCAAGAACTTCTCGCTGAGACGCTCGCGCGAGCGTACGGAGCTGGCGCTCTTCTACGACATCCTCAGCACCGTCGCCTACCCCGGGCTCGCGCGCAAGGCCGCGATGGCGATCGGCGGCGAGCGGCGGCCCGACTACGTGCGCCGCCGCCACTTCGACCGCCTCTGCGACGCGGCCGGGCTCGGCGGCGCAGCGGCGCGCAGACGGCTGCTGGCGATGGCGCACGAGGCTCCCGCCGCCGCGCGCGAGGTGCGCGCGACGCTGGCCGGCGAGGGTTGGGACCATCCGATCCTCGACACGGTGCTCGAGATCGTCGACCGCCGCGCGCGCCAGCTGACCGAGATCGCCGGGCCGCGACCGGCGCAGCGGCGCGTGCGGTCGGCCGGGACGCCGGTCGCGTAGGTCTCCTTCGATAAACAGGAAGTTGGTACGGTAGCTCGATGTCTCTGGGGGAGAGGCGTCAGCCCGCTGCCGTGTCGGAGGAGGCAGCCGAGCGGGCGATCGGTCCCGCAGAGGTCGCTTGGCTGCTGCTCGGACCCGCGCTCGCGATCGCGGCGGCGCTGGTCGGGCTGCTGGCGCGACCGCTCGGGCAGCTGCTGTTCGCGCCCGCGGCGTTTCACTACTGGACGCCGGAACTGGTCGTGCCGAAGCCGACCGTCCAAGCCGGATACATGCTCGCGGCCGCCTGCGTCGTCGGGTACGCGTGCGCGATCGTCCTCGCTCGCACGCGGCGCACGCTGAAGCCCGTCTGGCGGCGGGGCCTCGTCGTCCTCACCCAGGTCGCGCTGCTCGCGTTCCTCGCGGTCGCCTGGCACGAACAGGTCGACATCGTCACCGACGACGGCGCGCGCCCGTTCTTCGCAGTCGCCACGGTGCTCGTCGCCGCGGTGCTGGCGGCGGCGATGACCGTCTCGCTCGGACCGCTGGGGCGTGCGGCGCTTCCCGCACGCCTGCGTACGTCGCTCGCGCATGCGTCGTCGTCGCGCGTCGCCGCCGGCGTGTGCCTGGGGGCGGCGGCCGTGCTGACCGTCGTCTGGCTGCTGCCGGTCGTCTACGCCGATCGCAACGTCGCGTTCGCGACGGAAGACATGCGCTACCTCGACCGCTTCTTCTTCGACGAGGCGACCTCGGTGCTGAACGGCCGCTCGCCGCTCGTGAACATGGCGACGTACGGCGCGATCTGGCCGTATGTCACGGCGCTGCCGCTGAGCGCCTTCGACGGCTCCTTCCTCGGCTTCTCGCTGCTGATGGCGACGATCAGCGGCGTGGCGCTGCTTGCGCTCTACGACGTGCTGCGACGCGTGACGACCCGCCCGCCGGCGGCGCTCGCGCTCTACGTCCCGTTGCTCGCCACGAGCTTCTTCACGATCGAGAAGCTGTCCGTGCCCGGCGTCGGGGAGGTGCGCTATTCCCCGGCCGGCTACTTCGGCGTATGGCCGCTTCGCTACGCCGGCCCCTACCTGCTCGCCTGGCTCACGGTCTGCTGGATCGGGCGCAGGCGGTCGCGCCGCGGCGCGACCGCGCTGCTGTTCGCGGCGGCGGGGCTCGTCGTGGCGAACAACGTCGAGTTCGGCGTCGCCGCACTGGGTGGGACGCTCGCGGCGGCGGTCTGCTCGCTGCGTCCGCTGAACGCCGCGCAGCTGCGTCGCCTCGGCCGTAGCGTGGCCGTCGGATCGGTCGCGGCGCTCGGGCTCGTATGCGCCTTCACGCTGGTCCGTGCGGGGTCGCTGCCGAAGCTGGACGTCATGACCGCCTACGGACGCGCGTTCGCCTCCGGCGGCTACGGCAACCTGCCGCTGCCGGCGCTTGGATTCCACCTCGTGCTGACGGCCACCTTCGTCGCCGCGATCGCGACGGCCGCCGTGCGCACGCGGGCGCGCGATCCCGAGCTCGAGCTCACCGGCATGCTGGCCTGGAGCGGGATGTTCGGGCTGGGCGCGAGCATCTACTTCTACGGCTACCGATCGCACGTGTTCTCGGTCGTCATGCTGTTCTCCGCGTGGGCATTCGCGCTCACGTTGCTCGTGGTGGCGGTCGTGCGCGCCAGCCTTCGCCAGCGCCGCTGGCCGACGCTTCCCGAGCTCGCGGTGCTGCTCGGCTTCGGGCTCGCCGTGTGCTCGATCGCGCAGATCCCGCGGCCGTGGAACGAGCTGGAGCGCATGGGGAAGACGGCGCACGAGCAGCCGTTCCAGGCCGCGGCCGCGGTCGCCGCCGTCAAGGCGTGGACGAAGCCTGGCGAGCACGTCGCGATCGTCGACGCGCTGGGGCACCGCATGGCGCGGGAAGCCGGCGTGGTGAGCGTCACGCCGTACACCGGGCTCGAGCAGATCGGCGCGAGCGAGCAGATGGACGACGTCCTGGACATGCTCGAGCGGGAAGGCGGGCGACGCGTGTTCGTCAAGACGCCGGTGGCGGTCCCGCTGCCCGTCCTGGAAGGGGCGGTCGGCGTGCTGTTCGCGCGCGGCTACTACGTCGCGAAGAGTCGGAACGGCCTCGACGAGTACCTCCCGTACGCGCGCTAGTCGCCGCGGGCGGCATGCGCCGGCGCGGCGGTGCGGCTCGTGCGCGCGTCGTTGGGCCTAGACTGCGGCCCGTCGCCTTGGCCGCTGGGCCAGCCCCCCCGATGGCATCCACCCGCATCCTCATCCTCTCCTGGGAGTACCCGCCGCTGATCGAGGGCGGTCTCGCGCGGCACGTCCGCAAGCTGTCCGAGCAGCTCGTGCGACAGGGCGTCGAGGTGCACGTGCTGACGCGCGGCGACGGGCGCATGCCGGCCAGACAGGAGCAGCGGGGGGTGCACGTCCACCGCGTGCCGGAGCCGCGCAAGCCGCGCGACCTCGACGAGTTCGTCGCATGGATCGAGCACATGAACGCCGACATGCTCGCGGCCGGGATCGAGCTCGGCGAGCGCTTCGACTTCGACCTCGTGCACGGCCACGACTGGCTCGTCGCGACCGCCGGCGACCAGCTCGCGAAGCGGCTCGACTGCCCGTGGGTCGTGACGATCCACGCGACCGAGTACGGACGCCACCAGGGCTGGGTCGACAAGCACCCGCAGTCGCACATCCACGGCGTCGAGACGTGGATGGCCAACAGCGCGGACGCCGTCATCACCTGCTCGCACTACATGCGCGACCACGTCGCCGACATCTACGGGCTCGAGGAGTCCCGCGTGGCGGTGATCCCGAACGGGATCGATCCGCTGGACCTGCAGCCGGTCGAGGATCTGGAGGCGCTGCGCGCGCGCTTCGCCGCTCCGCACGAGCGGCTCGTGCTGCTGGTCGGGCGGCTCGTCTACGAGAAGGGCTTCCAGATCGCGCTCGAAGCGCTGCCGGGCGTGATCCAGCGGCTCGGGGACGTGCGCTTCCTGGTGGCCGGCTCCGGCACCGCCGAAAGCGAGCTGCGCGCGCAGGCCGATGCGCTCGGTCTCACCGAGCACGGCACGTTCCTCGGCTGGATCGGCGACGACGTGCTGCACTCGCTCTACCGCATCGCCGACCTGACGGTGGTGCCGTCGATCTACGAGCCGTTCGGGCTCGTCGCGCTGGAGGCGATGGCGTCCGGCTGTCCGTGCATCGTCGCCGACACCGGCGGCTTGCGCGAGGTCGTCCCGAACGAGCAGGTGGGTCTGCGCTTCGAGTCGCGCGACCCCGCGTCGCTCGCCGAGATGATGGAGCGCGTGCTGTCCGACGACGCGCTGCGCGACCGCCTCGTCGCGGAGGCGAGCGAGCACGTGCTGCGCTTCGACTGGGCCGACATCGCCCGCCAGACGGCCGAGATCTACGGCGACCTGCGCCGGCTCGCCGTCTGAATGATCCGCGCGGAGCGCCCGCGCGAATACCTCCGGTGAGAGCCGCGCCACGCCGGCCGGCTTAATTCTCACCAAGGGGAGTTCTCGTTATGTCTTCGCACTCCAGCGACGGAGTGATGGATCGCCGCGGCTTCATGCTCAAGGGCGCTGCGGCTGGTGCCGGCGCGGCAGTCGGCGCGGGCGCGCTCGAGGCGCTGCTGCCGTCGTTCGCCGCCGCGCGCGGCCACAAGGGCGGCGTCGCCAAGGGCGACCTCGCGATCCTCGGGGCCGCGCAGATCGCCGAGGCGCTCGCGGTCACGATGTACACCGGCATCATCGGCGACGCCCCGTTCTTCGCCGGTCTCGAGGCGGACGACCAGCAGTACTTCAAGGCGGCGCGCGAGGAGGAGATGGCGCACTACCTGCTGGAGAGAAGCGTCACCAGAAAGCCGGCGGGCGCGACGATGTTCTACTTCCCGCAAAGAATGTTCGACGACGCGCAGACGACGTTGAACGTGTTGGTCACGCTGGAGGAGGCGTTCATCGCCGCCTATCTCGTCGGCGTGCGGCGCTTCAGCTCGCCCGACCTGCGCGTCACGGCGGCGCGCATCATGGGGATCGAGAGCGACCACCGGATCCTCGCGCGGGTGGTGGCGCCGACGCTCTCGATCGAGCGCGTCAACGGCGAGTCCGTCGACCCGCCCAACAACAACGTCTACGAGCGCACGCTGCGCTGGACGAAGATCTCCAAGGCCGTCGACGCGTTGACGCCGTTCATCGACAAGCGCGCCGCCGGCAGAGCGGGCTTCGACACGAGCCGCCCGTTCAGATTCGCGCCCTTCACGCCGAAGCCGCCGACCGCCGCCGGCGACTTCCACTCGTTCGTCGGCTGACGTTCGCCACGCATGCCCCCTGCGCGGTCGGGGAAAGACCGCGCCAGGAGGTGATCGCATGGCGAAGGACCACGGTCCCAGCGTCAAGAACGACAAGCAGTACGAAGGCCTGCGCAGAAAGGGCATGAGCAAGTCCCGCGCAGCCCGCATCGCCAACTCTCCCGGCGCGTCGAGACGCGGCGGGCAGCACTCCAGAGGCGGCAGCAGACGCAGACGCGGGAGCAGCTGACCGTGACCACTGCACATCTCGCCTCGCTATGCGAGGTCAGATGTGCAGTGCTCTCGCCGCGTCCTCCAGACGGTCGTCGCCCCAGTAGGGCTCGGACCCCACGAGCACGGTCGGGACCCCGCGCACGCCGAGCGCGATCGCGGCGTCGGTGCGCTGCTTGAGCGCTGCCTTGACCGCCGGCGTAGACGCCGCCGTCAGCAGCGCTTCCCCCTCGAGGCCGGCCGCCGACGCCACGTCAGCCACCGCGGCCGGATCGGACAAGTCGCGCCCTTCCACGAACCCCGCCCGCAGCGCTGCGAGCAGGAACGCTCGCGCGCAGCCGGCCGCGTCGGCCGCCACCGCGCAGCGCATCGCCAGCAGCATGTTCCCCGGCCAGGGCTCGGGCCAGCGGACCGGACCAAGCCCGTACGCCCGAGCCCGCCGCTCCACCTCCTCGATGCCGTCCGCCCGCGCCTCCGTCAGCGACCAGGAGCCGAATCCGCGCGCGGCGAAGATCGCGCCCAACAGCACCGGCTCCCACGCGACGTCCGACCCGAGCACCGACTCCACCCGCTCCGCCGCCAGCCACGCATATGGCGAGCCGACGTCGACGAAGAAGCGGGGCGCGGACACGAGATCAGTCGACCAGCCGCTTGCGCATCCGCCAGATCGCCACGCGCCACAGCGCCAGACCGAACGCGACCAGGAAGGCCAGATGGCCGAGGTCGGCCCAGCCGACGCCGAGCACCACGACGTCGCGCACGAGCTGCACGCAGTGGTAGAGCGGATTCAGCCGCGCGATCGCCTCGATCCCGGCGGGGAACGACGAGATCGGGAAGAACGTCCCCGCGGTCAAGAACATCGGCGTCAGGATCCCGCTCGTCACGTAGGAGAAGTTGTCGATCGACTCGGCCGTGGCGGCGAGCGTGATGCCGAACGCGACGAACGCGCAGCCGGTGATGAAGCAGATGAACGGCACGAGCACGGCGGTCGGTCTCGGATCGAGGCCGAACGCGATCGCCACCAGCAGCGGCACGTTGCCGTACACGCCGGCGCGCAGCCCGATCCACAGCACCTCCGCGGAGACGATCTCGTCGGTGTCGACCGGCGCGGCCAGGAACGCGTCGTACGTTCGCTGGAAGCGGTACTTGAGGAACGTTCCGTACATCCCCGGAAATGCCGACGAGAACAGCACCGCGGTCGCGACGATCCCCGTCCCGACGTACTGCTTGTAGTCGAGCCCGCCGATCGACGTGATCAGCGCGCCGAAGCCGAAGCCGAACGCGAGCAGGTAGATCGTCGGCTCGACGATCGAGGAGAAGGTCGTCGTCTTCCAGTTGCGCGTGAAGACGGTCGCGTCGCGGCTCATCACGCCGGCGACCGCGGCCGGCTCGAGGCGGTGCAGGCGGCGGATGCCGCGCTTTCGCCCTCCGCTCATCGCAAGCGACGAGCTGCGGGCGACGTCACCCTCGCTCACTCGATCTCCTCCCCGGTCAGCACGACGAACGCGTCCTCCAGCGTCGCGGCGCGCCGCACTCCGTCGGGCAGCGTGCCGTCGTGGCGCTCGGCGTGCAGGATCGCCAGTGCCGGCCCCGAGCGGCGCATCGCCCAGCCGGCTCGCTCCCCCTGCGCGCGCAGCTCGTCCAGCTGTGCGGGCGGTCCGTACACCTCATGCGTCTGCGAGCCGGCGTACTGATGCACGAGGTCGGCCGGCCTCCCGCGCGCGACGATCGACCCTCTCGCCATCACGGCGACCGTGTCGGCCAGGCGCTCGGCCTCCTCGATGTAGTGCGTCGACATCAGCACCGTCGTGCCCTGCGCGCGCAGCGCGTCGATCAGCGACCACAGCTCCTGGCGCACCTGCGGGTCGAGCCCGACCGTCGGCTCGTCGAGCAGCACCAGCCGCGGCTGGTGCACGAGGCCGCGCGCGATCAGCAGCCGTCGCCGCATCCCGCCGCTCAGCAGGTCGACGCGCGTGTCGGCGCGCTCGGTCAGGTTCGCGATCCTCAGCGCACGCTCCACGGCGGCCGCCCGCTCGCCTTTCGAGACGCGGTAGAGGCGCGCGAACACGGTCAGGATCTGGCGGCAGGTGAGCTCGACGTCGAGGTTGTCGAGCTGCGGCACGACGCCCATCTCCGCGCGCGCCTGCTTCGACTCGCCGGGCAGTCTCCAGCCGAGCACCTCGATCGAGCCCTCGTCCGGGATCGCCTGCGCGGTCAGCATCCGCATCGTCGTCGACTTGCCGGCGCCGTTCGGTCCCAGCAGGCCGTAGCAGACGCCCGGCGGCACCTCGAGGTCGAGCCCGGCGACCGCGGTGATCGGCCCGAAGCGCTTGACGACGCCGCGCAGCGCGATCGCCGGCCCGCTCATGCCCATCTCATCACCCGCGGCGCTTCGCGCATGCGCAGCACGCGTGCGGGTGCGCCGGCCGCGACGGCGTTCTCGGGCAGGTCCTTCGTGACGACGCTGCTCGTCCCGATCACGGCGTTGTCGCCGACCGTCACGCCGCGCAGGACGCATGCGCCGTAGCCGATCCAGACGTTGTGGCCGACGTTCACGTCGCGCTTGTAGATCCCCTGCAGGCGGATCGGCCGCTCGACCTCGACGACGCCGTGGTCGAAGTCGATCAGCATCACGCGGTCGGCGACGATGCACTCGCGCCCGATCGACACGTGCTGATACGCCGAGATCGTGCACTCCTGGCCGAGCACCGACTTCGCCCCGATCAGCACCTCGCCCTCGTGCGCGCGCACCTTGCAGCCGTGCCCGAGCCACGACCAGCGCCCGAGCACGACCCGCGCGCCCCTGCCGATCTCGAACTTCACGCCCGGGCATACGAACGCGATCCCGTCCGTCTGCAGGCGTCCGCGCCAGCGCAGCTTCAGCCACGCCAGTCGCAGCAGCAGCACGCCGTAGCGGCGGTTGAGCATGCGGTTGCGCCGCATGAAGCGCAGCAGCGTCAACGCTCCGCCGTGCAGCGGCGGTGGCGCGGCACGGACCTCTCGGGGGAGGTCGACGGCAGGCGGCGCGAGCGTCGTGTCCATCGTCCCGGATGGTATGCGCGAGGACCCGTCTCCGGCGCAGCCGCGCGCCGCGTCCCGTGCGATCATGCGCGGCCCATGACGCCCGACCAGTCCCTCGCCGAGCGCCTGCTGAGCGGCGACAAGCGCGCGCTCGCCCGCGCCATCACGCTCGTCGAGGACGATCGCCCGGAGGGCTGGGAGCTCGTGCGCGAGGTCTATCCGCACACCGGCAGAGCCGCCGTCGTCGGCTTCACCGGGCCGCCCGGCGTCGGCAAGTCGACGCTGCTCGGGGCGCTCACGAAGGCCGAGCGAGCGCGCGAGCGCACCGTCGGCGTGCTCAGCATCGACCCCTCCTCGCCGTTCACGCAGGGTGCGCTGCTCGGCGACCGCATCCGCCTCTCCGAGCACTTCCTCGACAGCGGCGTCTTCATCCGCTCGATGGCGAACCGCGGCGCGCTCGGCGGCCTCTCGGAGGCAGCGCTGCAGGCCGCGCTCTTGATGGACGCCGCGGGCCGCGACGTCGTGCTGGTCGAGACGGTCGGCGTGGGGCAGGCGGAGGTCGACGTGATGGACCACGCCGACACGATCGTGCTCGTGCTGATGCCCGGCTCGGGCGACTCGATCCAGGCGCTGAAGGCCGGCGTGATGGAGATCCCCGACGTGATCGTCGTCAACAAGGCCGACCATCCGCTGACGGACACGATGGTGCGCGAGATCCGCGGCGTCCTGTCGCTGGGCGAGCAGAGAGGCTGGCGCGTGCCGATCGTCAAGACGCAGGCCGCGCACGCCGTCGGGATCGAGGAGCTGCTGGAGCAGCTGGAGGCGCATCGCGCCTACATCCAGCAGGAGGGCACGCTGCTGGAGCGCCGCCGCCGCAACCTGATGAACGAGGTGGTGGCGATCGCGACCTCGCGCATGCGCCGCGAGCTCGAGTCCTCGATCCGCGAGGACCCCGACGTGCAGCGGCTGCTCGACGAGGTCTGCGAGCGCAGGCTCGACCCCGCCTCCGCCGCGACGCAGATCCTCGGGCGCGGACTCGCGCGCGCCGCCGAGTAGCCGAGTAGCCCGCCGGCGCTATCTGAGCCGCCGCGCGAGCGCGACGAGCGTGTGGACGCCCCAGCCGGAGCCGCCTCTGCCGGCGTAGGGCTTGCCGTTGTCCCACGCGGTGCCGGCGATGTCGAGGTGCGCCCACGGCACGTCGCCGACGAAGCGGTGCAGGAACTCGGCGGCCGTGATCGAGCCGGCCTTGCGGCTCTCGACCGCGTTGAGGATGTCGGCATAACGGCTCTTGATCAGGTCGGCGTAGGAGCTGTGCAGCGGCAGCCGCCAGACCGGCTCGCCGGCGGCGGATGCGGCCTCTGTCACCGCCGCCGCCCACGCGTCGTCGTTGCTCATGAGGCCGGCGTGCGAGTCGCCGAGCGCCGTCACGATCGCGCCGGTGAGCGTCGCGAGGTCGACGATCCGCTCGGCGCCCTGCGAGACGGCGTAGGCGAGGCAGTCGGCCAGCACGAGCCGGCCCTCCGCGTCCGTGTTGACGATCTCGATCGTCGTGCCGTTGGAGGCGCGCACGATGTCGCCCGGCTTCACGGCGGTGCTGCTCGGCATGTTCTCCGTCGCGCCGACGATCGCCAGCACGCGGATCGGCAGCTTCAGCCGCGCGATCGCACCGACCGCCTCCAGCACGGCCGCGCCGCCCGACATGTCGAACTTCATCTCCGACATTCTCGCCCCGGGCTTCAGCGAGATGCCGCCGCTGTCGAACGTGACGGCCTTGCCGACGAGCGCGAGCAGCGGGCCGTCCGCGCCGGCGCCCTCGTATCTGAGGCAGATCAGCTTCGCCTCCTGCGCCGACCCCTGCGCGACGGCCGCGAACGCGCCCATCTTGCGCTCGCGGATGTCGGCCTCGCTCAGCACGTCGACCGCGATCCCCTCGGCTTCGCCGGCGATCTCCTGCGCGCGGTGGGCGAGGAACGTCGGCGTCGCCTCGTTGCCCGGCAGGTTCTGCAGGTCGCGCGCGCGGTTCTGCGCCTCGGCGACGACCGTCCCGATCGTCACGGGCTCGCCGACGTCGTGGTGCGCGCTCAGCAGCAGCGCCTCGAGCGCACCCTCCTCCTCGGGATGGTTGCGATAGCGGTCGAAGCGGTACGCCGACAGCACCGTCCCCTCGACGAGCCCCGCCACGACGGCGTCGTCGACGTGGTGGGGGACCTCCCAGCACAGCGTCGCGGCGCCCAGCTCGCGGACGCGGCCGGACACGGCCGCGGCGGCGATCCGCGCGCGCTCGGCGTCGAATGCGTCGCGCGCGCCCAGCCCGACGACCACGAAGCGGCGGTCCTCGGCGTGCGCGACGGCGAGGTGCTTGAAGGCGCGCCGCGCCTCGCCCCGGTCGAGCAGCCGCTGCAGCGTGCCGTCGCCGGCGTCGTGCGCGATGTCCTCGCCGTCGAAGACGCCGACCGCGATCGTGTCGGCGCTCGTCTCGAGCGGGCTGTCCGTCGTCGCCGTGATGCGCATCCCGCGGCAGCCTACCCACCTGCCCTGCGTGCGGCACTTGCGAGGAGGGTCACCTAGCATTCAGGCCAGGCGCTTCGCCCGCGCCGCCTCCCACATCGCCAAACACGGAGATCCCGATGCCCAAGACCGTCATCCTCGGTGCTGCGCGCACCCCGATCGGCAAGCTCGGCGGGGGTCTGTCCACGCTCGACGCGACCGAGCTGGGCGGCACCGCCATCAAGGCCGCGCTCGAGCGCGCCGGCGTCGAGCCGGAGCAGGTCCAGCACGTGGTGATGGGCCAGGTGATCCAGGCCGGCCAGGGGCAGATCCCCTCGCGCCAGGCGCAGATCAAGGCGGGGATCCCGAAGGAGGTGTCGTCAGAGACGATCAACAAGGTGTGCGCGTCGGGCATCCGCGCCGCCGGCATCCTCGACGCGGCGATCCGCGCCGGCGACCTCGAGGTCGCCGTCGGCGGCGGCATGGAGTCGATGTCGAACGCGCCCTACCTGCTCAAGGGCGCTCGCTTCGGCTTCCGCATGGGCGACGCGAAGGCGATCGACTCGATGATCAACGACGGGCTCACGAACCCGTTCAGCGGCAAGCACATGGCGCACGAGGCGTCCGAGGTCGCCGCCGAGCTGGAGCTGACGCGCGCCGACATGGACCGCTGGTCGGTGCGCTCGCACGAGCTCGCGATCAAGGCGACCGACGAGGGGCGCCTGCCGGAGGAGATCGTCCCGGTCACGGTGAAGGGCAAGAAGGGCGACACGGTCGTCGAGATCGACGAGGCGCCGCGCCGCGACACGACGCTGGAGACGCTCTCCAAGCTGCCGCCGATCTTCATGAAGGACGGCTCCCACACGGCCGGCAACGCGCCGGGCGTCAACGACGGCGGCGGCGCGCTCGTGCTCGCCTCGGACGCATGGGCGCAGGCGAACGGGAAGACGGCGCTCGCGACGATCGTCGCGCAGGCGCAGGTCGCCGACGACTTCCCGTACCTCGCCAGAACGCCCGCGCTCGCCGCGCAGAAGGCGCTGCAGATGGCGGGCCTCTCGGCCGACGACATCGACGTGTGGGAGATCAACGAGGCGTTCGCCTCCGTCACGCTCAACTCGATCCGCATGCTCGGGATCGACGAGGACAAGGTCAACGTCAACGGCGGCGCGGTCGCGCTCGGGCACCCGATCGGCGCCTCCGGCGCGCGCATCCTCGGCTCGCTCGTGCTGGAGCTCCAGCGCCGCGGCGGCGGCCGCGGCTGCGCGGCGATCTGCTCGGGCGGCGGCCAGGGCGACGCCGTGATCGTCGAGGTCGCCGGCTGAGCGCCGCAGCCTTCTTCGATCTCGACCGTACGCTGATGGCGGGCTCGTCGGCGTACGAGTTCGCCCGCGCCTCCTACCGCAACGGGCTGCTGAGCCGCCGGCAGCTGGCGCGCGGGGCGTGGGCGAACGTGCAGTTCCGCCTGCGCGGCTCGACCGATGCCGCCACCGACGAGCTGCGCGAGCGGATCGCGAGAGCGATCGAGGGCGTGCGCGTGCGCGATCTCCAGCGGCTCGGACCGGCGGTCCTCGCGGGCGTGCTGCCGCGCGTGTACCCGCAGATGCTGCAGGTCGCCTGGGAGCACCAGGACGCGGGCCGCAGGATCTACATCTGCACGGCGGCGGCGCACGAGCTGGCCGAGGTGCTCGCCGGCGTGCTCGGCTTCGACGGCGGCATCGGGGCACGCTCCGAGGTCGTCGACGGCGTCTACACCGGCAGGCCGCACGGCCCCTTCACGTACCGCGAGGGCAAGGCGATCGCGATGCGCGAGCTGGCGGCGTGCGAGGGGATCGACCTGGCGGCCTCCTGGGCCTACTCCGACTCCGAGTCCGACCTGCCGATGCTGCGCGCCGTCGGCAATCCGGTCGCCGTCAACCCCGACACGACCTTGGCGCGGATCGCGCGCGAGGAGGGCTGGGAGGTGCTGCGCTTCGAGCGGCTCGGCCGGCGGCTCGTCGTCGCCGGCTCGCTGGCCGCGGCCGCGGCGCTCGGCGGCCTCGGCTCGCTCGCGCTCGGCCGTCGCAAGCCCGTCCCGCCGCCGCGCCGCATCCCGCCCCGCCGGCCGCGTCGCCCGCGATGAGCGAGCATGAGCTGAGCGACGAGCAGCGCGAGATCCGCGCGCTCGCCCGCGACTTCGCCGAGCGCGAGATCGCGCCGCACGCCGCCGCCTGGGATCGCGCGCATCGCTTCCCCGGCGAGGTCTTCGCCCAGCTCGGCGAGCTCGGCTTGATGGGGGCGTGCGTGCCGGTCGAGCACGGCGGCGCGGGTGCCGACTTCCTGTCCTACGTGCTCGCGCTCGAGGAGCTCGCGCGCGCCGACGCCGGGGTCGCGGTCACGGTCGCCGTCCACACCAGCGCGGCGACGCTGCCGCTGCTCGCGCACGGAACGGAGCAGCAGATCGGGCGGCTCGTGCCGCCGCTCGCGCAGGGGCTCGAGCTCGGGGCGTTCGCGCTGACGGAGCCGGAGGCGGGATCGGACGCCGCTGCGCTGCGCACGCGCGCCGACGCGGACGGGCGCATCACGGGCACCAAGCAGTTCATCACCACGGGCTCGCACGCTCATACGCTGCTCGTGTTCGCCCGCGATCGCGACGATCGCATCAGCGCCTACGTCGTGCGGCGTCCCGCGGCCGGTCTCACGGTCGCGCGCGAGGAGGAGAAGCTCGGCCTCAACTCCTCGAGCACCGCCGCCCTCTCCTTCGATGCCGTGCCCGCGGAGCCGCTCGGCCCGGCGGGGGCCGGGATGCGCATCGCGCTCTCGACGCTCGACGGCGGTCGCATCGGCATCGCCGCGCAGGCGGTCGGCATCGCGCAGGCCGCGCTCGACGCCGCGACCGCCTACGCCAAGGAGCGCACCGCGTTCGGCCGCCCGATCGGCGCTCAGGGCCAGATCCAGGGCAAGCTCGCCGACATGCAGACGGAGATCGAGGCAGCTCGCGCGCTCACGTGGCGCGCCGCGCGCCTCAAGCAGGCGGGCCGGCCGCATACGGTCGAGGGCGCGCAGGCCAAGCTGTTCGCCTCCGCCGTCGCGCGGCGCCAGACGGGCGAGGCGATCCAGGTGCTCGGCGGCTACGGCTACACGAAGGACTATCCGGTCGAGCGCTACTACCGCGACGCGAAGGTCACCGAGATCTACGAGGGCACCAGCGAGATCCAGCGGCTCGTGATCGCCCGCTCGCTGCTCGGCGAGGCCGCGCGCGACGCCATGTAGGAGGAGATTCACCTAACATCCGCCGGCGATGAGCACGACTGAGCGCAAGATCCGCGTCGTCGTCGCGAAGCCGGGCCTGGACGGGCACGATCGCGGCGCCAAGATCATCGCCCGCGCGCTGCGCGACGCGGGCATGGAGGTCATCTACACCGGCCTGCACCAGACGCCGGAGCAGATCGTCGAGACGGTGATCCAGGAGGACGCGGACGCGGTCGGGCTCTCGATCCTCTCCGGCGCGCACATGACGCTCGTCCCGCGGGTCGTCGAGCTGCTGCACGCGCAGGACGTCGACGACGTGATCGTGACGGTCGGCGGCACGATCCCGGCCGACGACATCCCGGAGCTGAAGCAGCTGGGGGTCGCCGAGGTCTTCACGCCGGGCACGCCGACGCAGGACATCGTCGCGTTCGTGCGCGGCGCCGTGCGCGCGTCCGCGTAGCGCCTCGCGACTCCCGGTTCGCAGTGGGGCGGTTATTTGAACGGCTCCGTCTACCATGTGCGATTGACTGGTCAGTCAACGCGGTATCATCCGCCGCCGAACACCACGAACACGCGTTTGCCTGTTTCTTTTAGGAGGCACCCGAGTTGAAGATTTGCGTCCTGGTCAAAGAGGTGCCAGACGCCGCCGTCGAGAAGCGCATCGACCCCTCGACGGGGCGCATGGACCGCAGCGGGGAGAAGAACCTCAACCCGTACGACACGCACGCCATCGAGGCGGCGATGCAGATCAAGGAGGGCGGGGCGATCCCCGTCGAGGAGATCGTCGCCGTGACGATGGGCCCGGAGTCCGCCGTGCGCGCGCTCCACAAGGCCGTCTCGCTCGGGGCCGACCGCTCCGTGCACCTGACCGATCCGGCGCTCGCCGGCTCCGACGTCGCCGCGACGGGCTATGCGCTCGCGAAGGTGCTGGAGAGCGAGAGCCCGGACCTCGTCCTGCTCGGGCAGCAGTCCGACGACGGCGAGTGCTACACGATCGGCGCGGTCGTCGCCGACCACCTCAAGATGCCCTCGCTCACGCAGGTCATCAAGATGGACGTCGACGGCGGCGCGCTGCGCTGCGAGCGTCAGGCCGAGTACGGCTACGACACCGTCCAGGTGCAGCTGCCGGCCGTGATCTCCGTCGGCGACGCGATCAACGAGCCCCGCTATCCGTCTTTGAAGGCGATCATGGGCGCGAAGAAGAAGCCGCTCGACACGAAGGCCTCAGGCGAGGTCGGCATCGACGGCTCGCTCGTCGGGGCCGACGGATCCCGGGTCGACTGCGGCGAGTTCAAGGCGCCGCCGCAGAAGGCCGCCGGCAAGATCATCGAGGACGAGGACACGAACGAGACGGTCGAGCAGATCGTCGCTTGGCTCGACGAGAGGAAGTTGATCTGATCATGGGTGGAATCCTGGTCTACGTCCTCCACTACGAGGGCGCCTTCAACAAGAACTCGCTCGGCGCCGTGTCCGAGGGCGCGAAGCTCGCCGGCGAGCTCGGCACCACCTGCGACGCCGTCGTCGTCGGCGGCGGGGACCTCACCAACGAGCTCTGCGCGACGCTCGGCACCTACGGCGCCAAGCGCGTCTTCAAGGCCGAGGGCGCCGAGGGCCTGGCGCAGCCGGTCGTCGACGTGATGGCGAAGGTGATCGACGACAACGGCCATTCGTACGCGCTGTTCGGCGGCGGCCTGCTCGGCTTCGAGATCGGCGCCGGCCTGGCCGCGCGCAAGAACGCCGGCGTGACGATGGAGGTCACGGGCGTCGTCGTCGAGAACGGCGCGCTCGTCGCCGAGCGCCCGATCCTCGGCGACTCGCAGATCTCGCGCTCGAAGTACAAGGGCGGCCTCGGGATCATCATCGGCCGCATCAACGCGTTCGAGATCAAGGAGTCCGGCGCAGGCGCCGCCGAGGTCGTCGACGTCGCGGTCGAGTACTCGGCCTGGTCCAACCAGGCGACGATGGTCCAGCGCGGCGAGCAGCGCGGCGCCGACGTGAACATCGAGGACGCCGACATCCTCGTCGCCGGCGGCCGCGGCCTCGGCAAGGCCGAGGGCTTCCAGATGTGCGAGGAGCTCGCGGGCGCGTTCGGCGGCGCCGTCGCCGCCACGCGCGCGGTCGTCGACGCCGGCTGGTACCCCTACGCGGCGCAGATCGGCCAGACGGGCAAGACCGTCGCGCCGAAGCTGTACCTCGCGGCCGGCATCTCCGGCGCGATCCAGCACAAGGTCGGCATGCAGGCCTCGGAGAACATCGTGGCGATCAACAAGGACGCGAACGCCCCGATCTTCGAGTTCTCCGACCTCGGCATCGTCGGCGACCTCAACAAGATCCTGCCGAAGCTCACCGAGGCCGTGAAGGCCAAGAAGGGAGCGTAGCTCTCATGTCCGCCACGGCTAACGGCATCGGCAAGTCCAACGGCAAGGTCGTCCCGGCGGCGTACCCGCCGCCGGTCGACTCGCCGCAGGAGTTCGTCAAGCGCGGCCTCGACGCCGAGGACGAGCTGATCGAGGTCGGCGTCGCGATCGTGGGCGGCGGCACCGCCGGCCTCGCGTGCGCCAACCGGCTGCTCCAGCTGCTGGCGGACGACCCCGACCTGATGGAGCGCCTCGGCGAGGTGCCCGTGGCGGTCATCGAGAAGGCCAAGACCTGCGGCGGCCACAACCTGTCGGGGGCGGTCATGCGCCCCGGGCCGCTGCAGGAGCTGTTCCCCGAGCTGACGCGCGAGGACTGGCGCAAGGAGGGCTTCGCCTTCGGCGAGGTCGAGAAGGAGGCGGTCTACATGACGCCGACCTCCAAGCTCGCGCTGCGCGTCCCGACGCCGCCGCCGTTCAAGAACCACGGCAACGAGATCGTCTCCGTCTCCGCACTGGCGCGCTACCAGCAGCGCCAGGCGGAGGAGGGCGGCGCCTACGTGCTGACGGAGACCTCGGCGACGCAGCTGATCGTCGAGGAGGGCCGCGTCGTCGGCGTGCGCTCGGGCGACAAGGGCCGCGGCAAGGAGGGCCAGGAGCTCGGCAACTTCGAGCCCGGCACCGACATCAAGGCGAAGTGCGTCGTGCTGGCCGAGGGCTGCTGGGGCCACCTCACCGGCGCCGCGATCCGCGAGTTCGACCTCGCCGACGGCCGCGAGCCGCAGGTGTGGGAGCTCGGCGTCAAGGAGGTCTGGAAGGTCCCGAAGCCGCTCGACCGCCTGATCCACACGGTCGGCCCGTGGCCGGCGAAGCTTCCGGGCAAGTACGGCCAGGTCGGCGGCACGTGGCTCTACCCGATGAAGGACGAGAGAACGGGCGACGACCTCGTCTCGATCGGCTTCGTGATCGGGCTCGAGTACGCCGACGCCACGACCTCCCCGCACGACCTGCTGCAGACGTTCAAGCTGCATCCGTTCGTGAGAAAGATCCTCGCCGGGGGAGAGCGGGTCGCGTGGGGCGCGAAGGCGCTCCCGGGCGGCGGCTACTGGTCGATGCCGAAGCTCTCGATGCCGGGCGCGGTGATCGTCGGCGACGCCGGCGGCATGGTCGACACGGCGGCGCTCAAGGGCGTCCACCACTGCATCAACTCGGGCAAGCTCGCCGCGGAGGCGATCTTCAGAGGGCTCAAGAACGGCGAGACGTCGTTCGAGTCCTACGAGTACGCGATCGAGGACTCGCTCACGGGCAGAGAGCTCTACCAGGTGCGCAACCTGCGCCAGCCGTTCCAGAAGGGCTTCCTGCGCGGCGGGCCGCTGGTCAACCTCGCGATCGCGACGAGAGGCAAGCTGCCGCCGGGCCGCCTCGCGTGGCACCGCAACGACGAGAAGCCGATGTTCATCGGCAACACGTGGAAGCGCTATCCGAGACCGGACGGCAGATACACGTTCGACAAGCTCTCGTCGGTCTTCATCACCGGCAACGCGACGCGCGACGACGCGCCGAACCACATCCGCGTGCAGAAGCACGTGCCGCGCGAGGTCGCGGAGACGTGGAAGTGGATGTGCCCGGCGGGCGTGTACGAGATCCCGGACGACGCGCCGGAGACCGGCCCCGTCGACGTGATCGTCAACTACACGAACTGCGTGCAGTGCGGCGCGATCACCGCCAAGGGCGGGCGCCTCACGACGCCCGAGGGCGGCGACGGGCCGCTCTACCAGATCACCTGAGCAACTTCCCCGCGGCGGGGCGGTTAATGACCACGAAGATGGTCGCCCGCCTCGCCGTACTGCTTTCCCTGATGCCTGCGCTGCTGCTCGCGGCCACGCCTGCGCGCGGCGCCGACGCGTCTGGCGCCTCCGCCGGCGCGCGTCTCGTCAGCTGCCACCGCTCTCCGGCGATCGACCAGCGGGTCGCGACGGTCGGCACGTGGATGCGTCCCGTCGACGGCGGCACGCGGCTCGCCGTGAAGCTCGACCTGTGGGAGCGCCCCGCGGGAGAGCGCTGGGCGCTGCGCTCCGACGTGCCGGGGCTCGGCAGCTGGGTCACGCCGAGCGACGCGGGCGTCGGCTCGCGCGCCGGCGACGTCTTCAGGTACCGCCAGGCGGTCGGACGGCTGGAAGTGCCGGCGGCGTACCGCTTCCACGTCACGTTCCACTGGCTCGACGCCGACGGCAAGGTGGTGCGCGAGGTCACGCGGACGACGGCGGTCTGTCGCGAGCCCGACCTGCGCCCGGACCTGGTCCTGCGCTCCGTCGAGGCGCGCCCCGCCGGCGGCGGTTCGGTGCGGTACGCGGTTCGGGTGGGCAACGAGGGGGAGAGCGCGGTCGCGCGGGCGGTCGTGGCGGCCACGCTTCCCGGCGATGCCGCTCCGGGCCTGCATACGCGGACGGTGCGCTTGCTCGCTCCCGGCGCCACCGTCGTCGTTCGCTTCACCGGTCCCGGCTGCGCCGCGGGCGAGCAGCCGGCGTCGTTCGTCGCCGACCCGTCGAACCTGATCGAGGAGTCCGACGAGGCCGACAACGGGCTGACCGCGATCTGTCCGGCGCCTTAGCGAGGCCCGGCCTCGGCGCGTCGCTACACTGGACCGACGATGAAGACCGAAATCCATCCCACGTACCGCGAGGCGCACGTCCGCTGCACCTGCGGCAACGAGTTCACGACGCGTTCTGTTGACAAAGAGATCCACGTCGAGATCTGCTCGAACTGCCATCCCTTCTACACGGGCCGTCAGAAGCTCGTCGACACCGGCGGTCGCGTCGAACGCTTCCAGCGCCGCGCGGCCAAGCGCCGGGCGGGCGCCGAGGCGTAGCGCGCGACGCCGCCTTCGGGGGAAGCGGTGAGCGTCGCCGACAAGCCGACTGAGCCGGTCGAGGCCTCGGCCCCGGCCGGTCAGCTGCGCGCCGGGCGCGACGCGCCGGTCGGCGGCCAGGCCGTGCTCGAGGGCGTGATGATGCGCGGCATCAGAACGTGGGCCGTCGCGGTCCGCAAGCCCTCGGAGGAGCAGCTCGCGACGCACAGCGAGGGGCTTGATCCCGAGGAGGCCGCGGAGGGCGAGATCGAAGTCGTCGTCGAGCCGCTCGACTCGTGGCTCAGACGGCATCGCGCGCTCCGTCTCCCCGTGGTCCGCGGCGTCGTCGCGCTCGGCGAGTCGCTCAAGATCGGCTTCAGAGCGCTCGGCATCTCCGCCAACGCGCAGCTGCCGGAGGAGGAGCAGGAGATCTCGGGCGGCATGTGGGCCGGGACGATCGTCGTCTCGATCCTGTTGGCCGTAGGACTCTTCTTCCTGATCCCCGTCGGCGTCACGTCGCTGATCAAGGACCAGCTCAACTCGTCGTTCCTGTTCTGGTTGGTCGAGGGACTGCTGCGCACGGCCATCTTCCTCGGCTACCTGCTCGCCCTTTCGCGTTTGCGCGACCTGCGGCGCGTGTTCGAGTACCACGGCGCCGAGCACAAGACGATCTCCTGCTTCGAGTCCGGCATGCCGCTCACGCCCGCGAACGCGGAGAAGTTCTCCCGCCTGCATCCCCGCTGCGGCACGACGTTCCTGCTGCTCGTGATGGTGGTGGCGATCTTCGTCTTCGCCCCGATCGGGCTGCCGGCGTGGTACTGGCTGCTCCTCACCCGCGTCGTCGGCGTTCCCCTGATCGCGGGGATCAGCTTCGAGCTCATCAAGCTCAGCGGCAGACAGCGCCACCGCCGCTGGGTGCGGGCGATCATGTGGCCCGGCATCCAGCTCCAATACCTCACAACCCGCGAACCCGACCGCGCCCAATTGGCCGTCGCGATCGCCTCGCTCAACGCCGTATTGGCGGCCGAGCCCGAGCTCCTCACCGCCGACGCCAGAAGCCTCATCGGCGTCGAGGTCGTCGCCTAAGGGGGCGAACTTCCCGAGGAGCGTGCATCAGGGGGTCGTATGGACCCCCAGACGCACGCAGATCGAGTCATCGGAGCGCTGGCGGCGAGACAGTGGGGGGTGGTCAGCCGGGGCCAGCTCCTCGAGGCAGGACTGTCCCCGACCGCGGTGCGGAACCGGGTACGCGCTGGGCGCCTCCTTCGCCTGCATCGAGGGGTGTACGCGGTCGGGCACGCGCGGCTGCGACGGGAGGGGCGGTGGCTCGCCACGGTGCTGGCCGTCGGGCCCGGAGCGGTGCTGAGCCACCGGGATGCGGCCGGCCTCCATGGTCTGCGGCCGGCGAACCACGTGCGCACCGATGTGACGACGACCCGGCAACCACGTGCGATCGAGGGGATCGCCATTCACCGTACGTGCGTGCTCGACGCCGAAGACCTCACCGAGGTCAGCGGCATCCCGACAACCACCGTGGCCCGCACGCTGCTCGACCTCGCCGGCCACATCCCAAGCGACCACCTCGCCAAGGCCATCAAGGAGGCCGAGCGCCAGCGCACCTTCGACCTCAGAGCGGTCCAGGCCGCCATGGCCCGCACGCGAGGCCGCACCGGCCGAGGCCACGGGGCGCTGAAGGAAGCCATCGAGGAGTACGCCGCGCTCGGCCTCTCCGCCACCGACTCCCTCCTCGAGGATGCCTTTCACCGGCTGGTGCGGGACCACGGGCTGCCGAGTCCGGCGATCAACGCATACGTGGAGGGATTCAAGATCGACGCCGTCTGGCGGAGCCAACGCGTGGCCGTCGAGCTGGACGGCTGGGCCCACCACCACACCCGTCACTCCTTCGAGACAGACCGCGAGCGGGACGCCACCCTCACCGAGAACGGCTGGCGCGTCGTGCGGTTCACGTACCGCCAACTGAGAGAGCGACCCGACCGCGTGGTCCACGTGCTGCGTAGACTCGGCATCGCATGATCGAGCAGCTCGTCGAACAGATCGAAGCCCGCTTCGCGGAGCTGGAGCGGCAGATGGCCGACCCCGAGGTGATCGGGGACCGCGAGCGCTACGCCGCGGTCGGGCGCGAGTACGCGAGCCTCGAGAACGCCGCGAGGCTCGCGCAGGAGTGGCGCCGCGCCGTCGACGACGAGGCCGGCGCGCGCGAGCTGCTGGACGAGGGCGGGACCGACGACGACGCCGAGCTGCGCGAGATGGCGGCCGTGGCGAAGGAGCGCATCGAGGCGCTCGACGAGGAGATCCGCCTCGCGATGGTCGAGCCCGACCCGAACGACGACAAGAACGTCATCGTCGAGATCCGCCCCGGCGCGGGCGGCGACGAGGCCGGCCTGTTCGCCGGCGACCTCTACCGCATGTTCAACCGCTACGCCGAGCGCAAGGGCTTCCAGACCGAGGCGCTGTCCGAGGGCGACGGCCAGTACAGCTTCGCGATCAAGGGCAATGGCGCCTACAGCGTGTTCAAGTACGAGGGCGGCACGCACCGCGTCCAGCGCGTCCCGGAGACCGAGACGCAGGGCCGCATCCACACCTCCACGGCCACGGTCGCGGTGCTGCCGGAGGCCGAAGACGTCGACGTCGAGGTCAACGAGTCCGACCTGCAGATCGACGTCTACAGGAGCAGCGGCCCGGGCGGCCAGTCCGTCAATACCACGGACTCGGCGGTGCGCATCACGCACAGGCCGTCCGGGATCGTCGTCTCGATGCAGGACGAGAAGTCGCAGCTGCAGAACCGCGAGAAGGCGATGCGCGTCCTGCGCGCCCGCCTCTACGAGAGGGCCCTCGCCGAGCAGCAGGCCGCGCTCGCCGCCGACCGCCTCGCGCAGGTCGGGTCCGGCGAACGGGCCGAGAAGATCCGCACGTACAACTTCCCGCAGGGCCGCGTGACGGATCACCGCATCAAGCTCACGGTCCACAACATCGACGCCGTGCTCGGCGGCGAGCTGGAGGAGCTGACCGCGGCCCTGCAGGACGACGACAAGCGCCGCCGGCTGGAGGCTCAGGCGGTCGCGTGAGGTGAGGGGGGATGCAGGAGTGGAGTTCGCCGACGGACCGTCGGTGCGCATGGCGTTGGCCGTGGCGACGGCGGAGCTGCGCGACGCCGGCTGCGACACGCCGCGCCTCGACGCCGAGCTGCTGCTCGCCGACGCGATGGGCACGACGCGCACGCAGCTGCACCTCGCGCCCGAGCGCGAGCTGACGCTTCGGGAGTCGGACCGCTTCGCCGAGCTGCTGCGCCGCCGCCGGGCGCGCGAGCCGGTCGCCTATGTGCTGGGGAAGCGGGCCTTCCGTTACATCGAGCTGACGATCGACGAGCGGGTGCTGGTGCCGCGGCCGGAGAGCGAAGGGCTCGTGGAGGCGGGGCTGAGACTGCCGCGCGGCGCGCGCGTCGTGGACGTGGGGACCGGCAGCGGCGCGATCGCGCTGGCGCTCAAGCACGAGCGCCCCGACCTCGAGGTCGTCGGCGCGGACGTCAGCGCCGACGCGCTCGCGGTCGCGCGCGCCAACGCGCAGGCGCTCGGGCTCGACGTCACGTTCGTGCAGAGCGATCTGCTCGACGCGGTCGCCGGCGAGCTCGACGCGGTGCTGTCGAACCCGCCGTACGTCGCCAAGCGCGACCTGCCGACGCTCCAGCCCGAGGTCACGGCCGAGCCGGACGTCGCGGTCTTCGGCGGCTTCGACGGCTTCGAGATCGTGCGCCGGCTCGTGCCGGCCGCCGTGCGGCGCGCGCCGCTGGTGGCGATCGAGGTCGGCATGGGGATGGCGCAGACGGTCGGCGGGATGCTGCGCGAGGCCGGCGCGGCGTCGATCGAGGTGCAGAGAGATCTCGCCGGCATCGAACGCGTGGTGGTGGGGCGGCGGTGAGCGACGCCGCCGCATTCCGGGCCTGCGTCGCAAGCGGGGGCGTGGCGGTCTTCCCGGCCGACACGGTCTACGGACTGGCGTGCGACCCGGAGAACCCGGAGGCGGTGCGCCGGCTCTACGAGCTGAAGGGCCGACCGGCCGACAAGCCGGCGGCGGTGATGTGGTTCGACCGCGACGCGGCGCTCGCCGCGCTGCCGGAGCTGGGGTCGCGGACGCGCGCCGCCGTCGAGGCGCTCACGCCGGGCGGCGTCACGCTGCTCGTTCCGAATCCGCGCGGTCGGTTCCCGCTCGCGGCCGGGCCGGCTGGGGAGGGGGCGGCGCTGGGGATGCGCATCCCGATCGTGCCCCAGCTGCAGACCGTCCCGCTCGTGGTGCTCCAATCGAGCGCCAATCACGCCGGCGGCCCCGATGCGAAGCGGCTTGACGAGGTGCCGGAGGGGATCCGGTCCAAGGCCGGCCTCGTCCTCGACGCCGGCGAGCTGCCCGGCACGCCCTCGACCGTGATCGACCTGCAGCGCTACGAGGACACCGGCGAGTGGAGCATCCTGCGCGAGGGCGCCGTGGCGAGCGAAGACGTCGCCATGGCCCTTGGTATCGTCGGCCGCCCATGAGGATCGCGCTCGCCTCCGACCACGCCGGCTTTTCGCTCAAGGATCACCTCGCCGCATCGCTCGCGGCCGCCGGGCACGACGTGATCGATCTCGGGACCGACGGCGCCGACTCGGTCGACTACCCGCGGTATGCCGAGCCGGCGGCGCGCGCCGTCGCGCGCGGCGAGGCCGACCGCGGCGTGCTCGTGTGCGGCTCCGGCAACGGCGTCGCGATCGTCGCCAACAAGATCGCCGGCATTCGGGCGGTCAACGCGCACGACGTCGAGGAGGCGGAGATGTGCCGCCGCCACAACGACGCCAACGTCGTGACGCTGTCCGGCCAGCGCCTCACGCCCGACACCGCCGACGCGATCGTCGAGACCTTCCTCACGACCGACTTCGACGGCGGCCGGCACGCGCGCCGCGTCGACCAGATCGCCGCCCTCGAGACCACCGCCACCGCGACGGAGACCGCATGACCGAGCTGCCGCCCGACTACTTCACCCGCCCGCTCGCCGACGTCGATCCGGAGATCGCCGACGTGCTCGGGAAGGAGCTCGAGCGCCAGCAGCGCACGCTGGAGATGATCGCCTCCGAGAACTTCGTCCCGCAGGCGGTGCTGGAGTGCCAGGGCAGCGTGCTGACGAACAAGTACGCCGAGGGCTATCCGGGCCGCCGCTACTACGGCGGCTGCGAGTTCGTCGACATCGCGGAGCAGCTGGCGATCGACCGCGCGAAGCAGCTGTTCGGCGCCGATCACGCGAACGTGCAGCCGCATTCCGGCGCCCAGGCCAACACGGCCGTCTACCACGCGCTGCTGCAGCCGGGCGACACGATCATGGGCCTGGAGCTGGCGCACGGCGGCCACCTCACCCACGGCATGAGAATCAACGTCTCGGGCCGGCTGTACGACATCGCGCCCTACCAGGTCGACCGCGAGACGAGCCTGATCGACATGGACGAGGTCGCCCGCATCGCCCGCGAGCGCAAGCCGCGGATGCTGCTCGCCGGCTGGTCGGCCTACCCGCGCCAGCTCGACTTCTCCGCGTTCCGCGAGATCGCCGACGAGGTCGGCGCGCTGCTGATGGTCGACATGGCGCACTTCGCCGGTCTCGTCGCGGCGGGGCTGCACCCGAGTCCGGTACCGCACGCCGACGTCGTCACCTCCACGACGCACAAGACGATCGGCGGCGGCCGCGGCGGACTGATCCTCTGTAGAGCCGAGCACCAGAGAAAGGTCGACTCGGCGATCTTCCCCGGCCAGCAGGGCGGCCCGCTCGAGCACGTGATCGCCGGCAAGGCGGTCGCGTTCAAGATCGCGATGAGCGACGCCTTCAAGGAGCGCCAGCAGCGCACGCT
>Ga0308175_100000512_pt1 | contig 26558 bp, 30 predicted proteins | sample PhyCR1_3_FD_203893 | JGI IMG/M metagenome (GOLD analysis project Ga0308175, IMG submission 203893) | Soil microbial communities from UC Gill Tract Community Farm, Albany, California, United States - DLSLS.C.R1 | ecosystem: Environmental > Terrestrial > Soil > Agricultural land | place: USA...
TCCCGGCTTGAGCAGATGCGCAACGGGGCCGCGATGCGGCCCCGTTGTCTCGAGGTGGCGGACGGGACTCGAACCCGCGGCCACCGGGACCACAACCCGGAGCTCTACCAACTGAGCTACCGCCACCGAGCGCGCACAGCGTAGCGAGCGGCGGGCGAGGATACGCTTTGTCGGCCGGGGCCCCGTAGCTCAGCGGATAGAGCGGCAGCCTTCGAAGCTGCGCGCGGAGGTTCGACTCCTCCCGGGGCCATAAGGGTCTCGCATAGCATCGGGGCGTGTGCCGGAACATCCGTGCTCTCCACAACTTCGATCCGCCCGCGACCTCCGAGGAGGTTCATTCGGCGGCGCTGCAGTACGTGCGCAAGGTCAGCGGCATGAACAAGCCGTCGAAGGCCAACGAGGCGGCGTTCGACAATGCCGTGCACGAGATCGCGCACCTCACGCAGCATCTCCTCGACGAGCTCGTCACGACCGCCGCGCCGAAGGACCGTGAGGTCGAGGCGGAGCGCCGCCGTGCCCGCGCCGTCGCGCGCTTCGGCTAGCTGCCCGGATCGAGGTAGCGGCCGAACCACTCGAGGATCGCCTCGAACCTCTGCACGCGGTGAATCGGCGACCCGGAGCGCGACAGCTCGTGACCCTCGGCCGGGAAGCGGAGCATCTCGGTCTCCTTGCCGAGGAGACGCAGGAGCGTGAACAGGTGCTCGCCCTGCTCGATGTTGCAGCGGAGGTCGTTCTCGGAGTGGACGACGAGAAGCGGCGTCTCGATGTCGCGCGCGTAGGTCGCCGGTGACATCCGCAGCCAGTCGTCGACGTTCTCCCACATCGGCCCGCCGAACTGGCGCTCGAAGATCCAGAACAGATCGCTCGAGCCGAAGGCGCTGACGAGATGGTTGACGGACCGCTCGGAGAGCGCAGCCTTGAAGCGCTTGGTGTGTCCGACGACCCAGGAAGTCAGGTAGCCGCCGTACGAGCCGCCCAGGACGCCGAGCCGTTCGGAGTCGAGGAACGGGTACTGCTCGAGCGCCGTGTCCACGACACCCATCACGTCCTCGTAGTCGACCGAGCCCCAGCCCGGCCCGGAGCCGTCGCCCGAGCCGCGGATCGCGCGTCCCCACTCCTCCGAGTAGCCGGAGCCGCCGCGTGGGTTCGAGAAGAGGACGCAGTAGCCGGCGCCCGCATAGACCTGGACCTCGTCGAAGAAGCCGGTGCCGTACTGCGAGAAGGGCCCGCCGTGGATCGTGAGGAGCGACGGGTACTTCTTCCCCTCGTCGAAGCCGGGCGGGCGCACGAGCCACGCGTCGACCTCCGTGCCGTCGGCAGACCTGGCCGTGAACCGTTCGACGTCGGCGAGTTCCCGTCCGGCCACGAAGTCGTCGGCGACCGACGTCAGCGGCTTCCCGTCCCGGCCGAAGAGCTCGTGGGGGCGGCCGTGGGTGCTCGCCGTGTACACGAGCACTCCGTCGACGAAGTCGTAGAGGCCGGTGGACTGCTCGCCTCCGACGAGAAGCTCGGGCTCGCCGGAGCCGTCCGCCGCGACCGTGTAGAGGTGGACGTTGCCGCCGTCCTCGACCCCGAAGGCAATGCGGTCGCCGTCCCAGACGGGCTCGCGCGCGAGGGGGAAGGGGAAGCACTGGCGGTCGAGCGAGGCAGTGAGGATGCGGCGGTCGCTCCCGTCGGCGTGCACCACCGCGATTTGATTGTGGTGCGGATACGTGCCGTCCTCGGGGGCGTAGATGTACGCGATGTGCGAGCCGTCGGCGGAGAACGAGCCCATGGCCGCGTCCTCGTCGGGTTGGCTCAGCCGCTTCGGCTCGGCTCCCTCGCCGTCCACCTCGAGCTCGTAGAGCGCCTCCTGGAAGTCGACGTCCCAGCGGTCGCCGCGCATGGAGGTGAAGACGAGGCGCTCGCCGTCGGGAGCCCACGCCGGCGAATCGTTCTCGCAGTCGCCGTCGGTGAGCTGCCGCTCGTCGTCGCCATCGAGGCCGACGACGAAGACGTGCTTGCGGCGGTCGCCCGTCCAGCCGACGCCGTCGAGCTTGAAGAAGACGCGGGTGAACCGCCGCGGCGGACGGCGGCGGTCGTCCTCCTCCTCGTACGCCTCGTCGGGCACCCGGCGCGCGAAGGCGATTCGCTGCGAGTCCGGCGACCACGCGACCGAGTCGACGGACTCCTTGCCGTCGGTCAACTTCCGCGGCTCGCCGCCGTCGGCCGCCATGACGTAGAGCTGGCCCTTCGCCTTCTTCTCGTCCTCGCCGTCGCGATTCGAGACGAAGGCGAGCCAGCGCCCGTCGGGAGACCAGCGGGGAGACCCGTCGTTCCGCTCGCCGGAGGTGAACTGCCTCGGCTCCGCGGAGCCGTCGAGCGGCGCAACCCAGATCGCCGTACGGTAGGCGTTCGCCTCCTCGTCGACCCGGCTGACCGTGTACGCGACGCGCCGACCGTCCGGCGAAAGACGCGGCTCGACGACGCTCGTGAGCGCGTAGATGTCCTCGGGCCTCATCCCTGCCACAGAGGCGCGACTCTAGTACGAACAGTGGGCTTCCGTGTCAGGCGACGCCTATCCTGTTCGGGCGCGGGCGTGGCGAAACTGGCAGACGCGGCGGGTTTAGGTCCCGTTGGGCCGCGAGGCCCTTGGAGGTTCGAGTCCTCTCGCCCGCATTTCTCCCTCAGGCGCGAACGCGGACGGCGTAGAGCATCGCCGAGACGATTGCGAGCCAGATCGCTCCGGACAGGCCCATCAGGCTCAGGATCCACGGGCTCACGTGCCTCGATCGTTCGACCTCGCCCGTCCGCTCCCTGCTTGAATGGACCGGATGCAGTCCCAGGTCGAGGAGCTGCCGGAGAACCGCGTCCGGCTGACAGTCCAGGTTCCGTCGCACGACGTGCACCACGCCGTCGAGCACGCGGCCGACGACCTCGCGCAAAGCGTCAAGGTGCCGGGCTTCCGCAAGGGCAAGGTGCCACGTCAGGTGCTGCTGCAGCGCGTCGGCCACGAACGGCTCATGACCGAGGCGGTCGAGAGCCACATCGGCGGCTGGTTCTGGAACGCGGCCGCACGCAGCCGCGTCCGTCCGGTGGCGCAGCCGGAGTACGACTTCGAGCTGCCCGCCACCGACGAAAAGGACTGGGAGTTCACCGCGACGGTCGCCGTGCAGGCGAAGCCGGAGCTGCCCGACTGGAAGGAGCTCGAGGTCGGGGCCGCCGAAGTCGCGGTGCCCGAGGAGCTCGTCCAGGCGGAGCTCGACGCGCTGCGGGCGACGGTCGCCGAGCTTGTCCCCGTCGAGGGCCGCCCGGTCGGGCCTGACGACACGGTGATCGTCGACCTCGTGTCAGAGGAGGAGACGCGGCGCGACTACGTCGTCGACCTGGGCCGCGGCGCCGTCGTGGAGGAGGTCGAGCAAGGCCTCGTCGGGATGAACGCGGGCGACACGAAGGAGATGTCGTTCGAGCTCGCCGACGGATCGGCGCAGTCCCTCACCGCGACGGTCAAGGAGATCAAGGAGAAGGTGCTGCCGCCGCTCGACGACGACCTTGCGCGCGCCGCGAGCGAGTTCGAGACGTTCGCCGAGCTGCGAGCCGACATCGAGACGCGTCTCCGCGAGCAGATCGAGGACGAGGTCGAGACACAGTTCCGCGCCAACGCCGCCGACACGCTCGTCGCCGCCTCGAAGGTGGAGGCCGCCGGGCCGCTCGTCGAGTCACGCACCCGCGAGCTGCTGCGCGGCTTCGCCCGCCAGGTCGAGGCTCGCGGCGTCTCGCTCGAGACGTTCCTCGCCATGACGGGTCAGCCGCCCGAGGAGCTCGTCGCCCGCCTCAGCGAGGAGGCGCAGCGCTCGGTCGCGCGCGAGCTCGTGCTCGACGCGGCCGCCGATCAGCTTGGCATCGAGGTGCCGGACGCCGAGGTCGAGGAGCTTGTCCGCGAGCAGGCCGAGGCGCTCGGCGACGACACCGAGGAGATGCTCGTAGCCCTGCGCGAGAGCGGTCGCTTCGAGTCGCTCCGCGAGGACCTGAGGCTGCGCAAGGCGCTCGACCACGTGGCCGGCGAGGTCAAGCGCATCCCGCTCGCGCAGGCCGAGGCCCGCGAAGCGATCTGGACGCCCGACAAGGAGAATCCCCCGACCGAGACGAAACTCTGGACCCCCGACCAGCCGCAGAGCACCGAAGGAGCCCGCTCATGAACCCGCCGTCGAATCTCGTCATCCCGTCCGTCATCGAGCAGACCTCGCGCGGGGAGCGCTTCTTCGACATCTACTCGCGCCTGCTCAACGAGCGGATCATCTTCCTCGGCACGCCGATCGACGACCAAGTCGCGAACCTCGTCGTCGCCCAGATGATCCATCTGGAGTCCGAGGATCCCGACAAGGACATCAACATCTACATCAACTCGCCGGGCGGCTCTGTCTACTCGGGGCTCGCGATCTACGACACGATCCAGTTCATCAAGCCGGACGTTGCGACGACATGCGTCGGCATCGCGATGTCGATGGGCGCGCTGCTCCTCGCGGCCGGCACGGAGGGAAAACGCACTGCGCTGCCGAATGCCAAGATCCTGATTCACCAGGTCTCGGGCGGCTTCCAAGGGCAGGGCACCGACATCGAGATCCAGGCCAGGGAGACGATCAGTCTCAAACGGCGCCTGGAGGAGATCATCGCCCTCCACACGAATCAGCCAATCGACAAGATCTCGAAGGACATGGAGCGCGACTACTACATGACGGCGGAAGAAGCGGAGCAGTACGGCATCGTCGACCAGGTGATTGCCCACCGTTAGGGCATAGACGAATCCCCCGGACCGAGGTAGAAGAAGAGATATGGCACGCGCAACCGACGGCAACGAGCAGCTCCTCTGCAGCTTTTGCGGCAAGAGCCAGCGCCAGGTCAAGAAGCTGATCGCCGGCCCGGGCGTCTACATCTGCGACGAGTGCATCGATCTCTGCAACGAGATCATCGACGAGGAGCTGACGACTCCGGCCCAGCTCGACCTCGACAACCTGCCTCGCCCGCGCGACATCTACGAGGTCCTCAACGACTACGTCGTCTCGCAGGAAGAGGCCAAGCGGACGCTTTCGGTCGCCGTCTACAACCACTACAAGCGCGTGCAGATGGGCCAGGAGGACGACGAGGTCGAGCTCCAGAAGTCGAACATCCTCCTGCTCGGCCCGACCGGCTGCGGCAAGACGCTGCTCGCGCAGACGCTCGCGCGGATCCTCAACGTTCCCTTCGCGATCGCCGACGCGACCGCGCTGACCGAGGCGGGCTACGTCGGGGAGGACGTCGAGAACATCCTGCTCAAGCTGATCCAGGCGGCGGACTTCGACATCAAGAAGGACGAGACCGGGATCATCTACATCGACGAGGTGGACAAGGTGGCGCGCAAGGCGGACAACCCGTCGATCACGCGCGACGTGTCGGGCGAGGGCGTGCAGCAGGCGCTGCTGAAGATTCTCGAGGGGACGGTGGCCTCGGTGCCGCCGCAGGGCGGGCGCAAGCACCCGCACCAGGAGTTTCTCTCGATCGACACCACCAACATCCTCTTCATCTGCGGCGGCGCGTTCGCCGGGGTCGACAAGATCATCGCGCGGCGGATCGGCAAGAACGCCCTCGGGTTCGGCGCCGACATCCGCTCGAAGCACGACGTCGAAGCCGCGGAGCTGCTCGCCGAGGTGATGCCGGAGGACCTGCTCAACTTCGGGCTGATCCCGGAGTTCATCGGCCGGCTCCCGGTCGTCTCCGCGGTGCACCAGCTGCGGCGCGAAGACCTCGTCCAGATTCTCGAGGAGCCCAAGAACGCGCTCATCAAGCAGTACCAGCGCTTCTTCGGCTACGACGGGATCGAGCTCGTCTTCACCGACGACGCGATGTGGGAGATCGCCGACCGCGCGCTCGAGCGCGAGACCGGCGCGCGCGGCCTCCGCTCGATCATCGAGGGAGCCCTGCTCGACGTGATGTTCGAGCTGCCTTCGCGGCGCGACGTCACCAAGTGCGTGATCACGAAGGAGTGCATCGCGCAGGGCATTCGCCCGACGCTCGTCACGAGCGCGGAGGCCGCCGGCGACGAGCCGGACGAGCCCGTCGAGCAGACGGCCTAGTAGTTTTCCCGACATGAGGACGATCGCCGCGATCGTCGGCGTTGTCTCGCTGGCTGCGGTCGACTACACGGCCCAGGCCGGCGCGAGCCCCGGCGGCGGCGGCGGCTGTGCGGCGTACAACTCGCACGTCCCACCCGGCAAGCACTTCTCGAAGGCGATCGACAATCCGTACTTCCCGCTGCCGGTCGGCCGGACGTTCGTGTACCGCGGGGTTGAGAACGGCAAGAAGGAGCTCGACCGGATGCACGTCACCGGCAAGACCAAGCACGTCGCGGGGATAACCGCGACCGTCGTCAGCGACAACGTCTACGAGCCTCCGCCGAAGCTCCTGGAGAAGACCTTCGACTACTACGCGCAGGACGACCACGGGAACGTGTGGTACCTGGGCGAGGACACGAGGGAGTTCCTGTCCGGCGGCAAGGTCGACCGCTCGGGCTCCTGGCTCGCGGGCGTCAAGGGTGCGAAGCCGGGCCTGATCATGAAGGCGAACCCCCAGGTGCCCGACGCGTACCGGCAGGAGTGCCTCTCGGGGGAAGCGGAGGACCTCGCGTGGGTGGTTGCCCGCGGTGGCTCCGTGAAGGTTCCGGTTGGTAGGTTCCACCCGGTGGTCCGGACTCTGGAGTTCTCCCAGCTCGAGCCGGCGATCGTCGAGCGGAAGGTCTACGCACCACGGGTGGGCATCGTCTCCGAGCACCAGCTCTCCGGCGGTCACGAGACGCTCAAGCTCGTGCGGGTGACCGGATGAGCACGATCGAGGTCGGATCGGAGTTCGGCCCGTCGTCGTGGATCGACGTGCCGCAGGAGAAGATCCAGGCATTCGCCGACACGACCGGCGACCACAACTTCATCCACGTCGATCCCGAGATGGCGGCGCAGACCCCGTTCGGCGGCACGGTCGCGCACGGCTACCTGACGCTCTCGCTCCTGCCGCAGATGTCGTACGAGGTGCTGCCGCACGACGAGCCGGGCGCGGGGATGGCGCTCAACTACGGCCTCAACAAGGTCCGCTTCCCGGCTCCGGTGCCTTCGGGCTCGCGCGTCCGCGGCTCGTTCGTCGTCGGCGCCGTCGACGAGGAGGACTGGGGGCGGCAGGTCACGATGACTGCGACGATCGAGCGCGAGGACGGCGACAAGCCCGTCTGCGTGGCCGAGGTCGTTTACCGCTACTACCGGCTCTAGCGCCTTCCGGATCCCAGATCGGCAGATTTTACGCGTAACCACGTGTAACAACCGCTGTCCGTGGTATATCTTGGATCCGAAATTCCACGAGTGAGGAGGCGTAATGATCCAGGAGGCGGCCCGTCAACTCGAGAGCCGGTGGAGCTCGGACGAGCGCTGGCGCGGAATCGAGCGGACGTATACGGCAGAGCAGGTGGTTCGCCTGCGCGGCTCGGTCGTCCCCCAGCACACGCTCGCCAAACTCGGCGCCGAGCGGCTCTGGGAGCTGATCCAGCGCGACGAGCCCGTCCGCGCGCTCGGGGCCCTCACCGGCGGCCAGGCCGTCCAGATGGTGCGCGCGGGGCTCGAGGCGATCTACCTCTCCGGCTGGCAGGTCGCCGCCGACGCGAACCTCGCCGGCGCGACCTATCCCGACCAGAGCCTCTATCCCGTGAACAGTGTCCCGGCGGTCGTCCGCCGCTTCAACAACGCGCTGCTCCGCGCAGACCAGATCGATTTTGCGGAGGAACGGAACGGGACGCATTGGCTCGCGCCGATCCTCGCCGACGCGGAGGCCGGCTTCGGTGGCCCGCTCAACGCCTTCGAGCTGATGCGCGCGATGATCGAGGCAGGCGCAGCCGGCGTCCATTACGAGGACCAGCTCTCCTCCGAGAAGAAGTGCGGCCACCTCGGTGGCAAGGTGCTCGTGCCGACGCAGCAGTTCGTCCGGACGCTCAACGCGGCCCGGCTAGCCGCCGATGTCTGCGACGTGCCGACCGTGCTGGTGGCGAGGACGGACGCGCTCTCGGCCGCCCTCCTCACGAGCGACGTGGACGAATACGACCGCGACTTCGTGACCGGGGGGCGAACGGAGGAGGGCTTCTACCGCGTCCGCGACGGGATCGACGCCGCGATCTCGCGCGGGCTGGCGTACGCGCCCTACGCCGACCTCGTCTGGTTCGAGACCTCGACGCCGGATCTCGGCGAGGCGCGGGAGTTCGCGGAGGCGATCCACGAGCGCTTCCCGGACAAACCGCTCGCGTACAACTGCTCGCCGTCCTTCAACTGGCGCAAGCATCTCGACGACGACCAGATCGCGTCGTTCCAGGACACGCTCGGCGAGTGGGGCTATCGCTTCCTCTTCATCACGCTCGCCGGCTTCCACTCGCTCAACGCGGCGATGTTCGACCTCGCCCGCGGCTACGCCGAGGAGCAGATGCCGGCGTACGTCCGGCTGCAGCAACACGAGTTCGAGCTCGAGGAGTTCGGCTACACCGCCACCCGGCACCAGCACGAGGTCGGTGCCGGCTACTTCGACCTCGTCACGCAGGCCGTCGCACCCGACAGCGAGACCCTCGCGCTCAAGGGCTCGACCGAGGAGGCCCAGTTTAGGAAAGAGACGGTGTGAGTACGCTCGCCGACGTGGAGATCCTCGCCCCCGCAGACGAGGAAGTCCTCACGCGCGAGGCCCTCGATCTCGTCGCGCGCCTCCAACGCGAGCTGAATCCCCGGCGCCGCGAACTGCTCGAGCGGCGACACGAGCGGCAGCTGGAGCTCGACGCGGGCGGGCTGCCGCGCTTCCTGCCCGGGACGGCCGACGTCCGCGCCGCCGAGTGGCGGGTGGCCGGGGCGCCGGCCGATCTCCGCGACCGCCGCTGCGAGATCACCGGGCCGGTCGACCGCAAGATGATGATCAACGCGCTCAACTCCGGGGCTCGGGTCTTCATGGCCGACTACGAGGACGCCTGCTCGCCGAGGTGGGAGAACGTCGTCGAGGGCCAGCGCAACGTGACCGATGCCGTGCGCCGCGAGATCTCGCTCGAGACGCCCGACAAGTCGTACCGCCTGAACGAGGAGGTTGCGACGCTCCTGATCCGGCCGCGCGGCTGGCACCTGCCCGAGCGCCACGCCCTCGTCGACGGTGAGCCGGTCTCGGCCTCGCTCTTCGACTTCGGCCTGCACATGGCGCGGAACGCGCGCGAGCAGCTCGAGCGTGGCAGCGGGCCGTACTTCTATCTCCCGAAGCTCGAGTCGCACCTCGAGGCGCGTCTCTGGGCCGATGCGTTCGCGCTCGCGGAGGAGGAGCTCGACCTCCCGCACGGGACGATCCGCTGCACCGTCCTGATCGAGACGATCCTCGCCGCCTTCGAGATGGAGGAGATCCTCTACGAGCTGCGCGACTGGGGCTGCGCGCTCAACGCGGGCCGCTGGGACTACATCTTCAGCGCGATCAAGAAGTTCCGCGCACGCGACTGGGTGCTCCCCGACCGAGTGCAGGTGACGATGACCGTGCCGTTCATGCGTGCGTACACCGAGCTGCTTGTCCGTTCCTGCCACCGTCGCGGTGCCCATGCAATCGGCGGGATGGCGGCCTTCATCCCGTCGCGGAAGGATCCCGAGGCGAACGCGATCGCGCTGGCGAAGGTGCGCGAGGACAAGGAGCGCGAGTCGGGCGACGGCTTCGACGGCTCCTGGGTCGCGCATCCCGACCTCGTGCCCACCTGCACCGAGGTCTTCGACGGCGCGCTGGGCGAATGGCCGAACCAGCTCGAGCGGCTACGCGAGGAGGTCGTGCCCGACGAGGCGGCGCTGCTGTCCATCCCGGAGACACCGGGCGAGATCACCGACGCCGGCGTGCGCACGAACGTCTCCGTCGGTGTCCGGTACCTCGACTCCTGGCTCCACGGCGTGGGTGCGGCGGCGATCGACAACCTGATGGAGGACGCCGCGACCGCGGAGATCTCACGCTCCCAGATCTGGCAGTGGGTGCGCCACGGCCGTGTCGAGGAGCAGGTCGTGCGCGACGAGATCGAGGTCGTGGAGGCCGGCGACGAGGCGAAGCAGCTCTTCGCCGCGGTGGCGCTCTCCGAGGAGCTCGAGGACTTCCTGACCCTGCCCGCCTACGAACGACTCGACTGAGGAGGGACGAGATGCCCGGAACGCTGATCACGACCGAGGAAGAGCGAGCCGAGCTGCCGGATGCCGACGCGCCCTGCACCGCCGAGCTCGCCGAGTGCACGTGCCCCGAGTTCTGCGAACGCGACCACGACAACGACTAACGGCAAGGGCGTATCCTCCCTTGCGTCCACTTGGTCGTGGGGAGGGCTCTTTGGCGGACAACCGATCCGACAGCTCTGGCACCCGCAAGGAGCTGAATCGCCAGATGCGGATGGCTGTCAAGCGCTTCGACCTGTCCGAGAGCGACAGGGAGGCATGGGCGTTCCTCTGTGAATGCGGCGACGACAGCTGCCAGGAGTGGGTCACGCTGCCCGTCGAGAGATACGAGACGCTGCAACGGAGCGACCAGCCGGTCCTCGCGCCCGGGCACACGCTCAGCCAGCCCGAGAAGTCGCGCCGGCAGGCTCGGCGCCTCGTGGACGACGCCAAGGCCCTGGAGGCTCAGGCAGACGTCCAGGTCAACCGGGCGAAGCGCAACCTCAGGAAGAAGCCGACCTAGCGGCCGTACACTCGGCGCATGAGCCTCGACAGCACGAAAGCCGACGACATCGCGCTCGTGATCGAGGAAGCGATCGTCGCCGGCGAGCTCGAGCCGGGAACCGTTCTCCGCCAGGAGCAGCTCTCCGAGCAGTTCAACGTCTCCCGCACGCCGATCCGCGAGGCGCTGCGGCGGCTGGCGGCGCTCGGGCTCGTCTCCTTCGTCCCGAACAGGGGTGTCCGCGTCCGCACGATCTCGCGGGAGGAGCTGCACGAGGCGTTCATGGTGCGCGCCGAGCTCGAGGCGCTCGCGACCGAGGTGGCTGCCGCGAAGATCAGCCCCGAGGATCTCGAGGAGCTCGAGATTGCCGAGCAGCACTTCGCCCGGATCTCCAAGGACCTCCGCGCCCGCGAGCCGGGCGAGGCGCGCCGCTCGATCATGGGCGACTGGGTGCGCGCGAACCACGCCTTCCACGACGTCATCTACCGCGTCGCCGACCTGCCGTTGGTGGAGCAGCTCGCGAAGAGCGCGCGGCGCTCCTTCTCCGGCCCTGCGGTCTGGGCGCCGGGCGACCACTCGATCGACGGCCTCTACGCCAAGAACGCCGAGCAGCACCGCGCGATCCGCCAGGCGCTCGCGGCCGCCAGCGGCGAGGGTGCGCGTGCGCTCGCGCGCGAGCACGTCCTCTCGTCGTTCCACATGCTCGAGGCCGTCCTCGAGCAGGTCGGCGGCACCTGGCCGCAGCCGAGGCGGTCCGCCGCTAAGGTCTCCTCATAGTCGCTGCCTGACCACATCTCGCGCATGGATCCGCTCTACAAACCGCAGGGCGTCGAGCAGCGCTGGCAGCAGACCTGGGAGGAGGAGGGGCTCTACGGGGCCGACCCCGAGGCGCCGGGCGAAACGTTCGTCGTCATGCACCCGCCGCCGAACATCTCCGGCCCGCTCACGATCGGCCACTGTCTGCAGCTCTCGCTCGAGGACACGCTCGTCCGCTGGCACCGGATGCGCGGGTTCAACACACTCTTCCAGCCGGGCTACGACCACGCCGGCATCTCGACGTGGGCCTCGATCGGGCGCACGCTCGCGCAGGAGGGACGCAACCAGCGCGACCTGGGCCGTGACGGCTTCGACGCCTACGTCCAGGAGTGGCTCGAGCGCTACGGCGGCACGATCATGAGCCAGTTCCGGCGGCTCGGTGCCTCCCTCGACTACCGGCGCACGCGCTTCACGATGGACGAGGGCTACTACCGCGCGGTCATGCGCTGGTTCGTCCACCTCTACGAGCGCGGTTTCATCTACCGCGCGAACCGGATCGTCAACTGGTGCCCGCGCGACAAGACGGCGCTCTCGGACCTCGAGGTCGAGCACGAGGACGAAGACGACACGCTCTCGTACCTCCGCTATCCGCTCGCCGACGGCTCCGGCCAAGTCACGATCGCGACGGTGCGGCCCGCAACGATCCTCGCCGATGTCGCGGTGGCGGTCCATCCGGACGACGAGCGCTACCGCGGGCTGGTCGGGAGGGAGGTCGTCGTCCCCTTCGTCGAGCGGCGTGTGCCGGTGATCGCCGACGAGCGGGTCGAGCGCGAGTTCGGCACCGGCGCACTCAAGATCACCCCGGGTCACGACCCCACGGACTTCGAGATCGGCCGCGACCACGGCCTCGAGGAGCTGACCGTGATCGGTCCCGACGGGCTGATGAGCGACGCCGCCGGAGAGCTCGCCGGGTTGACGCAGGAGGAGGCCGGGAGGCGCGTGCTCGACTGGGCCTCCGAGCGCGGGCAGCTCGAGAAGCGCGAGCACTACCGCCACTCGGTCGGCCATTGCGAGCGCTGCCACAGCCGGATCGAGCCGCTCGTGATGCCGCAGTGGTGGCTGGCGATGGAGGAGCTCGCGGCACCCGCGATCGCCGCGGTGAAGGAGGGGCGCGTCCGCTTCACCCCCGAGCGCTTCGCGCGCGTCTACCTCGACTGGATGGAGAACATCCGCGACTGGTGCATCTCGCGCCAGATCTGGTGGGGTCACCGGATCCCGGTCTGGTACTGCCCCGACGGCCACATCAGCGTCGCCGAGACCGAGCCCGCCGCGTGCGCCGAGTGCGGCTCGGCCGAGCTCCGCCAGGAGGAGGACGTGCTCGACACGTGGTTCTCGTCGGCGCTCTATCCCTTCGCGACGCTCGGCTGGCCCGACGAGACGCCGGAGCTCGCGCGCTGGTATCCCGGCAGCGTGCTCATGACGGCGCGCGACATCATCTTCCTCTGGGTCGCGCGGATGATCTTCTCCGGCCTCGAGCTGATCGGGGAGGAACCGTTCGCCGACGTGCTCATCCACTCGACGCTGCTCAACCCCGCGGGGCGACGTATGTCGCGGACGCTCGGCACGGGCATCGACCCGGAGGACGCGCTCGAGCCGTACGGCGCCGACGCGACGCGGTACGGGCTGCTCAAGGTGACCTCGAGCCAGGACCCGCGCTTCTCCTTCGGCACGATCGAGGAGGGCCGGAAGCTCGCGAACAAGCTCTGGAACGCGAGCCGGCTCTTGCTGCTGGCCGGTGCGGTGCAGCCGGCGGCCCGGCCGTCGTCGGTCGAGGAGCGCTGGATCCTCGCGCGGATCGACGCGACCCGCGCCGAGCTGGAAGCCGACCTCGCCGCATTCGACTTCGCGCACGGGGTCGAGCGGCTCTATCACCTCACGTTCGACGACTTCTGCGACTGGTACCTCGAGTCGATCAAGCCGCGCCTCGAGGAGGAGGGTGTGCGCGCGACGGCCTTTGCGGCGCTCGAGCGGCTCCTCAAGCTCCTCCATCCCGTGATGCCGCACGTGACCGAGGAGATCTGGACGAACCTGCCGGCTCGCGCCACCCGGCTGATCGTCGCGCCGTGGCCGGAGCCGCAGACCGAGTACGCGGCCGATCTCCACGCGCTCGACGAGGCGCAGACTGCCGCGCGCCTGTACCGGCGCAGCGGCGTCCGGATCGAGATCGGCGGCGACTCGCTGCGGATCTTCGAGGCGGTCGTCCGTCCGTCCGGCGACGGGCAGGGTGACGTCGAGGCCGAGCGCGCGCGGGTCCAGAAGGAGATCGAGCGGGCGGAGCGGATGCTCGGCAACGAGAAGTTCGTGGCGAACGCCGCGCCCGAGGCGGTCGAAGGCGAGCGGCAGAAACTCGCGCAATACCTTGCCGAGCGCGACGCGCTGGGTTGAGTCGCTCAGCCCGTGGCCGACGGACGGCTTCGGGACGGAGCGGATGCGCGCCTTGCTGCGCGAGCTCGGCGAGCCGCAGGAGCGGTTCCCGGCCATCCACGTGGTGGGGACGAACGGCAAGTCGACGACCACGCGGCTGACGGAGGCGCTGCTGCTCGACGCCGGGCTCTCGGTCGGCTCCTACCTCTCGCCGCACGTGCGCGGCTGGGACGAGCGGATCCGCATCGGCGGCGAGGAGGCGGACTTCGAGGGGGCGGTCGCGGCGGTGCGGCCGGCCGCGGAGCCGCTCGGCGCGACGCAGTTCGAGGCGATCACGGCGGCGGCGCTGCTCGCCTTCGCGGCCGCGGAGGTCGACGTCGCCGTCGTCGAGGCCGGCCTCGGCGGCAGGCACGACGCGACCAACGTCCTTCGGAGCCGCGTCGTCGTCCTCGCGAGCGTCGCGCTCGACCACATGGACGTGCTCGGCGACACCCGCGAGGCGATCGCGGCCGAGAAGCTTGCGGTGGTGCAGCCGGGCTGCACGGTCGTCCTCGGAGAGCCCGAGTGGCGCGAGCTCGCCGAGGAGAACGGCGCAGCCGCCGTCGTCGTCACCGGGCGCAGCAACCTCGCACTGGCGATCGCAGCGGCTGAGTCGTTCTTCGGCGGGCTGGTCGACCCGCACGCCGCCGACGACGTCGCGCTGCCCGGCCGGCTCGAGCGGCGTGGCGACGACCCGCTCGAGATCTGGGACGGAGCGCACAACCTCGCAGGCATCGGCTGGTTGCTGCCGCGGCTTCCCGCGGTGCCGCCCGGCGGCTGGACCGTCCTCTGCTCGGTTCTGCGCGACAAGCGGCCCGGGATGATGCTCGAGGCGCTTTCCGTGCTCGGCCCGACGCTCGTCGCGACGGAGAGCCGCAACGGTCGCGCGTTGCCCGCCGCGGAGCTCGCCGCGCTCGCCTCGGCCCACTTCGACCTGGTGGAAGCGGAACCCGAGCCGACGGCCGCACGCGCCCGCGCGGTCGAGCTCGCGGGCCCCGGGGGCGCCGTGCTCGTCACGGGCTCCCTGTACCTTCTCGCGGACCTGAGTGGCGAGCACAGCGACCCATAACGCCCGGGAGAGCAGGGCCCAGAAGCTCTCGATGTTCGCCATGGCGGCTATCGTCCTTGCCGCCGCGATCGGTTCCGCCTTTGCCGCGGGCTGGGTTATCGGCAGGATGCTCCTGTGACAGTCGCCAGCTTCCTCAGCACCGGCACCCAGCACGCGATGCTCAACGGGCTTGCCTTCTTCGCCTTCGTGCTCTGGCTCTGCCTCGGCTTCTGGACCTACAAGGACGCGAAGCGGCGGATCGAGGACCCGTTGCTGATCGGGATGTCGGTGCTCCTTGCGCTCGTGATCCCGTTCCTCGGTCCATTCGTGTACATGCTCTTCCGCCCGCCGGAGTACCTCGAGGACGTGCGCGAGCGGGAACTCGAGATCAAGGCGATGGAGGAACGGATCGCGGCGGTCGACCTCCGCTGCCCGGTCTGTCACGCCGAAGTCGACTCCAGCTATCTCATCTGCCCCGTCTGTACGACCAAGCTCAAGCAGGCGTGCGTGAGCTGCGCCTCGCCGCTCGAGCCGATCTGGCAGGTGTGCCCGTACTGCGAGAAGCCGATCGAACCCGCTGTGCCGGGGGCACCGCCGGCGCTCGGCACGCGGCGGGCTCGGCGCACCAGCAGCGGGCGCTGACGTGGCCGTCGAGCGCAGTCTGATCCTGATCAAGCCCGACGCGGTACGGCGCCGGCTCGCCGGCGAGATCCTCGGGCGGATCGAGGCCCGCGGCTTCGAGATCCGCGGGGCGAAGCTCGTCACCGCCGGCCGCGAGCTCGGGGAGGAGCACTACGCCGAGCACCGCGAGAAGCCGTTCTTCGGCGAGCTCGTCGAGTTCATCAGCTCGGGCCCGACCTGGGCGCTCGTGGTCGAGGGCGAAGGAGCGATCGCGACCCTGCGCGCGACGATCGGCGCCACCGATCCCGCGAACGCCGCGCCGGGGACGATCCGCGGCGACCTCGCCTCCTCGATGCCCGACAACCTCGTGCACGGCTCCGACTCCCCCGAGTCGGCGGAGCGTGAGATCGCGCTCTGGTTCGGTGACTGACCCCACCGTCGAGGCCTGGACGCGCGAGAACGAGCGGTACACGGACGCGCGTGCGGAACAGGCGTGGGCGGCCGAGGAGATCACCTGGGGCGTCTGGAACGTCCCCGAATCCAAGCTCCACGCTCTGCCGGACGTGGCCGGAAGGGAGGTCGTCGAGCTCGGTTGCGGCACTGCGTACTTCGGCGCCTGGCTGAAGAAGGCAGGCGCCGCACGGGTCGTCGGCGTCGATCCGACTCCCGCACAGCTCGAGACGGCGCGTCGCTGCGAGAAGCGCTTCGGCCTCGGGCTCGAGTTCGTGGAAGCGTTTGGAGAGGACGTGCCGCTTCCGGACGCGTCCTTCGACCTCGTCGTCTCGGAGTACGGCGCGTCGATCTGGGCCGACCCGTATCGCTGGATCCCGGAGGCGGCCCGCCTGCTGCGTCCGGCCGGCGAGCTCGTATTCCTCCGCAACTCGACAATCGTCATCCTCTGCTCGCCCGACGAGGACGTCGCCGCGGTGGAGACGCTGCAGCGTCCGCAGTTCGGGATGCACCGCTTTTCGTGGCCTGACCAGGGCGTCGAGTACCACCTCCCGCACGGCGAGTGGATCCGGCTGCTGCGTGCGAACGGCTTCGAGATCCTCGACCTGATCGAGATCCAGGCACCTCCCGACGCCGAGACGCACGACCACTACGCCTACGTGACCGCCGACTGGGCGCGGAAGTGGCCCTCCGAGGAGATATGGCGAGCCCGCCTGCACCGCCCCTCCTCCTAGCGTCGACCTCGCCGCGGCGGCGCGAGATCCTCGAGCAGCTCCGGATCCCATTCGACGTCGTCGCGCCGCGCTACGAGGAGACCGAGGAGGATCCGGTCGCGCATGCGCTCGGCAAGGCGCGGTCGGTGCTCGCCGAGGCGGACGGCCGCCCTGTGCTCGGCTGCGACACCGAGGTCGTCTGCGAGGGCCGCGTCTACGGCAAGCCGGCCGGGCCGCAGGAGGCCGAGGAGATGCTGGAGAGCCTCTCGGGCCGAACACACGAAGTGGTGTCCGGCCTCGCGCTGATCACGCCGATGTGGGAAGAGGTGCGGCACGAGACGACGCGCGTGGCCTTTCGCGGCCTGACACCGCGCGACATCGCGCGGTACGTGACCAGCGGCGAATGGGAGGGCCGCGCAGGCGGGTACGCGATCCAGGGTGAGGGCGCGGCGCTCGTCGAGCGGATCGAGGGCGACTACCTCAACGTCGTCGGCCTGCCCACGGCGCTTCTCGTTCGACTCCTCGCCGAGCGCTTCCCCGGCACGTACGGGTTCGGTTGAGCGAGAGCGCGGTCAGAGCGGCGGTCGAGGTGGCGGCTGAGCACGGGCTGCGCAGCGACGACCCGGTCGTCCTCCGCGACTCCTGGCACGTGCTCGTCCATCTGCGGCCGCTGCCGCTCGTCGCGCGGGTCTCGAGCGGCCGGCCGTACCCGGAAGGGCCGCCCGAGGACGACGTGATCCGCGAACTGGCGGTCGCGTCCCACGCTGCCCGTGCGGGCGCGCCGGTCGTGCGGCCGTCCGACCTGCTCGATCCCGGCCCGCACCGGCACGGCGGCCACATCGTCGCCTTCTGGCGGTACGTGGAGCCGAAGCGCGAGGTGGAGCCGGTGGCGGCAGGCCAGGGACTGCGTGAGATCCACGAGGCGCTGGCCGACTACGAGGATGAGCTGCCGTTCCTCCACACCGACGACCTCGCCAGGATCACCGACAGCCTCGAGCCGTCCGCCGACGTCGAGTTTCTGCGAGAGCTCGGACTCCGACAGCCGGCCGGCCGCTCGCAGGCGCTGCACGGCGACGCCCATCTCGCAAACTGCCTGCCCGGGCCGCTCTGGCACGACTTCGAGACGGCCTGCCGTGGCCCGCGAGAGCTCGACCTCGCGGCGCTCGCGCTCTCGGCTCGGGTACGCGACGACGACGCTTCGCGCATCGCCCTCGAGGCGTACGGCGACCACGACGCAGACCTGCTCGAGCAATTCCTCCCGGTCTACGCGGCGTGGATCTACGCGTCGTTCATGGTCGCACTGCCGCGCCGGCCGGAGCTCGGCACGGTGCTCGCCGAGCGACTGAGCTGGCTCCGCGACACCTACGCCTAGCCGGAAAGCCAGCCGCAATGGTGGGGTGTCCGCTTCCTTGACCCCGGTTTGCGAGCAGTATGTTGTTCCTGCCATCCCGACAACAAAAGGAGTAGGCCGTGCTAGCTACCTACACGTTCGGCGACGTCATGTGGACGATGTTCGTGTTCTTCGCCTGGATCCTGTTCTTCTGGATGCTCTTCGGCGTCTTCGGCGACCTGTTCGGCCGGCACGACATCAGCGGCTGGGCGAAGGCGGGCTGGACGGTCTTCGTGATCATCCTTCCGTTCCTCGGCATCTTCGTCTACCTCATCTCCCAGGGAAAGGGCATGGGCGAGCGGGCCCAGCAGAGGGCTCAGGCCCAGCAAGCGGAAGTGGACACCTACGTGCGCTCGGTCGCGTCGTCCGGCTCTCCCACCGAGGAGATCGCCAAGGGCAAGGAACTCTTGGAGTCCGGTGCGATCACCCAGGCCGAGTTCGACCAGCTCAAGGCGAAGGCACTCGCGGCGTAGCCTCTGGCGACAGGATCTCGCTCGAGCCGGAGTTATCGGCCGAGCCGAGTGCGTCGGCGGATGCCGAGGCGCTTCTGGACGGCACGGTCTTCCTCGCCGTCCTTCTGCGCTGCCCAGATGAAGGCCCAAACGACGACCGCGAGCGTGAACACGCTGACGGCGGCAATCACTATCCCGAGGAAGGTGCTCACGGCGGCAGCTTAGGCTCAAGCGGGCGGGAGGCCGCTCGCCTGGGCGGGTGTTCCGGAATAGCCTCTGAAGCCGCCATGACATGATCGACGGCATGGCCGGGCGGCTCCACCTGGAGAAGAGCCTAGTCGTGCCGCGAGAGCGCGTCTTCGCTGCATTCGTCGACGCCGAGCAACTTCGCCGTTGGTGGGGCCCCGCCGGATTCACCGTCCCGCGCCTCGAGTTCGGTGCGGTGGAGGGAGCTAATTACCGGATAGCCATGTAGCCGCCAGATGGGATGTCTTCCACATCCGTGGAACTTTCCGTGCTGTCGAACCGCCACGACGCCACGTCTTCACGTTCATCTACGAAGAACCTGATCCACTCGACCAAGAGACGCTGGTCACGTTGACGTTCGACCCAAAAGATGCGGGCACTCGCGTCATCCTCGATCAAGGCCCGCTCACGACCGCGGCACGCTTGGAACTTCACCGTGAGGGCTGGACGGACACGCTCCAGCGGCTCGAGCGGTCGCTCGTCTGAGGTATCGCTCTCGCCTGGGCCAGTGTTCTTGAGCGAGTCCTAGGCGGGGTTGCGGGCGCGGTCTTGTACGTACTGGACGAAGGCGATGCTGCGGTCTACTGATCCGGGCCGTGGTGGTGCGTTCCATTTCACTAGCCGGTCTTGGCGGACTTGCCAGATCAGGCCGCGCCACTCGATCGGCATCGTTTCGGCGACCCAGTTCAGCGCTTCCTGTTTGGAGATCACCTCGCCGTGCTGGAGGGTGTAGAGCATTCGGCTGACGGCTTCGACGGCGTATCTCTGCGTCCACGAGATGTCGAAGCTCGCCCATGTCTTTAGGTCGACGAGGAAGTTCTCGATCTGCGGTCGCATCTTCGTTTGCAAGACGGCAGGTGGAACCTCGCAGACGAAGGCGCGCGGATCGACTCCCGCGAGGACGAAAGGACGGTTGCCTAGAACCCACCGGACATCCTCGGTGTTGCAGTGAGGAGACCGCTCCATCTCACGGCTGCCCCGGTTGACATACAGCCACGGTCGCCCCAGCGCGGCCAGTGTCCCGAGGTCCGTCTGCGGGGCGTATGAGCCTTCAAAGTTGGATGCCCAGTAACTCGGCCAGCTTGGCATCTCCTCGTGCAGCCCTCGAAGTGCGCACTCTTCGCCGCTGTTGACGTCGCCGTCGGTCACGGCGAGGAAGTCGCAGTCGCTTGCGGCGTCGCCGGCGGCGAGCGCGAATGACCCCGTCAGATAGATGCCCACCAGTCTGACGTCCAAGATCGCGGAAACCCGAACCACGAACCGCGCCAAAAGGTCGTTCAACTCAGCAAACGGCGTCGCCGTCAGCGGGTCACGGTGTACTCCGGGGAGCCGCTCCACACTCCTACGCTGTCAGATAGTCGCCTGGGCCCGGCGTGCTCTCGCCTGGCGTGCACTTTCGGCTGGCGAGAGCGAGAGAGATATCGGGGTGCCCAGATTCGAACTGGGGACCTCTCCGACCCGAACGGAGCGCGCTACCAGGCTGCGCCACACCCCGAGAACGGGCCATAGGGTAGCTAGCGATGCTCCGGGCGGTCCTCTTCGACGTCGACTTCACGCTGGCGCGTCCGGGACCGGAGCTCGGGCCGGAGGGGTACGTCCGCGCCGGCGAACGCCATGGGCTCCATCTGGAGCCCACCCGCTACGAGGCCGCCCGCGACGCCGCTCTCGTCGATCTTCGCCGCCATCCCGAGCTCGAGCACGACGACGAGATCTGGTTCCGCTTCACCGAGCGCATCGTCCGCGGCATGGGCGGCGATGCCGACTCGGCCTATGACTGCGCCGTGGAGATCACGCGCGCCTGGGAGCATCACGCGAACTTCGAGCTGTACAACGACGTGCCGGACGCGCTCGCGACGCTCCGCACCGCCGGCCTCCGCATCGGGCTCGTCTCGAACTCGGCGCGCGACGTGCGCGAGTTCGCCCGCCACCACGGGCTCGACGTCGACGCCGGGATCAGCTCCTTCCACCACGGCCGCACCAAGCCGCACGCGTCGATCTTCCGCGCCGTCCTCGATCTCCTTGGCGTAGAGCCGGCCGAGGCCGTGATGGTCGGCGACACGATCGCGGACGACATCGAGGGCGCGCTCGCGCTCGGCATGCGCGCGATCCTCGTCGACCGCGAGGGCGTGCACCCTGAGTTCGAGCCGCGGGTCGAGACCCTGACCGAGCTGGCGGGGCTACTCGCGATCTAGTTCTTGTCGGCGCGTTCGAGGAACGGCCGGATGAGGTCGATCGGGGCGGGGAAGATGATCGTCGACGTCCCGGAAGTGCTGCCGACCTCGAGCAGCGTCTGCAGGTAGCGCAGCTGCAGCGCGATCGGGTGCTCCTCGATCACGAGCGCGGCGTCCTTCAGCCGCTCCGCCGCCTGGAACTCGCCCTCGGCGTTGATGATCTTCGCGCGGCGCTCGCGCTCGGCTTCCGCCTGGCGGGCCATCGCCTTCTGCATCCCGGCGGGGATCTCGACGTCCTTCACCTCGACGATCGAGACCTTGATCCCCCAGGGGCCTGTGGCCTCGTCGATGATCTCCTGCAGGATCGCGTTGATCTTCTCCCGCTCCGACAGGAGCTCGTCGAGCACGTGCTGGCCGAGCACCGAGCGGAGGGTTGTCTGCGAGATCTGGGACGTCGCAGCCATGTAGTTCTCGACCTGCACGATCGCGCTCTTCGGGTCGACGATCTTGAAGTAGGCAACGGCGTTGACCCGCACCGGCACGTTGTCCTTGGTGATGACGTCCTGGGGCGGGACGTTGAGCGTGACCGTCCGGAGGTCGACCTTCACGATCTGGTCGACGATCGGGATCTTCCAGACGAGGCCGGGACCGCGCGGTGGATCGAGCAGTCGGCCGAAGCGGAAGAAGACGGCCCGTTCGTACTCCCGCAGCACCTTGACGAATCCGAGCACGGCCCGATCCTATCTCCGTACCGTCAGCTGAAGCCCGTCCACGGCCTGCACCTCGACCTCCTCGCCGGGCACGAGCTCGGACTCGTCGGCGGCATGCGCCTGCCAGAGGGCGCCGTCGACGAAGACGAGGCCCGGGCCGCGCACGTGGCCCGTCTGTCCGACCATCGTGTGCACGCCCGTCTCCACCGGCAAGCGCTGCGCTCGTAGCGCCTTCCCGGTCGCAAAGACCCAGAAGATTGATATCGCCGCGCCGATGCCGACGATCAGCCACAGGTTGACGCGATACGTGCCGGGCTCGTTCTGGAACAGGAGCGCAAGGCCGAAGAGGAGCGAGATGACGCCGCCTGTGGTAAGCACGCCGTGCGTCGGCGCGTGGAGGTCCACGACCAGCAGGGCGACCCCGAGCAATATGAGCGCCAGCCCTCCCCAGCTCGGCGTCAGCACCGAGAACCCGTACAGCGCCAGCACGAGGCAGACGGCTCCGAGAGCGCCCGGGAGGACCACCCCCGGATGGAGCACCTCGAAGATGAGCCCGACGACCCCGAGCAGGAAGAGGAGGCTGATCAGGTTCGGGTTGATGATCGTGTTGAGGAAGCGCGTGAAGAACCCGGGCTTGACCGTGTCGATCTCCGCGTTGGCGAGATGTAGCGTGAAGGGCCGTTGCGTGTACTTCGTGTGGTAGCCGTCGAGTTGCTCGAGGAGAGCAGGCAGCGTGGGCGCGACCGCGTCGATCACGTTCATCTCGAGCGCTTGCTGCGCCGTGAGGTTGGACGCGACGCGCACGGCCTTCGCAGGCCACCTCGTGTTGCGGTGATGGGCCGCCGCCAAGGCCGTGAGCGAGGCGACGGAGTCGTTGATCACCTTGCGGCGCAGGTCCGAGCCGATGTTCTGCCCGTTCGAGTTGATCGGCGTCGACGAGCCGATGTTCGAGTCCGGCGACATGGCGAGGACGTCGGCGGCCTGCGAGACCCAGACGCCGGCCGAGGCGGCGCGTGAGCCTTCCGGCGAGACGTAGACGATCACGGGCACCTTCGAGGCGAGCTCGGCCTGGTAGATCGTCTTCATCGAGCTCGAGAGCCCGCCCGGCGTGTCGAGCAGGATCACCGCGGCGTCGTAGCCGTCCCTCGCCGCCTGTGAGAGCTTGTTCGTGACGTAGCCCTGCGTGACGGGGTTGATCTCGAGATCCGGCCCGAAGGTGATTGCGAGCACGCGCGGCCGGGAGTTCGCTTGCGCCGCTGCGGCGACACCGACGAAGACGAGCGAGGCAAGCACGACGAGGAGCGCCTGCTTCATGATGCGATCAGGATAGATCGCGCCACGATTCCGGCGTAATCTTCTGGACATGCCCGATTGGGTCATCTGGGCCATCCTCAGCGTTCTCTTCGCCGTCGGCGAGATCTTCACCCCTGGGCTCTTCTTCCTCGGGCCGATCGCACTGGCTGCGCTGGCCGCCACAGTGGTTGCTGCGCTGGGAGGAGGACTGTTGGTGCAGATCATCGTCTTCGGCGTCGGCTCGTTCGCGGCGGTCGGCCTCCTGCGCCCCCTCGCTCGGAGGCATTTGACGATGCCGCGCGCGATCCGCACCGGCGCCGCCGCGCTCGAAGGCGCGAAGGCGGTTGTCCTCCAGCGCGTGGACAGCCGCGGCGGGCGCGTCAAGATCGGGGGAGAGGAGTGGAGCGCTCGCTCCTACATGCCCGACGAGGAGTTCGACGTCGGCGCCGAAGTCGAGGTCGTCCAGATCCAGGGCGCAACAGCCCTGGTCTACCGATAGAGACAAGAGAAGAAGGAGCCGAGATCCCGCATGGTCGCCCTGATCCCCATCATCATCGTCGCCCTCCTCGTCATCGTCACCCTGGCGCGGACGATCCGCATCGTTCCCCAGGCCCAGGCCGGCGTCGTCGAGCGCTTCGGCCGCTACTCACGCACGCTCACGCCGGGCCTGACGCTCGTCGTCCCCTTCGTCGACCGCATCCGGGCGCTGATCGACCTGCGCGAGCAGGTCGTCTCGTTCCCGCCGCAGCCGGTGATCACCGAGGACAATCTCGTGGTCAGCATCGACTCGGTGATCTACTTCCAGGTCACCGACGCGAAGGCGGCGACCTACGAGATCGCGAACTACATCCAGGCCATCGAGCAGCTCACGGTCACCACGCTCCGCAACGTGATCGGCGGGTTGGCGCTCGAGAAGACGCTCACCTCGCGCGACGAGATCAACGGCCAGCTGCGCGGCGTGCTCGACGACGCGACCGGCAAGTGGGGCATCCGCGTCAACCGCGTCGAGCTGAAGGCGATCGACCCGCCGGCGTCGATCCAGGACTCGATGGAGAAGCAGATGCGTGCCGACCGGGAGAAGCGGGCCACGATCCTGCAGGCGGAGGGCGCGCGACAGTCCGAGATCCTCCAGGCGGAAGGCGAGAAGCAGTCCGCGATCCTCAGGGCCGAGGGGGAGAAGCAGGCCACGATGCTGCAGGCCGAGGGCCAGGCCAAAGCGATCGAGACGGTCTTCAGCGCCATCCACGAGGGCAAGCCGGACGCCGAGCTGCTCGCGTACCAGTACCTCCAGACCCTGCCGCTGATCGCGCAGGGCGAGGCGAACAAGGTCTGGATCATCCCGAGCGACCTCCAGCAGGCCATCGGACGGGTCGCGGGCGCGGTCAAGGACATCGGTGCGTCGCAACCGCCGGCTGTGACAGACGGGCAGCAGCCGGAGTAGTCTCTTTGCCGCTTTGGTCGAGAAGTCGGCAGCGCTGGAGGACAAACGGCGGCAGCTCCTCGACGCCGCCGTGCGCGTGTTCGCGCGCAAGGGGTACCACGCGAGCCGGGTCGGCGACATCGCCGAGGAGGCCGGCGTCGCCCACGGCCTCCTCTACCACTACTTCAAGTCCAAGGACCAGGTGCTCGAGGCGGTCTTCCACGAGAACTGGAGCCTTCTGGTCGCGCGGATCGAGAGCGTGGAGGAGACCGACGAGCCGGCGGCGGACCAGCTTCGCCACATCTCGGCGATCGTGCTGCGCACCTGGCTCCATCTGCCGGACGTCGTCCGCGTCGTGATCCAGGAGTTCGGCCGCAGCCCGGAGCTGGCCGAGCGGATCGGCGAGCTCACGCTGCCGATCGACGCACTGGAGAGGGTGATCAGGCGCGGTATCGAGAACGGCGAGTTCCGCCAGGACATCGATCCGACCTTCGCGGCGACGGTCGTCTACGGATCGATCGACGAGCTGCTGACGGGCTGGGTGCTCGGCCGCCTGCCGTCCGAGGAAGAGGACGTTGCGAAGGCCGAGCAGACGTTGATCGAGCTCATCCTGGTCGGCCTAGAGGACTCGTAGCAACGAGTTCGGCGAAGCGGGCGGCGCCGACGTTGCCGCCCGACAGCACGATGCCGACGGAACGCCCGCGAGCCTCGACCTTCCCGCTGAGGAGCGCGGCGACTCCGACGGCGCCGCTCGGCTCGGCGACGACCTTCAGCCGGTCGAACAGGAAGGCCATCGCCTCGACGATCTCCTCGTCGTTCACGGTGACGACCTCGTCGACCAGCCTGCGGTTCACCTCGAACGTCAGCTGCCCGGGCTCGGTCGCCTGCAGCCCGTCGGCGATGGTGGGTGGGACGTCGATGCGAACGCGCTCGCCGGCGGCGAGGGAGCGGCGCGTGTCGTCTCCGGCCTCCGGCTCGACGCCGACGGCGCGGATCCCCGGCCGCAGCGCCTTCGCGACGGTCGCGCAGCCTGCCATCAGGCCGCCGCCGCTCATCGGCACGAGGAGCACGTCGAGCTCCGGCGCGTCGGCGAGGAGCTCGAGCCCGGCCGTCCCCTGGCCGGCCATGACGAGCGGGTCGTCGTACGGCCTCACGAGCGCGAGCCCGCGTTCCTCGGCCAGCCGGGCTGCGATCTCCTCGCGGCTCTCCGTCCAGCGGTCGTACAGCACCACGTCGGCGCCGTAGCCGCGCGTGGCGTCGAGCTTCGCCGCCCGCGCGTCCTCGGGCATGACGATCGTCGCGCGCGAGCCGAGGAGCGCCGCGGCGATGGCGACGGCCTGGGCGTGGTTGCCGGAGGAGTAGGCGAGGACGCCGCGCCGCAGTGTGTCCTCGTCGAGCGACGAGATCTTGTTGAACGCTCCGCGAAACTTGAAGGCGCCGCCGCGCTGGAAGCACTCCGCCTTCACGTGGACGTGCGCGCCGGTCCGCTCGTCGAGCGTTCGCGACGTGAGGACCGGGGTGCGATGGGCGACGCCGGCCAGTCGCTGTGCGGCGCGCTCGACGTCCTCGAGTTCGATGCTCATCTGCAGGGAGAAGCGCCCCGCCGGAAGAGGCCGAATCCCCAGAGCCGGCCGTCGAGCACGTAATAGGCCGTGCGCGCTTGCGCCGAATCGCGCACGAGCGCCTCGTAGTCGTGGCAGGTAACTGTGCGCGACGCGCCGGTGAGCTTGTGCACGGCGAGGACAGAGGAGCCGAACCCGAGCTTGTGCCGGCTGTGCCAGCCGGCGGGCCGCCAGAGCGTGTAGACGCCCGAGACCCGGCCGAGCGTGAACTCGACCGCGAGACCCTGCCTGTCGAACGGCCGGTAGGTGAAGTACCACGTCCGGCGCGGGCAGTCGCGGCAGATCCCGTAGAAGGTGCCGAGCGCGGCGCGGACGGCCCGCGGCGACTCGCCGAGCTGCACGCCGCCGAGCGACTTGCCCGGCACGAGAGCTCCGGAGCGGGGGAGGCCCGCGCCGCCGGATGCGGTGAACGAGAGCGCGACCGCGACCGCGGTCGTGGCGACGAGGCTCCGCATATGCTCGCAGTATGTCTCTCTGGGACTCGCTCGCCGGCCTCGAGCTGAAGGTCGACCATTACGAG
>Ga0308175_100000514_pt1 | contig 26502 bp, 18 predicted proteins | sample PhyCR1_3_FD_203893 | JGI IMG/M metagenome (GOLD analysis project Ga0308175, IMG submission 203893) | Soil microbial communities from UC Gill Tract Community Farm, Albany, California, United States - DLSLS.C.R1 | ecosystem: Environmental > Terrestrial > Soil > Agricultural land | place: USA...
CCCGCCCGGCTGAAGCTGCGGGAGAATGTGGCCCACGTGCCGCGCGTCGAAGATCGGGCCCGGCGTGAGTTAGCGGGCTACTACGCCCAGATTGAAAACCTCGATTGGAACTACGGCCGCGTCATCGCCGCTCTGCAGGAATCTGGTGCGCTCTGGAACACCCACGTCATGTTTTTCGCGGACCACGGCGAGATGGCAGGATCTCATGGCATGTTCCGCAAAACAAACCCCTACGAAGAATCAATCCGGACACCCATGATCATCACGGGCGGGCAGCCGGTTTACGGTAAATGGAGAACGGGACGCAAGCCCGTGCTCTCGAACCATGTGGACATCGCGCCAACTGCGTTAGGTCTTTGTGGAATTCAAAAACCGGCGTGGATGGAGGGAACGGATTATTCGCATCACCGCATTGATAAGCCGGCAGGGCCGGAGCCCGACTCAGCTTATCTCCAGCAGATCGTTCCAACCGGTCACGCGGATTCCACCAACGTGCCGTATCGCGGGATCGTGACCACGGACGGATGGAAGCTGGTCTGCCTCGAGAACTTCACCTGGATGCTTTTCAACTTGAACGAAGATCCGTACGAAGAAGCAAATCAGGCGCAGAATAATTTCTTTCGGGCAGAGCGCAAGCGTTTGCTCAATCGGCTTCGGCAGTGGGTCGCGGACACGAAAGATAACTTTTCAGTTCCAACGGAGTAGTTGCCGCGAGTGCGGTAGTAAGATAACCCGGTACGCAAGCGTGCGGTGCGTTCCGCGCCGATGCAATTCCGAGGAGGTGTGGCAAATGTGTGACCAGGAGCATTTCGAAAAGGATCGTGAGGAATTTGAACGTCTCGGCCTTGTGACGAGAAAGCAATTCGGCATCCTCTTAGGCGCAGGTGTTGCCATGATGCTGCCCGAAGTGGCGAACGCGGTGACGGTTACCGAATCGGACGTGAATGTCACGACGCCGGACGGCACTGCCGATTGTTACTTCGTGCACCCTTCGAGCGGCACCGCCCCAGCTGTGCTCGTCTGGCCCGATATCTTCGGCTTGAGGCCAGCTTTCCGTCAGATGGGCAAGCGTCTGGCGCAATCGGGGTATTCGGTTCTTGTCGTGAACCCGTTCTATCGCACGAAGAAGGCGCCAACGGCGGACGCCGGGGCGGCCACGCCGATTGATCAGGTCCGCCCGTTCACACAAGGCTTAAACGAAGGAACGCAGATGACGGATGCGAAAGCGTTCATCGCGTGGCTCGACGGGCAACCCTCGGTGGCGAAGAATAAGAAGGTCGGCACCCAGGGCTATTGCATGGGCGGCCCGTTCGCGTTTCGCACTGCTGCCGCGCTACCGGACCGCGTCGGAGCGGTCGCGACGTTTCATGGGGGCGGACTCGTAACAGATCAGCCCAATAGTCCGCATCTCGAGGCAGCAAAATCGAAGGCACAGTTTCTGATCGCGATTGCGGCCAACGACGATGCCCGCTCCCCGAAGGACAAGGACATCATGAAGGAGACCTTCGCGAAAGCCGGCCTGCCCGCTGAGATCGAAGTGTACGCCGGGGCGGCCCATGGTTGGTGCCCTCCGGACTCGAAGGTATACAACGAGGCTCAAGCCGAGAAAGCCTGGAGCCGTTTACTCGCGCTCTACGGGAAAGCTCTGGTTTAGGATCAGCTTTGCTTTTTATCTAGCCAGTTCAGCCGTTCACTGCGGGCAAGGCGTGGACGGCGGATGCTCAGGATCAATCACGTTCGGTATTCCGCCGAGACAGAACCAGGTCGGGTCGAGCTTAGTACCTCGAACTGTCACGCCGCGGAATCCTGATAACGCGCCGCCCAGGGGCATGCCCACTGCTCCCGTTACAACTTCAGTCAGGGAGCCGTCCGTCCCGCCCGCGTTCCTGTGGTAGTGGCCCGCGAAGATATAGTGCACGCCCGATTGTTCGAGCAAGTCGAGATACCTGCGGCGAGTTGCCTGCGGGATGTTGAAATACTCGTCCGCTTCGTTCGGATCCTTAATGAAGAAAGGAATGTGCTGAAATACCACGACCTGTTGCCGGCCATTGGTCTTCGCTTCAGCCAGCGTGCTCTTCAGCCAGTCTTCCTGCGCCTTCGCCGCCTCCGTCACGTGCTCCGGACTGCGGATCAGATTTGAATTGAGAACAATGCCCAGCATCTCGTCGGTCGAAAACGTGTAGTAATCCCGGCCGATGTTCTTCCGGAAAGCCTCAATGCTCGCCGGCGTCGGTTCGTTCCCGACGTCGTGATTTCCCGCGACGCTGTAAACAGGGATCGTCGGATCGAGTTGTTTCAATACGCGTTTGTATTCCGCGATCTCGTCCGCATTACCGGCCTTGTTCACCAAATCCCCGCAGATCACAACGAACTTGGGATGCAAGCGGTTCACGTTGGCGATGGCAAACTCGAAATTCGCGGTTTCCTGTTTGAAGTTTTGATCCTTGGCATACATCCCAAACTGCGGATCAGACATCACCACGAAGAACCACGGCTGTTGCGCGGCCGCTACGACGGGCAGTAGCAGATATACGAGCGCAACCAGCGCGCGCGAGAAAAACGAGTTAGAACTCAAAGCGCCCCACTACTTGCAGGATGCGAGGATCGGCCGCCCCAGTTATGCGTCCAAAGGTTGTCCCACTGCTAATGTTATTACCCGGCTGGTTGAAGTGCACGTTGTTCGGCAGATTGAAGGCTTCTGCCCGGAATTGGAAGCGCATTCTCTCCTTTATGGGAAAGTTCCGCTGCAATCCCATATCGAGGTTAAAGTAAACAGGGTTGCGCAGCAGATTGCGAGGCGAACTGCCAAATGTACCCAAGGCATTTGGCGCAAAGGCCGCGGTATTGAAATATTGGCTGATCGTTTGCGCCCTCGACTGGCTCGGCAGATACGGATTGCCAATCAGGTCCGCGCGGTCTAGACCGACCCCTGACAACGAGCGGTCCTGGCCCGAGATGATCGTGAATGCCGTCCCGCTACGCCACGTGAGGATCCCAGTCACTCCCCATCCACCCAGAACGGAACGTACAAGGCGCGGCCCGAAACTGACCTTAGGCAAATCCCAAATTCCATTGACCGTGAAATTATTCGGAGTGTCGAAATCTGATAGCCCGTAATTGAAGGCCCGATTGAACGGGTCGGGTGAAGACAGTGAAAATTGTTGGTCCACGGACTGGTTATCCAGCGACTTCGAACGCGTGTAATTAGCAACAAACGTCACTCCATGACTGAGTCTTTTTTCGAGCGACATCTGGAGGGCGTTGTAATTCGATACGCCGCCGTTCGTCATCTGAATCAACGAAGCGTAATACGGATACAGCGGTCGTCGCTGGTTTGTATTGCTGATGGTTGCACCGGATCGATAGATGGCCGGATTTTGCTCCTCGAAGAACTGTAAGTGCACTCCCCGGTTACCCACGTACGAGACGCGTGCGATCAGGTCGGTCGCAAGCTGCTGTTCGATCGTGAAGTTCACAGATTCCATATGTCCCAGGCGCCAGTTCGGATTGAAGTACTGAAAAGTAAGGGGTAGGGCAAAGGTCGCATTCGGGCCCGGATTGACCGGCGCGAACGGAGGGAACGGGTTTTGAGAACCCGCGGTTCCGTATGGATTTGCAAACTGGACTCCGAACAACTGGACAGACGGACTGAATGGAGCATTCTGCACGAAGTTGTTGTAGAGCTTCATAAAGGGCATGAGGTAAAACATGCCAATGCCTCCGCGCAGCACGGTAGAATGAGGGCCCTGCCGGGCGGTGTAGGACACGCCGATCCGGGGTGAGAAATTCCCCAGGTTTTTCTCCATTCCGCCCGCTGGAAAACCTGAATCTCCGGCGAATATCAGGCCCGGCGGCGCATTTGGAAAGCGCTGGGAATGAGCGCCCGCAACGTAGCCGCCCACCTGTTGTGCAACTGGGTCCGTATAGGGCAAGAACGGCTCCCATCGCAGCCCGAGATTTAGAGTAAGGTTCGGTCGTACCTTCCACGTATCCTGAGCAAACGCGGCATACTGCTGGCCGCGAGTGAATTTGACCTTACCGGCGGATTGGGTAAATGTCGATACGTCGCCCAACAGGAAATCCGCCAGCCCGTTTCCTGTGAAGCTTCCGTTGAACGCGTATAGCGGCTCTTCCTGATATCCTGTGCGCGAATCGAAGCGGATGTAGGGATCGATTTCCGCCCCTATAAAGAGCGAATGACTTCCGTGAACATAATTGAGTAACTCGGAAGCTTGCACATCTTCGCGCAGCCATTTACCGGGCGGCTGAGGTGATCCACTTCCCCAGCCCGAGAATCCGGTCACGCTTACACCGGTCTCCAGAAATTCCGGCGCTGGTTTCGCCACATTGGGATTCCCGAAATCGAAGATCGAGAACGGTGCAGTTCTGGTCTGGTTCGAATTCAGAACCAACCCGTCGATCACAAACGAGTTCACCAGCCTTGGCGTGATGCTGAACGTATCGCTGATCTTTCCCTCGCTCGTGGTCTGCACCTGGCCGAGGCGATAGTTCAACAAAGTATTGTTGGCGTTCCAACCCGGGTCGGTGTAGTTAACGAAAAATGTACTGACCGAGATCTGGTGGCGCCCTAACGTGTAATCAACCTTGCCCAGCCCCTGGTGATTCCGCGTTCGGCTTGGTTGTGAGTAGAGCAGCAGTCCGGTGGGATCCGCCGGGGCCGGGATTTTCGCCAACATTGCCGAACTGAGCGCGGAGATGGAACCCGCCGGAATCTGATTATTTGGGAAGGCTCGTCCGGTTGCCGGATTGGTAATGGCTTTCAGGCCGGCGAAGTTGCCGGTTCGTTCGGCCGCTGTGGGTACGAAAGCCGTGTTGCCGTATGTGACGTTGTTGATCGTGGTTCCCTGATAGCTGGCGAAATAGAAGAGCTTGTTTTTGAGGATCGGTCCGCCGATCGTTCCCCCGAACTGATTCCGCTTGAGTGCATCCTGCTGGGCCGCGAAGAAGTTGCGGGCGTTCAGGTCGCCATTTCTGACGTATTCGAAGAGCGAGCCATGCAGTTGATTCGCTCCTGACTTGGTGACGATATTGACTATGGCGCCACCTGCGCCTCCATAGCGCGCATCGAAGTTATTCGTCTGCACGCTGAACTCGGCGAGCGCATCGGGATTCGGGAAGGTTGCGTTTACGTTCGTGATCGGATCGTCGTGCGGTGCCCCATCCAGTTTGTAGGCGACCTGATCGCCGTACGTGCCGTTCACGGAAATGGCGATCGAATCGGAAGTCGTGGCATACGTGCCCGTGTCTTCCCCTTTCCCCGGCACGGTCCCAGGCGCCATATAGACCAGGGTCGCCGCATTACGCCCGTTCAGCGGCAGATTTCCGACATACTTCTCGCCCACAATTTGGCGCAGGGTGCCCGATTCCGTATCCACCATGGACGCGTTTGCCTCAACCGTGACCTCCTGTTGAGCCGACTGCACGGTGAGCTGAACGTTCGCGGTCGCCGGCGCGTTGACGTCCAGTGTGATTCCGGTCTGGCGGTATTTTGCGAATCCCGGCGCGGACGCGCTTAGGTCGTACCGTCCGGGCGGCAGGAAGTTGAACTGGTACCGTCCCTGCTGGTCCGTGACCACGGTCTTTGATACCTGCGTCGCCGTATTTAGGAGCTCCACGGTGACGGACGGAACGACAGCGCCCGCTGGATCCGTAACATTACCGGCGAGCGAAGCGGTCGGGACCACTTGTGACCACATGACTGCACCGGTCAACAACGTGGCGGCAAGCACAGCAAAAGCAACTCTCCTCATGAACTCTTAGCAAACCTCTTAGACTAATTCTTGCTCGCGCGATCAATTGTGACAAGTGGATGTTGCTGGCGATTTACAGTAGGTTCACGGATAGATCGGTCCCCGGCGGCTCACGGCGCAAGCCTGATCCTATATTTGTAAGGACAGGGAGCAGCTATCGGATCTCGATAACGCGATCACCGGCCTCGAGCCTAGCCATGATTCGCGACCATAATTCGCGGAATGAAGCGAACAGATAAGCACGACGGCAATTCCCAAGTCTCACCCAAACTAATCTCGCCCCTGGTTGCTGTAGACACATATCTGCAAAGTCCTCGTCCTTCGAGATGACAATCAGATCGTTGACGCTTGCATATTCTTAGATCTCAGCATCGGAGCAGTCTCTGATGCTTACATCAGACGCATGGGCCGCTTCGGCCTCAAGCTCGGCCGCAATAAAGCGTGCCAGAGCCGGAGGAAGCTGATTGTCGACCAGGAACTTCAAGCTGACCGCAGCACTAGATGGTCGGTTTGACGAGCTGCATACTGGATCGCGGCGAGTAAATCTTCATGTTCCAGAAAAGGGTAATCTTGAAGGATTTCCTCGAAGCTCGCGCCCGCAGCCGCGAGTTCCAGAATGTCGATCACTCGGATGCGCATACCGCGAATGCACGGGCGGCCGCCGCACTGACCATCGTTTATCGTGATGCGATTCAGGCGTTGCGATTGCATAGTAGCCCTGGTCCAAGTCTACAGCTTGACAACGCAACGCACTATCGCGAAGCCGAGCTAGCCGTCGCCTGAAACTCGGCCGATTGTTCCGCCAGGGAACTGCCGCCGATGAATACTGTGTAATCGGCCGCTTCCATCACCCTGCGATTCTCGGCATTAACAAACGACAGTTCCTCGAACCCAAGCGGGAAGTCTACGGATTTGGATTCGCCTGGGTTCAGAGTGATCCGCGTAAATCCCTTCAAACTGCGGACGGGTTGTTCCACGCTTGCGCCCCGGATGCGAATGTAGCACTGCACGATTTCAGTCCCGGGCCGGTGGCCGGTATTGGTCACTGTAGCCGTTGCGTGCACAGGATGTGCGTTCTTGTCGCTTGTAAGCGCCGCGGCGCGGAGGGCCTTTGCAGACACCCGCACGTCCGAGTAAGCGAAAGTTGTGTAACTAAGTCCGTGGCCGAAGGGAAACAGCGGGCTGTTCGGCACGTCCAGATACTTGGATACGTACTTCGTTTCGACCGGGCCTGGATGCTTCGGATCCGGAAGCTGCTCCGGCCGTCCGGTCGGCAGTTGTTGGTAGTAAAGCGGCTCCTGACCAACAGCCCGAGGGAAGCTCATCGTCAACTTCCCGCTCGGCGGCGTTGTGCCGAAGAGTGTATCGACAATGGCGGGACCAGTTTCAACACCGGGGAACCATACTTCCATGATGGCGGGAACATGCGAAGCGGCCCAATCGAGCACGAGCGGTCGACCCGAAAACACCAGCAGCACGACGGGCTTTCCCGTCGCGACAATCGCTTCGAGCAGCTTTTGCTGATTGCCCGGAAGATTCAGGTGGGCGCGGGAAGCTGCCTCACCGCTCATCGCGCTCGATTCACCAAGCGCAAGAATAGCCACATCCGCGCCGCGAGCCGCCTCTACCGCCTGAGCGAACCCCGCGTCCGAGCTGCCCGATATCTCCGTACCCTTCGCGTAAACGAGACGGCCGTTCCCCTGCGTCTGCTCCAAAGCTGCGCGCAAGGTCACGACATCGCCGAAGTTATTCGCGCCTGACCACGCACCCACCATGTCGGCGGAGTCGTCTGCAAGCGGGCCGATGAGCGCAATCTTCTTGCCGCTTGACAACGGGAGCAGCGGAGATGCGCCCGACTGATCGTTCTTCAGTAGAACGAAAGACTCCTGCGCTCCGCGCCGAGCAAGCCGGCGGTGATCCGGAACCGCGTTCGTCACCTCAGGACCGGTCGTGAACGGATGCTCGAAAAGGCCAAGCGCGAACTTGAGGCGCAACACGCGGAGCACCGCCTCATCGAGCGTGGCGACCGAAACGCGCCCGGATGTGACCAAGGCGGGAAGCTGCGTGTCATAGAGGTGCGACATCATGTCGATGTCGACGCCCGAATTCAACCCCTTCGCTGTAGCGCTTGCTCCATCGAGCGCGATTCCGTGATGCTCGAGTTCCATGATGGCGGTGTAATCGCTCACAACGGGACCATCAAACCCCCACTCCTCGCGAAGAATAGTTTTAAGGAGAAACGGATTGGCGCTTGCGGGTACACCGTTCAATGCATTGAACGCACTCATGACGCTCGCCGCACCCGCCTCAATCGCGGCTTTGTAAGGAGGCAGAAACGTTTCGCGCAGCCGCATCTCGCTCATGTCGGTCGTGTTGTACTCGCGTCCCGCTTCGGCTGCACCGTAAGCTGCGAAGTGTTTCACGCACGCTGCGACGCTGTCCGACCCCGAAAGGCTTTCGCCCTGGTACCCGCGAACGTAAGCACGGGCAATCGCCGCTCCGAGGTATGGATCTTCGCCCGCGCCCTCTGTGCATCTTCCCCAACGGGCATCACGCGCAATATCAACCATAGGCGAATAGAACCAGTTAACACCGGCAGTTCTGGCCTCGACCGCTGCCATGTGGGCGAGCGACGAAATGAGTTCGAGATCCCAACTCGACGCAGTGGCCAAAGGAACAGGGAAGATCGTCCGGAATCCGTGAATCACGTCCGCGCCAAACAGTAACGGGATCTTCAGCCGGCTTTGATCGACCGCAGCATGTTGAAAGTGATTTGTGAGCTGCTGCCCCACCGTGTTCAGCATGGAGCCGAGCTTTCCCGACTTAGCCAACTGGTACGAGTCCACGCCATTCGGGCCGGGGGGATTGACGTTGAGCGCCGCCGTTGTCGGACCCGTTGTCGCTGCCTCGCTCGCGCTGTACTGCACGAGTTGGCCAATCTTCTCCTCAAGTGTCATTCGGCGTAGGAGCTCATTCACGCGCCGCTCGACCTTGGGATCTACAAGCTGCGCGTTCGATGGCTTCGCCGGTTCCCGTTCACCTGACGGTTGCGGAGCACGCGCCCGAAGGCGCGCCGAGCAGACACCGGCCAACACCAGCACCGTAAGCATAGGAAGAGCGTAGGCAAGGAAGCGGTTGATCGGAGGCACTGGGACGTCCTGGGATTTGCGCCTTCAGTCTATCGCTACGCCCGGTTCCGAAGCACACGAGTCGGTCTCGATGTATTGCGCAAGAGGAATGTGATGCGATTTGGACAAGCTCAAGGACAATAAGGTATGACCCTCCATGGCGGCCGCGGCTCCGATTCACCGCTCGTCGACTTACGTCGGCGTGGGCAGTTTCTTTTCGCCTTTTTACTTTGGGCGAGTGCCGCGGGTTTCCTCGTAGTCGTCTGCGGCGCTGCTCTGGTCACGTACCATTACGCAATCGCGTTGGCAGAGCGGGTGCGGCTGGGTCTCGGCTTCTCGCCTCCGGTTCACGGGCCCGACTGGTTTCTGCTTCTTGCGCTCCTCTCGGGGCCGTTGCTCGCGTTGGCGATCGTGGCGGGTTTTTTCCGGTGGTATCGGCGAACCTGGCTGCGGCGTGTCGTACAGGTTTGGCCGGACAAGCAGCAAAGGAGCAGATTCTCGCGGTGGCAGCAGATTCCAATAGACAGGACCGGCTCGAAACGCCAGGAGCGGGCGGAATATGTCGGCGCCCTACTCGAATCGCACGCGTGGTCTCACGTAGCCTGCCCGCGATCCCCGGAAGATCACGAAGGTCGATCGGAATGGATCTTGCTGGAGCTAGAAAAAGATATTGCCGAGCGTGCGCTCGCGACCGGCCTCACTATCGGAATCAGCCGTAACCGGTACATCGATCTGTTCACGATCTTCGCGGGAGCTCTGGAGTTGCAATTTCACGTGTTGTCGCGCTTGGGGAAGCGTCCCTCAACTTACGCCTGGCGCTTACTCGTCCAACGCTGCGGGGCGAGTCTCTTTATCAACACGTATCTGAACCGCCAGGATGCGATTGCGCTAAACCTGACGATCAAGAAGGCGGGCATGGGGCTGAAGGCGTCCGGCGACCTGATTGAAAACGCGGCGCAGCATCTGGCAGAGGGCGATTTCGATCTGGATGAGGCGCTGAACCTGCAACACAGCGGGATTTTGGGTATGGCGACCAAGGGTCTTGAGTTAGGGGCAACCATGGCGCTAACCGTCGGACAGGTGGGACTCCACGTTTTGGGAACGTTGATCGAATCCGTTGGAGATGAGCTGACGCAAGGGGCACTGGCCGCGGGCATTCTGTACTATCACGGGATGGCTCTCGCTTCCGACACACTGGCGCTTGATGCGGCGCACCGTGCCACTCCGGCGATGAATCGCAATTTCCGCGAAGGAGTCTGGAAGATGGGTGAGATTGCGGGATCGATCCTGCGGGATTTGGTTCGGCAGAGGCGCACCGCGTTCCGCGCTCGGCGTAGCCAAATTATCCGGTCGCTGCCGAAGAGCGCTTACGCGCGGATTCAGGCCTTGTTTGGACGTGGCGCCCCGGCGGAAACGCAGGCGAGCTAGCGGTAGCCTGGCGTCGCGGGATTTGGCATCAGCTATCGAGCCAGCGATAGATTTCCGCAACTGGCCCTAAGGGCTTGAGTTTGTCTTCAAGAGCGATGCTATTTCCCCAGATAACGTCGGACGCGTCTTCGGCGATCAACTTGATCCGATGACAACCGAGAACACTTTCCCGTTCCACATAGAAACCGTAGGAGCGGCATGCAATGGGGCGAGATTCGTAGACAAGACATGTGCCCGAATCAAGGTCGAGCATAGGGCAGATCACGGGGTGTGACGCGGTGGCTGAGTTCCGAATGCGTTCACGAATCGCGTCTGCTGTCTCGGGCTCGAGCAGCTCAAGATGAGATGCAATGGCCTGCCATTCTTCTCGCGTAACGATCGGCACGGAGGCCAGGCGACGGCAGCAATCGTCACAACCCTTGCGGCAGGGCCATGACTCGTGCTCCGACGTTATCTGTTCGACGCGGATACGGATTTGTTCCTGAAGTACGTGTAGCTGGTTGGTGCTGCTCATGACTGATCAAACCTAGTCGAAGCGACGCAGCCAGATGTCGCGCACCGAGATTTTGCACGGCTGGCTTTCTATCTCGAACCCGATCAGCCCCGGTTGATTGTTGACCGAATCTTTGTTGTCGTCGATGAAGATCGCCATCAACTGACCGTTCATGATGTGCATCATGACGCCGCCACGAGCGATCACCTCGTAGTCATTCCATTCATTGACGAGCACGTACCCACCGAGAGCGCGCTTGTCTCCAATAGTTGCAACGAGGCGGTTGGGTTGGCCCGGCAGCGCCTGTGTGACCTGGCCTCGAAACGCGAGAATGCCCTGCATGGTGTTTTCGGAGTACCACTGGCCCGTGTAATCCGCGGCTTGTGCGCGAACGGGGAACCAGAAATCCGCCTGAGGCCCGGTCATCATAAAGCGGAGGTCATAGGGAGGCAGTCCGGCGGGCTGCGGGCGCGTCCAGGGTACGCCCGTCACGCTGCGGTATTGAATGCCGCCACCGCCGCCGTGCTCGATTTTCATCTGCAGCTTCAGATCGAAGTCGCGTGTTTTGTCCTCGCGATACACGATGTAGTTGTTGCCTCTCGGATGGCCTTCCTGCGTCTCGCCAATCATCAAATTGTTCTCGACGCGCCAGACCGTCGGGTCAGCGTCCCAGCCTGCGAACGTTTTGCCGTCGAAGATCTGCTTGAAGCCAGTGTGTTCGTTGATGTCGTACGGCGCGGGATCGTGGAACTTCGGCATGCCAGGGAGCTTTTCGCCGTTCGGCCCTGTCTTCGGGGGCCCGGCGGCCGGAGATTCGAGCGCAGGGGGAACCGACTGGGCCGGCAGTGTGACCGGGAGTGCCACAACTGAGAGAGCGAGCGCGGCGGCGACGCGAACCGATCCGCAGAGCGAACGGAAGCGGCCAAAGTGATTGAACCCAGGCATGGTTTCGTCCTTTCTAATCCAGGAGGGAGAGAACAATCGGAGTTTAACGTTCTTTTGTTGTTCGTCAGCGATAGAAAGGGATCCAGGTGATCCAGCGCGGACCGTAATGGGGCTCCGGTTGGTTCAGTTCAATCGCACCGAGATCCGGAGCACGGCCCGTGAAGTTGTCATTGATCGTCGGCAGCAACACGCCCGCATCGATGGCCTTTCCTCTCGGGTTGAGCCGGAAATTGAGATCCATAGCGTGATACACGTCGTATCGGTGTGCGGGATCCGGGGGCACGAGATGCTCGAATACGTCGTAGTCCACTTCAATACCGTGTGCCTCCTGGCCGGTGGCCTTCTGAAACTCTGCCAAGGTGGCAAAGGTCCGCCAATCCGCGCCCTTCGGCTCGTAGGCGGTCTTTCCGCTCGCCGGGGCCAACCACTTGTATTGCGCCGTAACGCCGCGATTCGGCCGATATCCGTTGTAGTCGCTGCTGTAGTTGGCCGTGGCGTTTGCCCAGGTCATTATGCCCCGCTTCGGCGTGTCCAGCCCGAGAAACAGGTTGTTACGAAAATGCGCATTCGAGTAGGGATCAGTCGCCGTTTGTTCTGCGATCAATGTGTTCTGGTACGCCAGGATCCCTGCCGGTTTTGCGTTTAGCTTGAACGCTCCGCCTGCGGGTATGTGGTACAAGACGTTGCGGAAAAAGTAAACTGGACCGCCAAAGACGGGCTGCGCGCTCAGGCCATTGTTGGCGGCGTTCACACCTCGATTCTCGTAGACGCGGATGTTGTGCAGGCCGCCGTCCGATTCAATGAAGTCATCGTTCGTCAGGTGAATGTCGTTGTCATAGATATCAATTGATGATGGCTGCCGCTCAGGTTCCGGCTCCGGCGGACCATAGGTCGAGATGTCGATGGCGTCGTGGAAATACGCGACCGCATTGTGCGCGATGACATGACCGGGCCCGTAGACCTTCACGGCAAAGAAGCTGCGCAACTGGTGCGAAGGATAGATACCGGCTGTACGCTGGCCGGCCTGGTTCCAACCGATAAGCCGCATTCGATCCTCGCGCCCAAGGAATAAGTTATCGGAGATAAAGAAATCGCGTGAGTCTGCGTTCTCGGTCCAGATGCCAACGCCGACATCTTCAAAGCGGCAGTTACGAACCGTGAGAGCGACGGCGCCCATGACTTCCTTTTCGCCCGCAAACAATGCAATGTCCGTGTTTCGAAACGTCAAGCCTTCAAAAATATGGTGCTGGGTTGCCACAATGTCGAACAGGGTGTGATTGCCTGCACCGTCAAAGATTGCTTCGCCATCGCCAGCGCCTTTGATGGTGATGGGCTTCTCGGCCGTACCCTTCAGCGCAAGCGACCAGGTGCCTGTGAACGGCGCACTCAGCGGATCCACATAGTTCAGACGTTCCGGGCGATAAAGCCCGGCATGAACGAGGATGGTATCGCCCGGTTGCGCCTTGTTCATCCTGACCGCCGTCCAATCGCCGCGCCCTTCGCCGTAATATGCGGCTTTGATCCCGATGAAGCTGGGCTCCAATTTAGGTCCATCATGGTCAGGCGGATAAACATGGAGCACGCGACCTCCCGCGTACGGCTTCGGCTCGGTCCGAGTGGTCACCGTAACCCGCTGTTCTGCCGTACCCGTCACGCCATCCGGATCTTTAACGACGAATTCGCATTCGTAGCTCGTGGCCGGCTGCAAATTCAGAATGCTGCCGGCGAAGCCATCGGGAACCGTGTAAGTCATGTTCTCGCGCGCACGATAGACCCGCTCGCCGCCGATGCGCAGCAGAGACAAGGCCGGGCGCCATGCTGTAGTTCCCTCCTTCCTAAAGCGGACCTCCACCGTTGCATCGCGGTTTGCGTCTCCTTCAATTGCCCAATCGAATCCCAGGTTCAACAGCGTCGGGTGTTCGACGTGGAAAACGCCCGTGCGAGTCGAGTTCTGGGCGGCCGCCAGACTGAACGAGAAGAAAAGAAGCAACCCAGGGATGCGCATCTAAGCGCTCGATTATATCGCCCGTACCACGCTAAGGGGGCGCTCCGGAATGTTCGGTACCTCTCACCGGAAGATTTCTACTGGGTCGGTGCTACTTTCCATCTTGTCTTCGCCCTGCGATCCGCGCATAATCTAACAACGGTATTTACGTCGGCAGAATAAGTGCGCGCCGAAGGCTCGCCGATTGCCGCTCAGGGCGTTGACAAATCTTTAGGAGGAAGTCCCAGATGACTATCCGATCTGTATTTCTGAGCAGGGCCATCTGTTGTGCGGCTTTTGTTGCTGTTTGCGCTCAGGGTGTTTACTCACAGGAGACCGCCGCGACTCTGGTGGGCACGGTGACAGATAGTTCCGGGGCAGTGGTCGCCGATGTTTCAGTGCGTGCCACCAATCTGGCCACAAATGTGTCCCGCGAGTCGAAAACAGACAGCTCCGGCAACTACACGATTCCATTCTTACCTGCCGGCAACTATAACGTAACGGCAGCGATTACCGGATTTCAAACACAAACAGTCGATCGACTTACTCTTCAAGTTCAACAGACTGCCCGGATGGATTTCAAACTGAATGTCGGCAGTATCAACGAGAAGGTCACCGTTGCTGCCTCGGCGGATGTTCTGCAGACTGAGAACGCCACCGTCGGCACTGTCATCGACTCGGCGAAGATCGTGCAATTACCACTGAACGGGCGCAATTTCATTCAGTTGGCTCAATTAGTTCCGGGCGTCCAACCTGGCACACCCGGATCTATCACGGTACGCCGTGGCAGGGGGTCTGTGGGACAGACGGACGCTGCCTTTGGCTCTACGGCGGCTTCGGCGAATGGACAGCGAGACACCGCCGATCGCTTCTTCCTGGATGGCATCGAAACGATGGACTATGACGCCGTGACGTACAGCTTTTCACCGTCCATCGACTCCATCTCCGAATTCAAAGTAGAAACGAGCACTTACTCCGCCGAATCCGGTTCGGCCCCTGGAGCGCAGGTCAACATGATTACGAAATCGGGGGCCAATGCGGTAACAGGCACTCTGTGGGAGTTTAATCGCAACGACGCTCTCACACAAAGCTACGATGCGATTGCCAACAAAAGCGTTCAACCCGCCCGGCTGAATCGTAACCAGTTTGGCGCCAATATCGGTGGCCCCGTGGTCTTGCCCAAGCTATATCACGGGAAAGACAAGACGTTCTTCTTCTTCAACTGGGAATCCGGCTACGCTGCCCAAGGAGCAACGCCAACGCCGCTCACGATCCCGCCCGCCGCTATTCGGACCGGTAACTTCTCCCAGCTGGTGAACGCGAAAACCAGGGCTCCGATATCGATTGTCGATCCCTTTTCAGGCCAGCCGTTTGCAAACAACATTATCCCTGCTTCCAGGTTAAGTCCACAGTCGCTCGCATTTCTTCAGTTCGTGCCCCAACCAAACCTGAACGCGACCGCCCTCAACAACTACTTGCCGCCGCGATTCACTGCCCTTCCGTATCAGCGTAACTACACGGCGCGTCTGGATCATACTCTTTCGTCCCGAGACACTTTATCCGGGACGTATCTTTTCAACGACACTTACGAAGCTTCTATTCCAATCTGGGGACACGATGAGCGGAACAACCTTGGGCGCACTCAGAACGCGCAAGGTAACGAAGTGCATACGTTCACTCCGGCCCTCATCAATTCGGTGCGCTTCGGGTGGCATACGTTCGACGAATCCGAAGTGTTTGGCACCACCAACGATCCTGCCTTCGATGTGACCGGCAAGATGAATCTTCCGGGCGTTTCTCGTCTACCGCTCGAATATGGGCCACCCACGATCACAATCAACGGCCCGGACGGTGTCTTTAGTGTTTACAACCTGCAGCGGCAGATCGGACCGCGTACTCGCGGCAACTCCATTTATCAACTGCTGGATACCGTGTCGTGGCAGCACGGGACGCATTTCCTCAAATTCGGGATGGAACTGGACCGACGCAATGTGCTTTTCTCACAGTCCCGCGCTCCTCGGGGTTCGTTTACCTTTGACGGCACCTATAGCGGGTCGGCATTGGCTGACTTCATGCTCGGCTACATCAAATCCGACAATCTCAATCCTACCCACACGAATACCGATCTGACTGACGTGACTCAGGCTTATTACGTGAACGACGATTGGAAGACGACGGACCGTCTGACCATCAACTTAGGTCTCCGTTGGGAGTACTTCCAGCCTTATACGCAGAAGGACGACAAAATTGCGGATATCTACCAGAATGGCTTTCTCTTAACAAATGTGTTCACTCCTGCGAACTCGCCGTACGGACGGGGGTTGTTGCAGCGTAACTTGAAAGACTTCGGTCCTCGCTTCGGCTTCGCTTATCGCCCTAGCATTCTGGGCGATTCCGTCATACGCGGTGGTTACGGCATCTATTACACATCGGAGATCTCGAATGCGATTTTCGCGATGGCGGAAGGCGCTCAGGCCACCGCGGGGGCAAGCGTAATCGGCAATCCGAATGGCCGTCCCAACGTCTTTTTCAACGATCCGTTCGCTGCAGCGACAAACAGCGGCGGTCTGCCATTCGCGGTTAGCAACGACCAGAACCTGAAAGACAGCTACATCCAGCAATGGAACTTTAACATTCAGAAGAAACTCCCTGCCAAGATCGTGCTCGATCTTGGCTACGTCGGCTCGAAAGGAACCCGGTTGATCGTCACCTACCCGGATCTGAACATGCCGTTGACCTTAGTCGATCCGCGCACACCAGGTCTTCCGTCCGTTGCCTCTCGCAGGCCGAATCAACTGTTTCAACGGGCTGTTACAGCGGATAAATCCGTGGGTAATTCGATCTATCATGCGCTCCAGGTAAAGGGTGAGCGCCGCCTCGGACAGGGGCTGACCTTTCTCGCCTCTTACACGTATGCCAAATCCATCTCAGGGCCGTCGGATATCGGGGGTCAAGTGGGCGGAGGATTCTACATTGGCACGCCGCAGAATCCCTATTATGCGCGGGGTGACCGTTCCGTTTCGGGCTTCGATCTCAGGCATCGCGTTGTCACGACGGTACTGTATGACATTCCCTTCTTCCGCGGGCTGCACGGCGTAGGCAAATACGCTTTGGACGGATGGCAGGTCTCGACAATCATGACTGCCCAGACCGGTTTTCCCACGCCGATCACTTCGACGCTGGACACAACCGGAACGGGTATCATTTCGCGTCCGAACCAGGTTCTCGGACAAGACGGTAATCTTCCCGCTGATCAGCGGACTTGGCAGCATTGGTTTAACACGAATGCGTTTACCGATGCCCCTTACGGCAGCTTCGGAAACTCCCCACGCACGGGAGCCATACGGCTTCCCGGCTTAGTGAACTTCGACTTCTCTGCCAACAAGGAATTTCGCTTTGCGGAGCGCCGCGGATTGCAGTTTCGTGCCGAGATCTTCAACCTGTTTAATCACTACAATCCCGATCCGCAGACGGTGGACACAAACCTCAAGTCAGCCACCTTCGGATCCATCGGCGGCGGGGTTTCCGGTATAACAACGCGAGTGATTCAACTTGGAGCGAAACTCAATTTTTGATCGGCGTGCTTGCCTCATGCGCCTCATGCAGCACACGTGCGGTTTAATAGAACCTGACTAAAATTGTCGATCCCGGGCCGGCGCGTGGTCGACTGCATGCCACGCCAGAACGCGAGTGGTTTCGCGTGTCTTCCCCACGTGGGAAACCTGACTGGCCACGGTTGCGACCACTTGCATTTGGAGACTCTATGAGGCGCCGAGATTTTCTTATCACTTCAGCGATCGCAGCCGCCAGTACGGCAAAAGGACACGCGCAATCTTCCGATCGGAGTGAAGCCGATCGGAAGAAGCTGGACCGTATCGGCATCATGACGTTTTCCTTCAACAGCGTTTTGAAGAGTGCAGCTCACCCCGATGATCCGAAACGAACACTGGAAATTCTCGATGCGCCGCAAATGATCGCCGACCGCTATGGCGTGCATCATGTCGAGTTCCAGCACGCCCATTTCGCTTCGACTGAACCTTCCTATTTCAAGGAGATGCGGGAACGCCTGCGCAAAGCGAACTCGAACATGATTCAGATATGCCTGGAATTTGGGCCGTTAAATATTTCAACACCCGATCCGGTGCTTCGGCTCGAGACGATCGATCTCACGAAACGATGGATCGATCATGCGGTTGCAATGGGGTGTCCGAGGGTGCTGGTAAACCAGGGAACGCTGGCGCCCGAAGTTCGTCAGACTGCGGTTGCTGCGCTGAAGACCATCGGAGAATACGGGAAGCAGAGAAACGTTTGTGTCACGCTCGAAAGCCGGGGGCACACTACAGCCACTGCAAATCCGAGTTGGGAGATTGTAGTTGAGGCTGTTAAGGCTGCCGGAATTCACGTAAATCCTGATACTGGCAACTTTCCGGACGAAGCCGCACGGCACGCGGGCTTACGCGCCATGTACCCACTCGCATGCGGAAGCAGTCACGCTCATTATGATCCCCAACGCTTTAGTGAAGCGGACGCAATTGCAATCGCGAAAGAGCTGGGGTACAAGGGGCTGTATTCGATCGAAGCAACACCGCTCAATGGACAGGATCCCTACGTCACCGTACAAACTATTGTCGATGAGTTACTGAAAGACATCTAGGCTTCGGGACCGCCTCCAAGATTGTTGTTACGAATGGTTGCATTGGCGTCGTCGTACGGGTGTGACCCGAAAGCTCTCCTTTGCTCTCTTTCTGTGTTCAGCGGTTCTGCGAGCTCAGGGCGCACCGGCCGCGAATCCAGCTGATCCGCTGCATCGTGTCAATCCGCGCGCGACCGTAACCGCGTTCCTCCAGGCCTGTCACCAGGACGATTTCAACAAGGCCGCCCAGTATCTCGACCTGAGCCGTATACCGGCGAGGCAACGAGCCCAGCAAGGACCGAAACTCGCCCAGGACGTGGAATCATTGCTGAACTCGGCCAGCCACTTCGACGTGCTGCAGCTCAGCCAGGACCCACAGGGCAATCTGGGCGATGATCCGGATCCCACCATTGAGCACGTTGCCACAGTGGTGAGCAACGACGAGCCGTTCACGATAGAACTCCAGCGCAACCAGCCGGCGAATGGCGCACCCACGTGGCTATTTGCCGCAGCGATTGTGGCGAAAGTTCCGGCACTTGTTCCCCTACCGACAACCGAATCGAAAATTGAGGCGCGGCTTCCCCGCGTGTTTGTCGCAACGCTCATACTCGAAACTCCGCTCTGGAAGTGGATCGCGCTGGTTTTAGCGGCACTGATCCTATTTGCGATTTTCCGGGCCCTGGTGAATCTCTCTGCAAGATCTGTACGCTCGGTCGCCACTCGCTTGCACCGGACGGGCAGTTTCGCATGGATGCAGGCCATTGTCGACCCGATGTTCGTATTGCTGGGAGTTATGGCCTTCCGCATTGTGGAAGAGATGATCGCGCCTGCAGCACTGACCCGGGTTTATGTGGATCGTGCGCTGTTGATGGTGGTGGTGGCCTCGTTTGCCTGGGGCCTAATCAATCTCCTGGACGCGCTCATGGTGCGGATCGACCGAAGGCTGAACCAGCGGCAGCGCGTCGTCTCTCATTCGGTCATGTATCTGGCCCGTCGCGTTCTCAAGACGGTGATTGCCGTGCTTGCCGCCATCCTCATCCTGGATAACTGGGGTTTCAACATGACTACGATCATCGCGGGACTCGGTGTTGGCGGTATCGCCGTTGCCCTCGCCGCTCAGCAGACCATTGCAAACGTCTTTGGTGGAGTCTCTGTGATCGGCGATGCACCTGTAATGGTCGGCGACTTCGGCAACTTCGGTGGCGTCATCGGAACGATCGAAGATATCGGCCTGCGTTCCGCACGAGTTCGTACGTTAAGCCGAAGCATTGTCAGTATCCCAAACTCGGCCTTTGCGGGGATGAATCTGGAGAATTATGCCGTCCGGGACAAGATTCTGTTTAACCCCACCTTTGCGATCAAACGAACGACGTCGAAGGACCAGATCCGGCGGCTGATCAAAGATCTCGGGGATATGTTGCGGCACAAACAGCAGGTGGAAGTCGGGCAGACTCCGGCTCGCATCTCCGGCTATTCAGCAGCTTCTTTTACCGTCGAAGTATTCGCGTACGTCAGGACCGCCGACATGAGCGAATTTAATCAGCACCAGGATGAGCTTTATATGGCGATAGACGACGTCCTGACGTCGCTTGGTATCGAACTGGCGTGACGGGCATCGCGGGCGAGCCCCCGTTCATGCACGTTCCGAGCCCGCTGTACTCAGCTTCCGGGACTGCTCATCCCAGTACACGGGTTTCTTCCGGAAATAAGACTCGTTTGCCATGTGACAGGCGATAGCGGCATGGTTGCCGAACACCGCGTCCTCTGTCACGGGTTTGCGGGATTTGACGGCCCTGAAAAAATTCAGCAGGTGCGGTTTGACGTCATCCCAATTCGTGCCCTCGAAAACCATGTTGTCGGACAGCGGCTCGCGGCCATACGCACGAGGATGCTTCTCCGTCCATTCCTTCACGTATTGCGCGTGCATTGCGGCGGGAAAACCGTTTGCGTAATAACTCGGCTCCGTGTCCTCGCCTGTTTGCGGATACACCCGCAGGCTAGTTCCGTCCGCCTCCATGACGCCCTTCGGTCCCAGGAATCGTGCCACTTCCCGCGTTGCTGAGCCGAGATCAAGCCGCACATAAACAGGCACTCCGTGATAATCGAAGAGAACCGTATGGAAGTCGGGCATGTTCCGTCCATCTTTCCATCGGAAGATGCCACCGAGCGCTGAGGCTGAACGTGGTGCTTCGTTCCAACCGAGCGTGACCAGCATCCCGCTCAGGAGATGGACCATGAGATCGCCTCCAACACCCGTCCCATACTCCTTCCAGCAGCGCCACCGCACGAAGCGCTCAGGGCTGAGAGGTATTTTCGGCGTGTCATTGAGCCACGTATCCCAATCGAGATTGGACGTGGACAGATTCGGCGGCAGGGGATACTGCCAAGCCCCGTTCGGGCTGTTTCTGCCATACGTCAACTCGACCATTTCGATCTCGCCGATAGCTCCCGATTTGTACAGTTGGTGCGCTTTGGCGCAAAGCGAAGAGCTAACTCGTTGCGAGCCGATCTGCACAATACGACTGTGCTCCCGGGCAGCGTCCACCATCTCAAAACCCTGGGCGATGGTGTGGGACATCGGCTTCTCGCAGTAGATATCTTTGCCGGCTGCACAGGCATCCACGACCACGCGCTTGTGCCAATGGTCCGGCACTGCAGCAACGATGCAATCCACATCAGCGCGGTGTAGTAGTTCTTCGTACCGGCGCGTCGTAAAGAGATTCGGATTGACCGTGATTTCTTTGGCCAGCGTATGCCGCTCGTCCCAAAGATCGGCAGCTGCCACACACTCGATACCCGGTAACGAGATCGCGTTCTGCAAGAGTCCTGACCCTTGCATCCCAATCCCGATCATGCCGAAGCGGACTCGACCGCTCCCAGCCTCCCGTCCCTCGGCTGACTGCGCTTCAGGTGCGATTGGGCCTGCGCCGACCATTGCCGGCATGCCTACTGCGCCTGCGATAAAGCTTCTACGACGAATGGCCGATCCCGTTTTCATTTCATAACCTCAATAGATTGATCAAGAACTTCACTGCGTGCCTGATATCTTGCTCCCGGCGTGGGATGTCGGGTTCTTCGCGCTCAATACTGAGTATGCCTTTGTAGCCGACTTGCTTCAACGTTTGGAGAAACGCCGGAAAATCAACTTCGCCGGAACCCAGTGGCTGTTCAACTCCAAGAGCACCCGGCGCCTTGGGACGCACGCCATCTTTGCAATGCACGGAAACAACCCGGCTCGCTACGGCGCGTAAGGCGTCAACCGGATCGCCCATCCCGTATAGAATCAGGTTCGCCGGATCGAAATTGATCTTCAAGTTGTCGCGGCCGACATCGTCGATGAACGCCATGAGTGCTTCCGCGGGCTCTTGTCCCGTTTCGAGCGTAAAGTTCTGCCCGCGCGGACTCAGGTGATCACAAATGCCGCGAACCATCGAGCACAATTCGGCGTACTCGGGGCTTCGACGGTCCTCCGGAACGAATCCGATGTGGCAGGCGACACTTCCGATTCCCAGAGAGGCAGCTATGTCTGCAACTTTTTTCGTTCTTTGCACGCGTTCAGCCCGCGTATTCCGGGGCACAAGCCCGACAGTCTGGCGCACAGTCTCGACGTCCGCGTAATCTTCGCCAACGTAGCTGCAAACCGCCGTTGTAAGGGCGAACTCGGGATTCTTCGAGAGCGCCGATGCCCACCTTTCTCCGATGTTGTCAAGCGGCAGCTCACCCGGAAATCCGAGTTGACCTGCTGACAATCCGAACCCAGACACGCGCGCAATGTCCTGTTCCGGATTTCCCGTGGTCCAGAACATCAAACCTAGTTCCTGTTCTTTCGCTGAACGCATTAAGATACCTTTCCGCAGTAAACGCCGCCGGCATGATTATGGCTTTCGTCGGAGTTGAGCCCAATACCCAAAGAACAGGATCTCCTTCGGCTCGTTGCTCCAGATCGATCTGAGCGTCTCTCCGCACCACTGCCGGATCTCCTGCGCCGAGACTCCCCGTGCCACCGCTGCCGCGACGTTCGTCTCCGTCATCATATAGTCAGCGTACGCTGCGCGTGTCATCGCGATCGGAATCCGGAAGCGTTCGGCCCTCACCAATCTGAACTTGTCCGATTCCGTTTCGAGGGTCTCCGGCTGGACTTCTCGTCCGTCTGCGTGCGGCCAAGGATACCTCAACGAGAACTCCTCGAACCAGCGGTCCAGCCCGGGAGCGTCGCGGAAGGACCTGCCGGGTTCGAAGTCATAGACGAGCAGTGACCCTTCGGAATTGAGTACGCGCGCCGTTTCATTGAAGAAACTCTCCGACGCGGAGTAATTAAGCGAGCCCGCCGCGGTAACCAGATCCACAGTTCCATCCGCAATCGGAATTGCCTCTGCCCTGGCCGCGACGAAACCTGCACTGGCTAGGAGCTTCTTTGCCCATTCGAGCATGGACGGGGATGGATCGAGTCCGATCACCTCCGATGCCCGCGGTTGCAGCACCCGAGTCGATACGCCAGCCCCGCACCCGAGGTCGAGGGCGCGATGTACCCGCAGCGTTCCCGCACCAAGTTCAAGCAGTTCGAATACGCGCTCGTGTACAGGAGGTCTGTGCCTGGCGTAGCCGACAGCCATGTCTTCGGTTGCGAAGGAACTGGTCATAGCAGGAAGATTGTTAAGATTCTAGCTTCGCTCCAAACATATGAGAACCTCCGCATTCCGCAATCGCCTAATCACCCTGGTTGGCGCACTCCCGCTGTTGATTCTGGCTGCCAATTCCCAGGAAGTGAAGAAGAAGCTGCCCGGCGAAGATTGGGTTTCGCTGTTTAACGGCCAGGACCTCACCGGCTGGGTGAAGATCGGGCAGGAAAGCTGGACTGTCGAGGATGGCGTGATCCACGGACGGGGACTCACGAAGGACTACGGCTATCTCCAGACCGAGAAGTCCTTCCGCGACTTCCAGCTGTCACTTCGCTTCCGCTGTGAGGGCGATGGTAACAGCGGCGTGTTCTTCCACACGGCGTTCAAACCAGGCACCCCCGAGATCACGCAAGGCCTGCAGTTCGAAGTTGACTGCAGGATCGGCCAGCACACCGCCGGTCTCTATGGCGATGGCCGAGGTTGGATCGTGTGGCCTGCGCCCGAAAACGAGACCGTGGTGCGCATGAGTGAATGGAACGAATATGTTCTCGAGGTCGTGGGCAATCGCTACCGTTCACGCCTGAACGGTGTCCCTATGGTCGACTTCACCGACCCCAAGCCCAAATCCTTCGAAGGGCCGATCGCACTTCAGCTCCATGCCGGGGGTCACGGGAATATGAAATTCCGCGACATCATGGTTCGAGACCTCACGAATCACCCGTGAGCGGGTTTAGCCCCGCTTGGCATCTCGCCACTCAGGATCAGGTTCAGGCGCCGGCATATTTCTTTGAGTGCGCCCGCGTCACCGCCTTCCAATTCGACGGTTGCGGTGCCTTTGTATCCGATATCGCGCAGGGCTGCATAGATCGCGGGCCAGTCAATGTCGCCTTCTCCGAGCCCTTGCCACTTCGCCACGGAGTTTCTCCCGTCTCTGCGGAAGCTGAAGTCTTTAATGTGCAGCTTGACGATTCGGCTTCCGAGCGTGCGAATCCAGTCCTGCGGGTATCCGTATAGGACGACGTTTCCGACGTCGAAGTAAGCTCTGATGTACGGGGTTTTGAACTCGTCTACGTAGCGCGCGAATTCAATCGGGCTGAGAAGAAACTTGTTCCAAACCTCTTCGATCGCGATGATTACTTTGAGTTCCTCGGCCAAAGGCAGCAGCTTGCGGATGTTCGCTTGCGACCGGGTGTAAGCATCCCGGTAAGAGGTTTGGGCATCGACGACGGCCGGAACGACCAGCACGGTGTCGGCACCCCAGAGATGTGCATTCCGAATCGAGACTCGTGCGCCATCCAGACTTTTCTCGACTACTGCTGGATCGGGTGAGGAAAGCGGATACTTCCAGTGATCCATGTTCATCACCGAGTGAATCTTGATACCTGCCTTCTCGGCGGCTGCTTTCATTGCCTCCGCTTCACCCTGGTCGCGGGTCGTTGGGCATTCAATGCGCTCGAAGCCTGCATCCTTTGCAATCTGAAATCGCTCCGGTATCGATGCGCTCTGCGGCAGCATGCTGTATTCGACTGCCGTTGCGATCGGTAGCCGCTCTGCCGCCCGAAGCCTGGCCGCGGCCATGGCGATTGAAGAAAGAAGAAGTGTCCGCCGGTGCATGAGTCTGTTGTATCGCATGAGCGTTGTTTCCGCGAACAAGATCGGGAACGGACACTCGGTTGATCGGACAAGGATACGATCTTTACCCGGATCCGGCCAAATCCGGAAACCGCGTTCGACGGTTGTTAGAATCTCTTGCCTCCCCAAGATCAACAGCTAATCGAGGCGCTTTTCAGGAGTACTCTGCAGGGCTGAGGCCTGTGGTGTTATGCTGCCGCGACAGGAGAACTTATGCCCCGCATTTCACGACGCGAGCTAGCTCGTCAGGTGGCCGCAGTAAGTCTGTCGCCAGCGCTTAGCCGATCCGCGGAGGCACAGGCTGCGGGTTCAAAAACACGCCTTATCCTGCTTGGGACCGCGGGAGGCCCCTGTCCGCGAAAGACCCGCGTTCCTAGTTCTCAGGTGGTTGTCGTCAATGGGACTGCCTATGTGATTGATTGCGGTGTTGGTGTCGCCACTCACCTGGCCCTTGCGGATATACGTCTGAGCTCTCTTCGGCACGTTTTCATCACCCATCAACATTCCGACCATAACGCGGAATATGGCCCCTTGCTCCTGACCGCCTGGGGATGCGGGCTGCGCACTCAAGTCGATACCTGGGGACCACCGCCGCTGACGCGCATGACAGAATTATTTCTCGAGATGAACGCTTTTGATATTCGGACTCGCATCGCGGATGAAGCGAAAGTTCCGCTAGCGCCGCTCATCAGGCCACATGAGCTGAATCGGGAGGGTGTCATTCTGCGGGAAAATAGTGTCGTGGTGACGTGCGCTCTCGTGGATCACCCGCCGGTCGTGCCTGCGTTTGCTTACCGGCTCAACACGCCGGATCGTTCGATCGTGATCTCCGGAGATACAAGGCCCTGCAAGGCCCTGATCCGGCTCGCTCGTGACGCCGATGTGCTGGTGCATGAGGTGCTCTGGCCTTCAGGAGTAGATCGCATGCCGCGGAACCTTTACAACTCAGCGGCTTTGAAAAAATCGATTCTGAGCCATCACACGCCAGCTGTAAAGGTCGGTCGCGTGGCCGCTGAAGCGCGCGTGAAAACGCTCGTCTTGTCACATTTGTTCCGCCCGAGGATCCTGAGATCACGGATGAGATGTGGACCGATGCAGTGCGCCAGGGCGGGTATAAAGGACCGGTTGTACTGGGCAAGGATCTGCTGGAGATCTGACGTCTGATCGTTCGTCCTTGGGACCCGCAGCGCTCAATCCCTGTGTGGCTATTGCCGGCGGCTTCGGGGAACATCCTACGCTACGGCTGTACGCCTGCTCCGACCCTCAGTAAATTACTTCAGAATGGTGGGATTGAACGGCGCACCGGATCGCAGGCCGTTTAGTATCTGCTGCGTTCGAGATGGACAGGCTCGCCCCTTTTCCGGAGTCAGGTTGTCATGCTCTGACTCAATTAGTGGCAACGGTTCCGTCCCAACGGGTATCTGGTTGAGCGTTGTCCATATTCCAGCTGGCGGCGAGATGGTATCGATAAATCCCATGCCTGCGAGCACTGGCGACTTGATACGTGAAGCGAAGTTGACCGGATCGAAATAGAGAGCGGTCTTCATTGCCTCCGGGTTGCTCGATGGCCAGTAAGGAAAGCCAGCATGACGGCCATGAAGGTCCCCGTTCGTATCCGCTCCAGCTGGGACGCAGACCAGAACGGCACTGATTCTCTCGGGACGCAGACCCGCGAGGGCGAAACTCTGCTGGCCTCCCTGACTACCTCCAGCAAGCACAATCGTTTTGCGGTCCCAGTCTGGCCGTGTCAACAAATAGTCCAGAGCACGCGAATCGCGTAGATACATGTTCAAGAAGTAAGATTTCTCTCGATCCGTGTTCCCCAGCGCCGAGTACGTCTTCGGGACTCCGCCGGAAGGATCGGACGGC
>Ga0308175_100000515_pt1 | contig 26477 bp, 23 predicted proteins | sample PhyCR1_3_FD_203893 | JGI IMG/M metagenome (GOLD analysis project Ga0308175, IMG submission 203893) | Soil microbial communities from UC Gill Tract Community Farm, Albany, California, United States - DLSLS.C.R1 | ecosystem: Environmental > Terrestrial > Soil > Agricultural land | place: USA...
GTACACGGTGGCGCTCGACGCCGGGGACGACGGGACGACGGTGCCCGACCTGGTGCGCGATCTCGCGGCCCTCCACGTCCGGATCCACGCCGTCGAACCCGCACGGATCAGCCTGGAAGAGCGCCTACTCGGCATCCTCCGGGCCGGCCAGGAGGACACCGCATCGTGAGCACCGGCATCGTGAACACCGGCGCCGTGAACCCCTCCGTCGTGGATTCCAGCCGCACGACCGCGCGCGTCGTCCTCACCGTCGCGGGCCTCACGCTCCGCGAGGCATCCCGCCGCAAGGTGCTGCGCGCCCTGATCGCCCTCACGGTGGCGCTCCTGGCCCTCAGCGGGTGGGGCTTCTCGCGGCTCGCCGTCGAGGAGACGAACTTCGGCACGCTGACGAGCGGGCAGGCCCGGCTCGTCGCCTCGCAGCTGCTCAACCTGGTCATGTTCGGCATGAGCCTGATCGCCGCCCTCGGCACGGCGTTCCTGGCCGGGCCGACGGTCTCGGGCGAGGTCGAGTCGGGCATCGCGCTCTCGGTGCTGGCCCGGCCGGTGCGGCGCTGGGTGGTGCTGCTGGGCAAGTGGCTGGGCCTGGCCGTCTTCGGCAGCGGATTCATCGTGCTGGCCGGCCTGGCGATGTGCCTCGTCGTCCAGCTGACCGTGGACTACTGGCCACCGAACATCGTCGCCGCGCTCGCGCTGCTGGCCGGTCAGACGATCGTGCTCCTGACGCTGGCGCTGCTGCTGTCGACCGCGGTGTCGCCGATGGCGTCCGGCGTGGTCGCCGTCGGCCTGTTCGGGGCCACCTGGGTCGCCGGCGTGGTGGGCGGCATCGGCCAGGCGCTGGGCAACGAGGGCGTCGAGCGGGTGGGCACCGTCTCGCGGATGCTCCTGCCCACCGACGGTCTCTGGCGCGGCGCCATGCACGCGCTGCAGGACCCGTCGGCGCTGCTGTCCTTCGGCCGGGAGCTGCAGGGCTTCCCGTTCCTCAGCGAGGCGCCGCTGACCGTGGCCTACCTCGTCTGGTCCGTCGTCTGGGTGGTGATGGTCGGCGGCCTCGCCGCGCTGGCGTTCTCCCGGCGCGACCTCTGAGACCCCCAGCGTCATGATCGAACGGCGTGACGGCCCTCACATCCCCGTGCGGGGGATCGAGGATCAGAGATTCGGGGACTAGCGTTCGCAGGGCCATGAACGCGCTGCCCGCACCCACCGAATCCGCCGTCCGCCGCGCCCTGGTCCGGGCCGAGCGCGGCGTGACCCTGGACGCCGTCGAGGCCGAGACCCTGCTGCACGCCCGCGGGCTGGCCGACGGCGAGCCCCTGGACCGCCTGCTGACCGCCGCCGGACGGGTGCGCGACGCCGGGCTCGCCTCGGCCGGGCGTCCCGGCGTCGTGACCTACAGCCGCAAGGTGTTCATCCCGCTCACCCACCTGTGCCGCGACCGCTGCCACTACTGCACGTTCGTGACCACGCCCGGGCAGCTGCGCGCGCAGGGCAAGGCCCCGTTCCTCTCCCCCGACGAGGTGCTGGAGATCGCCCGGGCCGGCGCGGCGATGGGCTGCAAGGAGGCGCTGTTCACCCTCGGCGACCGCCCGGAGGACCGCTGGCCGGTCGCCGGCGAGTGGCTGCACGCGCACGGGTTCGACTCGACGCTGGCCTACCTGCGGGCGATGGCGATCCGGGTGCTGGAGGAGACCGGGCTGCTCCCCCACCTGAACCCGGGCGTGCTGACCTGGGAGGAGATCCAGCGGCTGAAGCCGGTCTCCGCCTCGATGGGGATGATGCTGGAGACCACGGCGACAAGGCTGTGGTCCGAGCCCGGCGGCCCACACTACGGCTCGCCGGACAAGGAACCCGCCGTCCGGCTGCGGGTGCTGGAGGACGCCGGCCGCTCCGCCGTCCCCTTCACCACCGGCGTGCTCCTCGGCATCGGCGAGGACTACGCGGAGCGGGTCGACGCGATCCGCCAGATCAAGGCCTCGGCGCAGCGGCACGGGCACGTGCAGGAGGTGATCGTCCAGAACTTCCGGGCGAAGCCGCGCACGGCGATGCAGGCGCACGACGACCTCGAGCTGCAGGAGTACGTCGCCGCTGTCGCGGTCAGCCGGCTGCTGCTCGGCCCGAAGGCGCGCGTGCAAGCACCCCCGAACCTGTCCGACTCGACCGAGCTCGGCCTGCTCCTGCGGGCCGGCGTCGACGACTGGGGCGGGGTCTCCCCGCTCACGCCCGACCACGTGAACCCCGAGCGACCGTGGCCGAACATCGACAAGCTCGCCGCCCTGACGGCCGAGGCCGGGTTCGAGCTGCGCGAGCGGCTCGCCGCCCAGCCGCCGTACGTGCTGCAGCCCGAGCCGTGGCTCGACCCGCGGGTCCGCCCGCACGTCCACGCGCTGGCCGGTCCGGACGGGCTCGCGGTCGAGGGGCGGAACCCGGTCGGGCTGCCGTGGCAGGAGCCGGACGAGGCGTGGACGGCGTCCGGACGGGTCGACCTGCATGTCGAGGTCGACACCGTCGGGCGGACGACGGACCGGCGCAGCGACTTCGACGCCGTCTACGGCGACTGGTCGGAGCTCCGGGACCGGACGACGTCCGCGCGGGACGGGCACTCCACCGCGCTGGCCGCCGGCGACCGCGAGGTGCTGGCGGCGCTGCTGCACGCCGAGCAGGACCCGGCCGGGCTCTCCGACGCCGAGTACCTCGCGCTGCTGGGTGCCGACGGCACCGACCTGGAGAACCTGTGCGCGCTGGCCGACGCCGTCCGGGCCGACGTCAACGGCGACGACGTCACGTACGTCGTGAACCGGAACATCAACTTCACCAACGTCTGCTACACCGGCTGCCGGTTCTGCGCCTTCGCCCAGCGGCGCACCGACGCCGACGCGTACACGCTGTCGATGCAGCAGGTCGGCGACCGGGTCGACGAGGCCTGGGCGGCCGGGGCGACCGAGATCTGCATGCAGGGCGGCATCCACCCCGACCTGCCCGGCACCGCCTACTTCGACCTGGCGCGCGAGGTGAAGAAGCGGCAGCCCGGCATCCACCTGCACGCGTTCTCACCCATGGAGATCGTCAACGGCGCGGCCCGCACCGGGCTGTCGTTCACCGACTTCCTCACGGCCGCGAAGGAGGCCGGGCTCGACTCGATCCCCGGCACGGCGGCGGAGATCCTCGACGACGACGTCCGCTGGGTGCTGACGAAGGGCAAGCTGCCGACGGCGACCTGGCTGGAGATCATCCGGACGGCGCACACGATCGGCATCCCGACGACGTCGACGATGATGTACGGGCACGTCGACACGCCGGCACACTGGGTCGCGCACCTGCGCACGCTGGCCGCGCTGCAGGACGAGACCGGCGGCTTCACCGAGTTCGTGCTGCTGCCGTTCGTGCACCACAACTCCCCGATCTACCTGGCCGGCGTCGCCCGCCCCGGCCCGACGGTGCGGGAGAACCGCGCCGTGCACGCCGTCGCCCGGCTGCTGCTGCACGGCCGCATCTCCAACATCCAGACCTCGTGGGTGAAGCTCGCCGACGCCGGCACGAAGGCGGTGCTGCAGGGCGGCGCCAACGACCTCGGCGGCACGCTCATGGAGGAGACCATCAGCCGCATGGCCGGCAGCGAGAACGGCTCGCTGAAGACCATCGCCGAACTCGAGGCGATCGCCGCCGCGATCGGCCGGCCCGCCCGCCAGCGGACGACGGAGTACGGCACGCCGTCCGCCGAGCGGCTGGCCACCGCCCGCTCCGACGAGGGCCGCCGCCGGCTCACCCTGTCGATCTCGCCGTCCTGACGCCGGCCTTCGGCTCAGGTCTGCGGGACGACCCGGAGGACGGGGTAGTCGGCCGCGATCCGCTCGAACTCGGTCAGCGACGCGTGCCGGTCCACCGGGACGTGGGCGCGGGCGCCGGGTGCGAGAGCGAGGTAGCGCTGCAGGATCGGCGGCCGGGAGGCGACGGCGACGTCCTCGAGCCGCACTGCTTCCGTCCGTCCCCGGTGCCGCAGCACGGCCGCTCCCCCGGCGGCGCGCACGTTCTGCACCCAGTTCGCGCGGTTGCCGAGCATGGCCACGAGGTAGCGCTCCTCGTCGAGGTCGGCGACGACGACCGGGAGGGTGATGAGCCGCCCGCTCCTGCGGCCGCGGACCTCCAGCGCCGCACCCTGCTTCGGTCCGATCCCGGACGAGAGCACGCGGGCGTCCACCCGGTTCAGCCAGCGGGCGACCCGACCCGGCCGCCCACCGCGGTACATCCACCGCCGCAGCCGCTGCCGCACTCCCGGACGCCGCTCCCGCGGCGGCGCCGCCATCACACCTGCTTGGGCATGTGCCCGACACCGAAGAAGTGCATGACCTTGTGCCCGGTGTCGGCGGTGGGGTCGAACATCAGCGGGCACCCGCCGTCGATCACCACGACCCCGTGCTCCCGGCCGTAGCGGGTGGCCTCCGGCGAGACGCTGCCGCCGCCCGGACCCCGGTGCATCCACACCCGGTCGATGTGCAGGTCGACGGCCTCCCGCACGGTCGCTTCGGCATGCGCCGGGCTGGTCCCGATGACGACACCCTCCACGCCGCCGGGTACCGACGTCAGGTCGGAGTAGCAGGGGTCGCCCTCGACCTGGTCGGTGTTGGGGTTGATGGCGAAGACGGTGTAGCCGCGGTCGCGCAGCCGCTTGTAGACGACGTTGGCCCCGTGGTCCTTCGGCGTCCGGGAGACGCCAGTGACGGCGATGCGCTTCTGGGCGAGGAACTCGGCCGCAGCCTGCTTGACCGGGATCATGATGCCTCCGGGTACGCGGAACTGGACGTGCTCCACGCTGGCCCGCGCCCCCACCCCCTGGCCATCGCCCTTCGGCCCGTGATGCCGGTCCGTTGGGCCCGGGCCGTTCGACGGATACGTGACCGGAACGCATGTGACCGCACGGACGCCGGTCACCGTCGGGCATGACGCGGCCTCGGCGACTTCTTCGTGAGGACCGCGGCACCCCGCGCGCCCAAGCGGTTCGTCATGCCGGCGTCCCGGCGTCGTCTTCATGTGCACGGACGGGGACGACGACAGGAGTGTCAGGCATGACCAGCACCCGGCGGTCCAACGGCGCGGCCCAGGTCCAGGCGATCGCACTGTGCCTGCGGACGATCGAGCGCCGTCGCGAGGCGCTCGAGAACCTCCGGCGGCTCGCCGCCCAGCTCGAGGCCGCGTCGACTCTGGACACTCGGGCCGACCACTCGAATCCCACCCTGGCCGCGGTCCTCCGGGAACGGGCCGACGAGCGACGGCGGATCGCGGAGGTCATCCGCACCCACCTGGACAGCGAGTCTCAGGCGCGTTCGGCGGGTTCCTCGGCCACGGCGGCCTTGTCCGGCTGGTCCTTCAGGAACAGGTACCAGTAGGACGTCGCCACGAAGACGACCGCGCCGACCAGGTTGCCCACACCGGCGAACAGCCAGTTCAGCAGTGCGTCTCCCCACCCGATGCCCGGCACGCCCACCCAGATCGCCGCCGGGAGAAAGAACATGTTCGCCACGACGTGGTCGAAGCCCATCGCCACGAACGCCATGATCGGGAAGAAGATCGCCAGGATCTTCCCGGACACCGACTTCGCGGCCAGCGACATCCAGACCGCCAGGCAGACCAGCCAGTTGCAGCCCACCCCGCGCAGGAAGACCTGCCAGTGCGACTCCCCGGTCGCCTTCGCCGAGGCGATCGCGGCCAGCCGTTCATAGGTGAGGCCGGCGTTGCCGCTGGCCCCCGAATGCCCGATCACGCCGGTCTGCACGGCGAGGAACCAGGCGACGAACGCCGCGCCGATCAGGTTGCCGACCAGCACCAGCGTCAGGTTGCGGACGACGTCGCCGACCCCGATCTTCCCGCGCATCGCACTGAGCGGGACCAGCATCATGTTGCCGGTCGCGAGATCGGAACCGGCGATGAGCACGAGGACCAGCCCGAGGGTGAACGCCGCGCCCATGAACAGCGTCGGCAGCGTCCCCCACGTCTCCGGTTTCAGACCCGACGACACCGTGATCGCGACCAGGCCGCCGAAAGAGATGTAGGCGCCGGCGAGGAACGCGCTGACCAGCACCCGGTCCCAGGTGCGGTGCACCTTCTTCGCCCCCGTGTCGGCGGCGACCTGCGCCATCTCCTGTGGTTCGCGCGCGGACATCAGCGCCTCCAGGGTGTGGTTGCCGGAATTATGGGTGCCGGAATGCCGGACGGCTCGCCGGAGGACTGCGTGAACGGATCGACCGGCCCGTCGGACTCGTGGGCCAGCGGACAGGGCTACGAGTCCTTCGTCGGCAGGCTGAGCCGGGAGGTGGCCCCCCAGTTCGTGGCCTGGCTCGGAGTGCCGTCCGGTGCCCGCTGGCTCGACGTCGGCTCCGGCACGGGCGCCCTGACCGAGGCGGTGCTCGCCTGCTGTGCGCCGGAGCATGTGGTCGGCATCGAGCCCTCCGACGCCTTCCGCAGGTTCGCCGACGAGCAGGTGCCCGACCCGCGGGCGTCGTTCCGCGCGGGTGACGCCATGGCCCTGCCGGTCGACGACGGCGCGTTCGATGCCGTGGCCGCGGGGCTGGTGCTCAACTTCGTGCCCGACCAGCCGGCCGCACTGGCGGAGATGTGCCGCGCGACGCGACCAGGTGGGACCGTCGGGGTCTACGTCTGGGACTACGACGGCGGCATGCCGATGCTGACCACCGTCTGGGACGCGGCGCTGGCCCTCGATCCGTCCGTCGCCGCATTGCACGAGGCCCGTCGCTTCATCGGCAACCAGCCCGACCCGTTGCGCGCGCTGTTCGTCGGGACGAGGCTCCGGGCGGTCGACGTCCAAGGCATCTGTGTCCCGGTCGATTTCGGCAGCTTCGACGACTACTGGTCGCCGTTCCTCGCCGGTACCGGCCCGGCCCCCGCCTACATCGCGACGCTCACCGACGCCGGCCGCGCCGCCCTGCGGGACGCCGTCCGTGCGCGGTTGCCGATCGCCGCCGACGGGGCGATCCACCTCACCGCCCGAGCCTGGGCCGTACGCGGGACCGCGTGACCGTCAGCGACGCAGCAGTTCGGCGAGCGCCCCCACGTCGGGCAGGTCGAGGTGTGGGCGCACGTCCGCCGGCAGGTCGGTGAACGACTCCGCGTGCCCGATGCCGGTGTGCACCGCGACGGCGAACGCGCCGCCTGCGTGCGCCATCGGCACCTCGAGGTCGGGGTCGTCGCCGACGACGGCCAGCTCGGAGGGTTCGACTCCGAGCAGACCGGCCGACGTGCGCAGCGCCTGCAGCGACGGCTTGCCGACGACCTCCACCTGTGCGCCGGTGAGGTCGCGGACGACCGCGCTGATCGCCCGCGAGGAGCCCAGGGACCTGCCCTCCGACGTCGCGAAGTACGGCGACTGCGAGGCGCTGTAGTACTTCGCCCCTGCGGCGACGGCCTCGACCGCCGCCTCCAGCGATTCGAACGTCAGCTCCTGGCGGTACCAGCCCGCCATCACCGCATCGCAGTCCGTTCCGCGCAGCGGTGGCAGCGCCTCGATCCCAGCCGACTCCAGCACCTCGGTGATGCCCTTGACGCCGAGCACCATGACCCGCCGGTGCCCCCGCCGGCGGAACACGTCGACCGCGGAGGACGCGGGGGTGAGTGCCGCACCGTCGGGAACGGGAAGGCCCGCCTGCCGCAGGGCGTCCACGCACTGCTCCGGCGTCTTCACGGTGCCGTTGGTGAAGATGCAGAACGGCAGATTCCGGTCGATCAGCGTGGAGATGAACTCCAGGGCGCCCGGCAGCAGGGCCAGTCCCTTGTTGTTGCGGTCGCCCAGCACGAGGGTGCCGTCCATGTCGAGGACGAACCCGCGCACCGCGCGGAGGCGGTCGAGGGCGGCGGGATCAGGCACTGACGGCTCCTTCGGAGCGGCGGACCGACAGCCGGAGTCCCGGCTTGGTGATCGCGAGGTCGTGGACGGTCGGCCGCGAGCCGAGCTCGCCGAGCAGGGAGAGGACCGGGGCGAGCTCGGGGTTGAAGTGCCGCGGCGCCGGACCGGCCGCCACCATCGCGTCGACCTGCTCGGCCGGCATGTGCGCCCGGAGCAGCAGTTCCTCGTCACTCACGCCGGGGAACGTCCGCCGCAGCTCGTCAGGCGAGGGGGGCGGCGGCTCGGCCCGGAGCTCACGCGCCCGAGGGCGGTCGAGGATCCGGTCGAGCACCTCGGGCGCGATCGGCGCCGTGGGCCGGCCGAAGCCGCCCATGGCGTACCGGATCACCTGATCGGGCACGCTGGACCAGCGCTCGCCGATCACGTTGAACAGTGCCTGGGAGACCACCATCTGCGGGAACGGCGTGACCATGATCGGGTGGCCGAGCTCGGCGCGGACCTGCTCGACCTCCTCCACCAGTGCCTCGAACCGGTGCTCCATGCCGATCTCGCGCAGCTGCCGCCGCGTCGTCGTCATCACGCCACCGGCGATCTGGTGGTGCAGGAACGCGGCGTCGAAGTCCTGCGGCCGCCCGACCGGCAGCTCCTCGACACCGGCCAGCCGGTCGAAGAAGTCGCACACCAGACCCAGCGCCCGGTCGTCGACGTCCACCCGGTGGCCCATCTCCCGCAGGTTGGCCACGGTGCGCCGCGCCTCGGGAAGGGAGGACCCGTTGCCGAGGGCGCCGCAGCCCACCTGCACGACGTCGACGCCCAGGTCCGGTGCGATCGAGTAGGTGAGCGGGGACAGCCCGATCGTCGCGTGCGAGTGCAGCTCGAGCGGTGTCGTGCCGAGCGCGGCCCGCAGGGCCGGGAGGAGGGTGCGGGCCCGCTCGGCGGTGAGGATGCCGGCCGGGTCCTTGACGTAGACGCGATCGAAGTTCGGGTCCGCCGCGAACTGCGCGGCGAGGTCGACGTAGAAGGGGTCGTCGTGCACGGCGCTGATCGTGTACACCAGCGCGCCGATGACCTCGTCGATGCCGGCCTGCTTGAGCCGCCGTGCGGTCTCCCGCGCGGCGTCCATGTCGTGCATCGGGTCCAGGACGACGACCCGGTCCATGCCGTTGGCCGCGAGCCGGTCGTAGACCAGCTGCATGGTGTCCGGGTGCGAGTTCTGCCAAGAGATGAAGCGGAACCCCGTGCCGATGAACTGCAGCTTCGTCGTGGGCATCGCGGCCCTGGTGAGCCGGAGCTGCTGCCACGGGTCCTCGCGATGGACGCGCACGGAGACACCCATGGCGGTGCTCGACGAGTAGTCCAGCGCCCGGAACCCCACGCGCTCCAGCAGCGGCGCCACCTGGAGCACGTGCCCCATCCGGAGACCGGTGGCCCCCCACAGGCTCTGGTTGCCGTCGCGCAGCGAGACATCGACGAGTCCGACGTCGGCCATCAGCGTGCCCCCACGAGGTCCGGTTGGTGTGTGTGCAGGAAGCGCTCGAAGAACGCGGTGTCCACTCCTCCGGCGGAGAACTCGGGGTCGGCCAGCAGCGCCTGGTGCACGGGCACCGTGGTAGTGACGCCCTCGATGCGCAGCAGGTCCAGCGCCGCGCGGGCGCGGGCCAGGGCGTCGGCCCGGTCCGTGCCGTGCACGATCAGCTTGGCGAGCAGGGAGTCGTAGTACGGGGGGACGACGGAGCCGCCCTGCACGTGGGTGTCCACCCGCAGGCCGTCGCCGACGGGCAGCACCACCCGGTCGATCCGGCCGGGCGACGGCCGGAAGCCGGCCGCCCAGTCCTCGGCGTTGATGCGGCACTCCACGGCGTGTCCGGTGAGGACGACGTCCTCCTGCCGGATCCGCAGCGGCAGGCCCTCGGCGACGGCGAGCTGCTCGGCGACCAGGTCCAGACCCGTGATCATCTCGGTGACCGGGTGCTCGACCTGGATGCGGGCGTTCATCTCCAGGAAGTAGAAGGTGTCCCGCTCGCGGTCGACGAGGAGTTCGACGGTGCCCAGGCCGCGGTAGCCCAGGTGGGCGCACAGCCGCAGCGCCGTGTCGGCCATCTCGGCGCGCAGCCGGTCGGAGAGCAGCGGGGCCGGGGCCTCCTCGAACAACTTCTGGTAGCGGCGCTGCACGGAGCAGTCCCGGTCGCCCAGGGCGACGGCGCGGGATCCGTCGCCGAGCACCTGCACCTCGACGTGCCGGCCCGAGGAGACATACCGCTCCAGGTAGACCCGGGGGTCGCCGAACGCGGCGGCCGCCTCGGAGACGGCGAGGTCGAGGGTGTGGGCGAGGTCGGCCGGCTCGCGGACCAGCTTCATCCCGCGACCGCCCCCACCACCCACCGCCTTGACCAGCAGCGGGTAGCCGACCTCCTCGGCCACGGCCCGCGCCTGCGCCAGGTCGGCCGCCACGCCGCCCGGCACCACCGGCAACCCGGCTGTCAGCGCGTGCGACCGTGCCGTGAGCTTGTCGCCCACGGCCTCCAGCGACTCCGGGGTGGGTCCGACGAAGACGATGCCTGCCGCGGCGCATGCCCGCGCCAGGGACGGGTTCTCCGACAGGAAGCCGTAGCCCGGGTGCACGGCGTCAGCCCCTACCAACCGGGCCGCCCGGACGACGGCGTCCGGATCCAGATAGCTCGCCGATGCCGCCGCCGGGCCGAGCCGGACCACCCGGTCGGCCAGCCGGGCCGGGAGCGAGTCGAGGTCTGCTTCGGACGCCGCGAGCACCGACTCGATGCCCAGCAGGGAGCAGGTGCGGATCACCCGGGCGGCGATCTCTCCGCGGTTGGCGATCAGCAGCCGGCGGAGCCGGGTCGGACTGGTCATCGCACCCCACCGCCGCTGGCCGGCTTCACCAGCAGGAGCACGGAGTCGGCCTCGGCGAACTCACCGTTGCCGAGCCGGAACTCCGCCACGGTGCCCCGCACGCCCGCGTGCACCGGCGTCATCATCTTCATGGTCTCCACGACGCCGACGACGGTGTCCTCGGTCACGTCGTCGCCGACGTCGACGAACGGGGGCGCGCCGGGCTGCGGGGCCCGGTAGAAGGTGCCCAGCAGCGGAGGGTGCACGGCGACGAGCCCCTCCCGCACGTCAGCCTGTGCCGGCCCGGCCTCGGCGGCGGCGACCGGCGCCGCGGTGTGCTCCACGACCGGTGCCCGCAGCACCTGCTGTTCCGCCGTCCATCCGGTCGCGCCCTCGCGGCGGACGGTGAGCGTCAGGTCCGCCAGCTCCAGGTGCAACTCGTCGAGGCCGCTGGAGTCCAGCACGCGCAGGACGTCGCGGACGTCGTCCGGGGTCAGCGCCATCTCAGCTCCCCGACGGGCGCTTGCCGCCCAGCAGGTTGAACACGTGGTCGAACGGGCGGGCGGCCGGCGCTGCCGTGCGGGTCGCATTGCGCTCGGCGTCCTTGCCCGCCCACACCGTCTCCGGCCGGCTCTGCAGCAGGAAGACGTCCCCGCCCTCGGCCACGGCCCACTCGATGTCCTGCGGGCAGCCGTAGTGCGCCTCGACCGTGCGGGCGATCGCGACCAGTTCGGCGATCTCGGCGTCGGAGACCGACGGCCGGTCCTGCAGGTCCGTTGGCACGTCGGTCTCGATGACCCCATGCCCCGACGGATCCGGGCGGTGCCACCTGGTCTTGGTGGCCACCGTGCGCTTCACGTCCCCGGTCACCTTGCTGACGACGAACGAGTCTGGCGTGACGTCGCCGCTGACCACGGCCGAGCCCAGACCCCAGCTCGCGTCGATGGCCACGACCGACTTGTCACCGCTGAGCGGGCTGCGCGTGAACATGACCCCGGAGCTCCGCGCGCCCACCATCCGCTGGACGACGACGGCCATGCCCAGGTCGTCCTCCGGGATGCCGCGCCGCAACCGGTAGGTCACCGATTCGACGCTGTAGAGGCTGGCCCAGCAACGGCGCACGTGCTGAAGCACCGAGTCCGCCCCGTGCACCCACAGGTAGGTGTCCTGCAGGCCGGCGAAGCTGGCCTCGGCACTGTCCTCACTGGTCGCGCTCGAGCGGACGGCGACCGGCAGGTCGGGTTGCCCGCACTCCTCGCAGAGCGCGGCGTACGCGGCTGTCACCGCGTCCGCCACCTCGGGTGGCAGCGGTGCGGACTCGACGACCTGGCGGACCGTCGCCGTCACACGCGCCAGGGCGGCGCCGTCCGCATGGTCGAGCATGGCCACGCGGGCCGGAACCGGGATCTGCGCCCCCGAGTCGTCGTCGACGGTGAGGTGCTCGACGACCTGGCGGAACGCCGACGTGGTCACCGAGAAGCCGGTCGGCACCTGGATGCCCGCGCGCAGCAGCTCGCCGAGGCTGGCGCCCTTGCCGCCGACCATCGGGACGTCGCCCAGCCCGACGTCGCGGAAGTGGAGGACCGGAGCGGTCGAGATCATGAGGGTTCCCATCCGAGATCAGGAGATGACGGTGACGACGCCGCGGTCACCGTCGACGCGGACGCGGTCGCCGGTCTTGATCCGGGTGGTGGCCATGCCGGTGCCCACGACGGCCGGCATGCCGTACTCGCGGGCCACGATGGCGGCGTGCGACATCGTGCCCCCGATGTCGGAGACCGCCGCGGCGATCTTGCCGAACACCGGGCCCCAACTGGGCGCGGTCACCGGGCAGACCAGCACCTCGCCCTCCCGGATCTGCCCGATGTCGTTGACGTTGAGCAGCACCCGGGCCACGCCCTCGACGACGCCCGGTGAGGCCGCGTAGCCGCGGACGGTCGACTCGTCGTCGTCCTCACCCCCGAGCCACGTCTCGATGGTGTCCTGGGTGATGCCCCACAGCATCTTCACGGCCGGGTCGTTGAGGGCCTCGGGGACGGCGCCCAGCGCGGGCGGCGGCGACCAGCCCGACAGGGCCTCGACGATGCGCTTGCGCTCGGCGACGATCGGCTGCCAGTGGCGTGCGCCAAGTTCCGTGCCGCCCGATGCCCAGGCGAGCATGACGTCGGCGAGCGCGTCCTCGACCTCGACGTGCCGCAGGTGGAAGACGTCGTCGGCCTCCAGCAGCACACCCCGCCGCGCCAGCAGCGCCCCGAAGGCCCGGATCTTCTGGAAGAAGCGGGTCGTGAACCAGTGCTCGCAGTAGAACTTGTGGCTCTCGATGTAGGGGAAGACCATCCGGCAGAGGCCGAGCATCTGGTCGAAGGCCCCCTTTTCGTCGTCGCTGCCCAGCAGTGCGCGGTACTCGTCGGCGATCCGGTCGCGCTCCTCGGCCAGTCGCTCGGTCGGGCGGGTGAGGTCCTCACCGGCGGCGATCTGCTCGACGTAGCGGGGCAGCGCCGCGAACGGCACGGTCAGGTCGTCGGCCCAGGAGAGGTGGTGGTGGTAGAAGCCGTCACCGACCGAGACGTTGAACCACGGGTCCTTCGCCACCTCGAGCGCGGCCAGCCAGCGGGCGCCGGCCTCGCCGCGTTCGCCGAGCGCGGCAAGCACCTTGGCCGGGTCGGCGCCCTCCACGAACAGGTCACCGAGGTCGAGCTCGACGGCAAGCGCGGCAAGCTTCTTCAGCTCGTCGTCCGGCCGGTACATGGTGACGTCCATGCCGGCGACCATGCGGGCCACCATCTGGTCGCCCATCTCCGGGAAGGCCTGCTTGCAGAACTCGAAGAAGACGACGTAGGCGCCGTAGCCGAGCATCAGGAACTCGGTGTGGTGGTGCCACATCTTCGAGTAGAGGTCGATGCAGCGGTGGAAGTTCTCGCGCAGGTAGTGGTTGGAGGCGAACCCGCGCCCGCTGGTGATGACCTCCATCGGGTCCAGATCGCCCAGCTCCGGCACCTCCACGGCCTCGATCTCGGCGATCAGGGCCTCGATGCGCTGCTGCCACTCCCCGTAGAGACGGTCCCAGTTGCCGTAGTAGTGGCCGGCCCGCTCCTGGAAGTCGGCGAAGCGTCTCCCCTGCTCGGCCTCGTCGAGCACGGGGTTGGCGGTGATGTAGACCCGGCCGTTCACGATGCGGTACTCGATCCCCATGGTGGTCGGGAAGCTGAACAGCCGCGCGGTGTTCGCCCCGATCGCGGTGTACGGGATCTCCGAGGTGAGGCCGTCGAACGCGGGCACGACCTCGGGGAAGTGCATCGAGTTGTAGAACCAGAACCGCTGGTCGTCCTCGGGCTGGAAGCGCGAGAAGTACGGGTACATCGCCTCCCACCCCTCCGCTCCGGGGACGGCGGTGAGCTGGGAGGGCAGGGGGAACGAACGCTCGGTCATGGTGCTCCTCATCGGAAGGGCTGGGTTCAGGTCGAGTAGTCGGACTGGGTGCGGGCGTACTCGGCGATGTCGGCGAAGGACCCCGGATCGGCCATCGCGTGCGGATCGGCCACGTCGGGAACGCGGGCGCCGAGCAACACCCGTCGCACCGGGATCTCCATCTTCTTTCCGCTGCGGGTGAGCGGGATGTCCCGGACGGCGATGAACGCGTCCGGCACGTGCCGGGGGCTGTACTCCTCCCGCAGTGCCCGGCGCAGCCGGCCGACGGTCTGCTCGTCCAGATCCGCCCCGGGCTGGAGGACCACGAACAGCGGCATGAAGAAGCCGCCGTCGGGCAGGTCCAGGTTGACCACGAGCGAGGTCCGGACGGCGGGGTCGTCCTCGACCACCCGGTAGATCTCGGCCGTGCCGATCCGCACGCCCTGCCGGTTGAGCACGGCGTCGGAGCGGCCGCGGACGTAGCAGCCGCCGCGCTCGTCGACCTCGAAGAAGTCGCCGTGCCGCCAGACGCCGGGGAAGGTCTCGAAGTAGCTGGCCCGGTAACGGGCGCCGTCCTCGTCGCCCCAGAAGAACACCGGCATCGAGGGCATCGGCTGGGTGATGACCAGCTCGCCGACCTGCCCGACGACGGGCTGCCCGGCGTCGTCCCACGACTCGGCGGCGACACCGAGGGAGCGAGCCTGGATCTGTCCGGCACGGACCGGCAGCGACTCGACGCCGCCGACCAGTCCGGTGCAGATGTCGGTGCCGCCGCTGCCGGTGGCGACCCAGAGGTCGGGTTTCACGGTGTCGTAGAACCAGGCGGTGATCGCCGGGGAGACCGGCGAGCCGGCGGGCATGATCGTCTGGATCGCGCTGACGTCGAACCGCTCGCGCGGCACGACTCCGGCCTTCTGCATGAGCTCGACGAACGTGGGGCTGGCACCGAACAGCGTGGCGCGGCTGTCCTGGGCGATCCGCCAGAGGACGTCGACCTCGGGGTGGCTCGGGTTGCCGTCGTAGAGCACCGGCACGGCGCCGAGGGCCAGCATGCTGACCAGGAAGTTCCACATCATCCAGCCGGTGGTGGTGAAGAAGAACGCGCGGTCGCCGGGACGCAGCCCCTGGTGGAAGCTCAGCCCCTTGAGCTGCTCGAGCAGGATGCCCCCGTGCCCGTGCACGATGGCCTTGGGCAGGCCGGTGGTGCCCGAGGAGAACAGCACCCACAACGGGTGGTCGAACGGCACCTGCTCGCACTCGAACTCGTCGGCCGGGACGGTGGGCCCCCCGATCACCTCCGCCCAGTCGACGCCCTCGACGCCCTCGACGCCCCCGACGGCGAGGGCGAGGACCGGCACGCGGACGACCTCCCGCAGGCTTGGCAGCCCGGCGACCAGGTCGGCGACCTCGCCCCGCCGGTCGAACTCCTTGCCGCCGTACCGGTAGCCATCGGCGGCGAAGAGCACCGCGGGTTCGAGCTGCCCGAGCCGGTCCAGCGCGCCGCGGGCCCCGAAGTCCGGTGACACGCTCGCCCACACCGCGCCGAGGCTCGCCGTCGCCACCATCGCGACCATCGCCTCCGGCACGTTGGGCAGGAAGGAGACCACCCGGTCGCCGCGGCCGATCCCGCCGGCACGAAGGTGCGTGGCCACGGCACGGACCTGGCGGGTGAACTCCTCCCAGGGCAGCTCGCGCAGCGGGTGCGTCTCGTCGGCGAACAGCAACGCCGGCGCCCCCGGTCGCTCCTGGTCGAGGATGCGCTCGGCGAGGTTCAGCCGGGCACCCGGGAACCAGCGGGCGCCGGGCATCTCGCGGCTCTCCAGGACGGCGGTGTGCGGGGCGGACGAGCGGACGCCGAAGAAGTCCCAGACGGCCTGCCAGAACTCCTCGAGCTCGGTGGTCGACCATGACCAGAGCTCGGCGTAGTCGGTGAATCGGCGGCCGGTGCGCTCCTCGGCGAAGCCGATGAACTCGGTGAGGCGGGCGCCCGCGACTCGTTCCGCGGACGGCGTCCAGAGCAGATCACCTTCGCGCACCGCCGTGCGGGAGTCGTCGCGCTGCGCTGCAGGAACCGGCATGGCCAGACGGTGGCGCAGAGCGCATGTGACCGGCAACACTCATATGACCGCTTTTCACTGTGCGAAAAGCATCAGGCGAGGGGGTGCCGTGCGGGAGTACCGGGTCAAGCCGATCGAATCCCTCGGGCGGGGGCTGCAGGTCCTGCAGGTTCTCCAGGAGGTGCGCGCGGCCAGCCTGCACGACCTGCACCTGGCCACTGGCATCCCCAAGCCGACGCTGACTCGGATCCTGTACACCGCCCACCAGCACGGGCTGGTCTGGCAGCGCATGGTCGACGGCGCCTTCCTGCCGAGCCACAGCCAGCGGCGGCTCGAGCCCGACGACGACGCCTGGCTGGTCGAGATCGCCTCGCCCGTGCTCGACGAGCTGTCCCACCGGCTGCAGTGGCCCTCGGTTCTCGCCGTCCCCCGCCTGGACTACATGGAGACGCTGGAGACCAACAGCTCGCGCACCTACTTCGACGCCCTGCCGCCGCGGCCGCGCGGATACCGGGTCAACATGCTGGGCTCGGCGTCCGGCCGGGCGTACCTCGCGTTCTGCAGCCGGCAGGAGTTCGACGCCGTCATCGCCCGGTTGCGACACAGAGACGCGCCGGCTCAGGGGCTGGTGGCCGACGACGACGCCTTGAGGCGGCTGGTCGAGAGCACCCGTCAGCGCGGCTACGGCGTGCGCGCTCCCGACTTCGGCGGCGACTACTCACGGCCCCGATCCGAGGTGGACGACGGGCGAGAGTCCATCGCCATGCCGGTGCGTCCCGACGAGCGGGTCGTGGCAACGATCAACCTCACCTGGCGCCGGCAGGTGATGTCGACCACCGGCATGGTCCAGCGGCACCTCGGCGACCTGCGCGCCGCCGTCGCGACGATCGAGGAGCGTGCCCGCGCCGCGGGGCTGGGAGGCGACTGACGGCGCAGGTTTCCGGCACCCCCGACCGCCGGTAATCACCCTGGCATGGCATCGACGGTCGTCTTCGACCTGGACAAGGTCCTGCTCGGCGGCGACGCGTCGACGCTTTTCCTGCACGGTCGGCTCCGCCAGGCTCCCCAACGGCTGCCGCTCCTGCTGCTCGCGGCTCTCCTCCTCGTTCCCGGCTCGCTCATCCCCCAGGTGCGTCCCCTGGCCGCCAGGCTCATGACCAGGATCGCGGTGGGTGGGCGGCGGAAGTCCGACGTCGAGGCGGTCGCTGCGGCCTACGGCGAGGCGCTGAGCCGCAAGCCCGAGGCCGCCGTCGCCGACGCGATCGCCTGCGTCCGGGAGCACCAGCGCACCGGGGACGTGGTCGTCGTCGCCACCGGGTGCGAGGAGACCCTGGCCCGCGGCTTCCTGACCGCGATCGGGCTCGGCGACCTCGACGTGATCGGTTCGACCGGCTGCCTGTGGCCGCCCCGGGTGGCGCGGGCGATGGGCGAGTCCAAGGTGAAGCGGCTGATCGACCGCGGTTACCCGCCACCGTGGATCGCCGCGTACAGCGACAGCACCTCGGACCTGCCGCTGTTCGCCGGCACCCCGCGGCCGGTGCTGGTGAACGCCGACGACAAGGCGGCCCGTTCCGTGGAGCGCACGCTGGGACGTCGTCCCGAGACGCGTACCTGGCGCTGACCCCTCAGGCCGCCGGGTCCTAGCCTGGACCGATGACCGCCCCGGACGACGCATCGAGCCCGATCGATCTTCCTACCCTGGCCACCGAGCTGCTGGAGAAGGCGGCCGCCGCGCCGGCCCGGCGGGCTTCGCGCACCCTGGCGCACCCGGTCGACGGTCTCCGCCAGACGGTCATCGCCCTGCTGGCGGGCACCGAGCTCGGCGAGCACGAGAGCCCCGGCCCGGCCAGCCTGCAGGTGCTCCGCGGCCGGGTCCGCGTGGTGGCGGCCGACGGCGCCGTGGAGCTTGCCGCCGGCACGATCGCCCCCATTCCCGACCAGCGGCACCGCCTGCACTCCGACGAGGACAGCGTCGTGCTGCTCAGCGTCGCGATCGCCGTCTGACCGGCCTGGCTAGCCTCGCTGCGTGGGTCTCTTCGGGAAGTTCGCGTACAGCGCCGGGCGGTGGAGCACCGACGGGCCGACCGCCGTGCCCTTCCTGCTGATCGACATCCACGACAGCGGCGTCGCGACCATCGACTACCGGTGCGCCGACGCCTCGGGGGGCCGCTTCTTCCTCGGCTACGAGCCCCGCTTCTACTTCGACGACCCCGGCGCCGCCGCCCCCGTCGACACCGGTGCCGAGGCCGCGGGTTTCGCCGCCTGGTCGCGTGCGGCGACCGGCGCCGAGGTCGATCCGGCGGAGGTGGAGGGGCTGATGGCCTCCCCCGACGGCGCACCGCCTCCCGAGGACGTCGTCGTCGAGGAGACCGTCGAGCGACTCCTCGCCCTCGCCGGGCTCCCCGCCCCCGACTGGCCCACGGACGAGGACGCACCCCCCGCCTGACGCCCTCCGTCCCGGCGCGAGTGGCCGCGGGACGCGCATCCCGGTAGGGAGGAACCGTGCGAGCCATCTCCTACACCGAGTCCGGCGGTCCCGAGGTTCTCTCCCTGGTCGACCGGCCCGTTCCCGAGCCGGGGCCCGGGGAGGTCCGGGTCCGCGTCGCCTTCTCCGGGGTGAACCCGACCGACTGGAAGTCCCGCAGCAAGGCCGACCCCGGGCCCGACGGCAAGATTCCGAACCAGGACGGCTCCGGGACGATCGAGGCGGTCGGCGAGGGCGTCGACCCGGTGCTCGTCGGCGAGCGGGTCTGGATCTGGGAAGCGGCCTATCAGCGCCCATTCGGGACGGCGGCCGAGTACACCGTCGTCCCGGCGCGGCAGACCGTCCTCCTCGGTCCCGACGCGACGTTCGAACTCGGCGCCGCGCTCGCCATCCCGTTCCTCACCGCGCACCGCTGCCTGACGGTCGCCGAGTCGCTCCCCGACCGGCTCGGCCCCGGCTCGCTCAGCGGGCGCACGGTGCTGGTGCAGGGCGGTGCCGGCGCGGTCGGCAACGCCGCGATCCAGCTCGCCCGCTGGGCCGACGCCACGGTGATCACGACCGTCAGCAGCCCGGAGAAGGCGCAGCTCGCAGCGGCTGCCGGCGCCGACCACGTCGTCGACTACCGGCGGCAGGACGTCGTCGCCGAGGTGCGGAAGATCGCCACCCAGGGCGTCGATGCGATCGTCGAGGTCAACCCCGCGGTGAACGCGGCCACCGACGCGCAGGTCGTCGCACAGCACGGATCGGTCGCGATGTACGCGGACGACGCCGGGGCAGAGGTGACGGTGCCGGTGCGCTCGCAGATGGCCGTGAACGCGCGCTGGCAGTTCGTGCTCGTCTACACCGAGCCCGCGCGGGCGAAGGCGCTGGCGATCGAGGACGTGAACGCCGCCGTGCTGGACGGCGCCATCCGCGTCGGCCGGGAGGCCGGGCTCCCGCTGCACATCTTCCCGCTGGCAGACACGGCCGAGGCCCACCGCGCGGTGCAGGACGGCGCCGTCGGCAAGGTGCTGATCGACGTCACCGCCTGAACCGTTCCGAGGGGATCAGGCCCCGCCGCGAGCCCGCCGCATGACCACACGGGTTCCGACGATGACCGCGGCGACGAACAGGATCCCGAACCCGATCAGACCGACGTCGGAGATGCTGCTGCTCGCCGTCTTCAGCTCCGTCGGCCTGCCGGCAGCTGCGGCGTCGACCGGAGGGCCGGCCGGGTCCGCTGCTGTCCGGGGCGCCGGGCTGGCCGGAGCAGCAGCGTCCGCCACGGGGGCGGTGTCGCGCGCGTCGGGCGTCGTCGTCGTGCCACGCGGGGCCGCGTTCGCCTGGGCTGTGACCGCCTGTGGTCCGACCGCCTGTGGTCCGACCGCCTGTGGTGCGACCGCCTGTGGTGCGGCCGGGGCCGGGCCGGTTCCCGTGACCACCGGGTTCCCACCCGTGCCCGCGGGATCGACGACCGGGGCCGGCGGCACGGGGACGCCGGGACCGCCCCCCGGGCCGGGATCAGCGGCCGGATCGCCGTTCACCACCGGATCGGGATCCCCCGACGGGCCGGTGACCACCACGCCGTCGCCGCCGGCGTCGCTCGGCACCGCGGGCACGGGGTCGAGGAGCAGCTGGACCGTGAACGGCGTCTGCTGCTGCGCCTCGACCGCCGTCGTGGCGATCACCACGGTGTGCTCGCCATCGGCCAGGTAGCCCGCAGGAGGGGCGCCCGGGGTCAGCGTCCACGGGCCCGGGAGGAACCAGCCGACGTGGTGGAGCGTCCCGTCCACGCCACTCTCCGCGGTTCCCGCGTCGGCGGGTCCTGCGGAGGAAGTCCCGCTGTGCGGGTAGTCGGTGCCGGTCAGCGCATAGCTCGCTCCCGGCACCGGAGCGGCCGTCCCGGAGTCGCTCACGGTCGTGACCACCGTGGTCCGGAACAGCGAGGCGTTCGTGACGTGGATGTTGGCCGCCTGCGCGCAGGGGGCGAAGAAGGCGCAGAACGTGACGGTGCCGAGATCGGCATCCTCGATCTGCAGCCCCGTCGAGGCAGACGACTGCCGGACCGCGTAGCTGTCGGCGGGCAGGTAGACGATCGGACCGACCGGCAGGTCCACGGCACCGAGGCTGGGGAAACCGACCATCACGGTGCAGGTCCCGGCGACGCCGGTGATGCAGGTGGCCACGACGGTCGGGTCCGAGACCTTGGTGAACGTGAACACGGCACCGGTGTAGTCGAGGTCGCCGGGCACCGGCCCGGAGGCACTCACCTGGAGGTCGACGACGGTGTCCAGGTTCCAGAGGACGACGGGCGGCGGGACGACGGGCGGCGGGACGACCGGCGGAACGACCGGCGGGACGGCGGGCGGGACGGTCGCGTTGCCGTTGCCGTTGGCCGCTCCGGCGCCGTTGCCGACGCCGTCCCCGACACCGTTGCCGTTCGTCGCGCCGTTGCCGGGGCCGTTCGCGCCACCGGTGCCGCCGCCGACCCCGTTCCCTCCGCCCGTGGACGGTCCGGTCGTGGTGGGGTTCCCGGGGGTCTTGCCGGGAACGGGGACGGCCAGCGCCGGCCCGGCCAGGGCGGCCGCGGCGACGAGCAGTCCGACGCCCATCACCACGCCACGGGCCGCCAGGCCGCGGCGACGCGGCGCGGATGCTGGACGGGGCGGCGCGGGCGTGGCGGACATGTTCGCTCCCAGCGGTTCTCCGACGACCGTCGCCGAGAGCCGGGCAGGACTGTCGCGGAGCGCGCCCGCGCGAGACCCCCGACGACCGCGGACACGCCGGGACCAAACTGATCCGATGTCTCAGCCGTCCCTCGTGACTCCGGAACCCCACCCGCGGATTCGAGAACGACCGCCTACCTGCCTCTTTGCGTCTCAGCCCTCGGTGTCCGCCACAGCCCGATCGGGCACACCCCGGGGCAGCAGGATCGCCCGGAGCAGGAACAGCCACAGCAGGGTGAAGACGACGGACGCCGCGACGTCGGTCGGCCAGTGCATGCCGCGGTAGAGCCGGCTGCACAGCACGAACCCCGGCAGCGTCACCGCCAGCACCCAGCTGAGCACCCGGAGCCGATGGCCCGGATGGGTGCGCGCCAGGCCGAGGGCGAGCCCGCACCAGAGCGCGACCGTCGCCGCGGTGTGCCCGGACGGGAAGCTCGAGGTCGGCGGCGCGCCGTCGAGGTGCGGTATCCCGGGCCGGAGGCGGTCGATCGCGATCGACGCCAGCACGAACAGCACCGTCTCCCCCGCGACCGCGACGGCGAGGAACGCCGGCAATCGCGGCCCGTGCCCGCGCAGCGCGAGGACCAGGCACCCCAACGCCGTCATCGCGAGCACGATCTCGGTCCCACCGAGCACGGTGCCGAAGCTGGTGACGGAGTTCCAGAACGGCGTCCGGTGGATGACGACGTCCTGCTCGAACGCGAACTCGTCGCGGTGCACCCACGTGTGCGTCAGCACCCGCGTGACCAGCAAGCCCAGACCCAGGAGCAGTGCCTCGACGAGCAGGAATGCCATCACGACGGCGCCGAACAGGCCCGGGAGGGTTCGCGGGCGTGCGCCGGCCACCACTCCGGCTGTCGGGGCGCCGTCCGTCGTCCGCAGTGCAGGGATCCTCACTGCGTCACTGTGCACTCGCGGACCGATCACGGCGCCCCGACATCCGCCCCAGAGATCAGCCGCCTCATCACGAAAACCCTGTTGGTGACCGGGGCGCCGGCGCGAACATCGGCGGCGTCGTCGGACACGCCAGCCCCGAGGAGCCGACGCCACCACGGTCCGGGGGTGTCCGGGAACTTGGGAAAGCACAGCGCGCCCCTGCAGGGTCGCCAGGTCGGTGAGCGGAGGCTCCGCCCGATGACGGCCGCCGCGCTCGTCGTCGCGTTGTGCCTGCCCCTCGTGGGTCTGTTGTCGCTGCTGCAGATCGACTATCAGGACTGGCACTGGACCAACGCGCCCCTCCACTTCGTCCTGTTCCTCACGGTCGGGGCGACCGCCGCCAGCCTCTCCCTGGTGACGGGCGAAGCTGCCCGTCGACGCGGCGACGCCCGGGTACTGCTGCTCTCCCTCGGCTTCCTGTCCACCAGTGGGTTCATGGCCCTGCACGCCATTGGAACCGCTGGCGTGCTCGTGCAGGACGCGCTGCCCGGCTTCACGATCGCGATCTCGGTGGGTCTCCTGCTGGCCGCGGTGTTCGCGCTCATGGCGGCCCTGGTCGACGTCAACCCTGCCCTCGGCCCCCTGGTCATGCGGGCCCGGCGGTGGCTGTACGCGTTCGTCCTGGTGTCACTCGCCGGCTGGGCCGTGTGGACGATGGCGAACTGGCCGCCGCTGAACACCGCCCTGGGCGAGGGCGGTGCCGGGACGGCGCTGGAGGTGGCGGCTGCGGTCGGCGCGCTGACCTACGCCGCCGCGGCCGCGCGGCTGTGGTGGGGACACCGGCACCGGCCGAGCATGCTCGTCCTCAGCGTGGGCGCATGCTTCGTCCTGCTCGCTGAGGCGCTGGTGGGGGTCGCCTTCGCCGGCGAGAGGAAGTGGCACTCAGCCTGGTGGGAATGGCACGCCCTGATCGTCGCGGCCTACCTCATCGTGTTTGCCGCCGCGCACCGCGAATGGCGCGACGAGCGGTTCCGCGAGCTCTACCTGCCGACCACCAGGGAGCACAGGGAAGAGGTGTCGGTGCTGATCGGGGACCTGGCCGGTTTCACGAACTTCGCCGAGTCGAACGATCCCGCCGAGGTGGCGGCCATGCTTCGCGCCTACTACGAGGTGGCGGCGCCGCTCATCAGTCGCCGGTTCGGGGGCGAGGTGGAGAAGTTCATGGGTGACGGCATCTTCGCCACGTTCAACCGGCGCGGCGACCAACCCGACCACGCGACCCGGGCGGTGTGCGCGGCCTCGGCCCTGCAGGAGCAGGTGGAGTCGATCCGGGAGAAGAACCCCGACTGGCCGGGCCTGCGGATCGGGATCAACAGCGGCCGTGTCGTCGTCACGGAGATGGGCGGCGCCGGGTACGTCGCCTACCCGGCCGTCGGCGACCCGGTCAATGTCGCGGCCCGCCTGCAGGCGTCGGCACCCGTCGGCGGCGTCCTGATCGGGAACGAGACCCGCCGCCGGCTGCCGCCGGAGACGGCCGTGACCCCCATCCCGGGACTGCGGGTCAAGGGCCACGACGCACCGGTCGACGCCTACCTGCTGCTCGCCACGGTCGAGCTCGGGGAGCGCGTGCTCAGCCGACCCCGAGGTCGCGCGCGATGAGCATGCGCTGCACCTCGCTGGTGCCCTCACCGATCTCGAGGATCTTCGCGTCGCGGTAGAACCGGGCGACCGGGAACTCGTTCATGAAGCCGTACCCGCCGTGCACCTGCGTGGCGTAGCGGGCGTTCTCCATCGCCATCTCCGAGCTGTACAGCTTCGCGATCGACGCCTCGCGCTTGAACGGCTCGCCGCGCAGCATCTTCTCCGCCGCCCGGTAGTAGGCCAGCCGCGCGGTCGAGGCGCGCACCTCCATGTCGGCGATCATGAACTGGATGGCCTGGTTGCGGCCGATGGGCTGGCCGAACGCCTCGCGCTCCGCGGCGTACTTGATCGACTCGTCGACGCACCCCTGGGCCAGGCCCACCGACAGGGCCGAGATCGCGATGCGGCCCTCGTCGAGGATCGAGAGGAACTGCGCGTAGCCGCGGCCCCGCTCCCCCACCAGGTTCTCCTCCGGCACCCGGACGTCGGAGAAGGCCAGCTCACGGGTGTCCGAGGCGTTCCAGCCGACCTTCGAGTACCGCTGGCCGACGGTGAACCCTTCCGTGCCCGACGGGACGATGATCGCCGAGATCTCCTTGTGGCCGTCCGGCCGCGTTCCCGTGACCGCCGTGACGGTGACCAGCTGCGTCAGGTCGGTGCCGGCGTTGGTGATGAAGGCCTTCGACCCGTTGATCACCCAGTGGCCGTCCTCGAGCCGCGCCGTCGTCTTCGTGGCGCCGGCGTCGGAACCGCCGCCGGGCTCGGTCAGGCCGAATGCGCCGAGCGCCTCACCGGCGCACAGCCGCGGCAGCCACTCCTGCTTCTGCTCTGGCGTGCCGAACCGGTAGATCGGCATCGCGCCCAGGGACACCCCGGCCTCGACGGTGATCGCCATCGAGGAGTCGACCCGGGCCAGCTCCTCCAGCACCACGCACAGGTCGAAGTAGGTGCCGCCCGCGCCGCCGTACTCCTCCGGGAACGGCAGCCCAAACAGGCCCAGCTCGCCCATCTGCCGCACGATCTGCGTCGGGAACTCGTCGCGCTCGTAGAACTCCCCGATCTGCGGGGCGATCACCTCGTGGGCGAACTCGCGGACGGTCTTGCGCAGCGTCTCGGTCTCGTCGTCGAGCCGGTAGTCCAACATCAGTTCTCCTGCTGATCGGGAGCGGACGCCGATGGGGTCACCACGGCCACCCGCTCGTCCAGCGCGACCGTCTGGCCCGCCGTCACACCGAGCTCGGTGACCGTCCCCGCGACCGGGGCGGTCAGCACGTGCTCCATCTTCATCGCCTCGACGACGAGCAGCGGGGTCCCCGCCGTCACCTCGTCGCCGACGGCTGCCTGCACCACGGTCACCGTGCCCGGCATCGGTGCCATGACCGCTCCGTCGGCGGCTGCGCCCTCGGCGTGCGCGTTGAGCCGCTCGTGCTCGCGCAGCGCAGCGACGTGCCCGTCGGCCGCCATCCACACCGTGCCGCCCTCGTGCATGACCGTGTACGACATCGTGAGGCCGTCCAGCGTCACCGTCAGCCGGCCGGCGTCCCGGAACGCGCGGGCGGTCACCGGCTCGCCGTCCCCGACGCAGACCTCCGCCGCCGACGACCGGCCACGCAACCGCACCTCCACCGGCTCCCCGCCCGAGGCCTGCAGCCGGCGGACGGTCCAGGCCGGCTCTCCGAGCCGCCAGCCGTCGGGCACGTCCCAGCGGTCGACGACGGGGCCGGTCGGCTCGGACTCGATGAGCAGGGCCAGCGCCGCGGCGGCGTAAACGTGCGGCGGCGGGGGCTCCGGGGCGGTCAACGCGTCGCCGCGGCGCTCGATCAGGCCGGTGTCGAGCCTGCCGGCGACGACGTCCGGGTCCTCCAGCAGGGCGCGCAGGAAGGCCGCGTTCGTCGTCACCCCGAGGACGGCGGTCCGCCCGAGTGCGCCGACGAGCCGGGCGCGGGCGGTCTCGCGGGTCGGTGCCCAGGCGATGATCTTGGCCAGCATCGGGTCGTAGTCGGTGCCGACGACGGTGCCGACGGCGAGCGAGCTGTCGACGCGTACGCCGGGGCCGGTGGGCTCGACCAGCCCGAGCACGGTGCCGGCCTGCGGGAGGAAGCCGCGGGACGGGTCCTCGGCGTAGAGCCGCGCCTCGATGGCGTGCCCGTCGAGGGAGATGTCGCTCTGGTCCAGGGGCAGCCGTTCGCCGGCCGCCACCCGGATCTGTTGCTCGACCAGGTCCAGGCCGGTGATGCACTCGGTGACCGGGTGCTCGACCTGCAGGCGGGTGTTCATCTCGAGGAAGAAGAAGTCCCGCGGCCGATCGGCGTCCACGATGAACTCGACCGTGCCGGCCCCGGTGTAGCCGACGGCCTTCGCCGCCTCGACCGCCGCGCGGCCCATCGACGCCCGCGAGGCGGTGTCGAGCAGCGGCGACGGCGCCTCCTCGATCACCTTCTGGTGGCGCCGCTGCAGGCTGCACTCGCGCTCGCCGAGGTGGATCACGTTGCCGTGGGCATCGCCGAGGACCTGCACCTCGATGTGCCGGGAGTTGCCGACGTACCGCTCGACCAGCAGCGTGTCATCACCGAAGGAGCCGGCCGCCTCGCGGCGCGCCCCGGCGATCA
>Ga0308175_100000517_pt1 | contig 26429 bp, 22 predicted proteins | sample PhyCR1_3_FD_203893 | JGI IMG/M metagenome (GOLD analysis project Ga0308175, IMG submission 203893) | Soil microbial communities from UC Gill Tract Community Farm, Albany, California, United States - DLSLS.C.R1 | ecosystem: Environmental > Terrestrial > Soil > Agricultural land | place: USA...
TGCCCTGTTTTGGGCGCTCTCGGGCTGGTTTCCCGATCGCTGGGCGTTAGCGGCGTCGATTATAGCCGCCGCTCGCTGGCTCCTACTGAGCTATTGGATGAACAGCTACTGGGGCGGCGCTCTTCCTGCGCTCGGCGGTGCGCTGATTTTCGGAAGCGTGCCGCGACTTGCTCAAAAAGCGAATGTCAGGCACGCGCTGATTCTTGCTTTCGGCGTAATCCTGCTCGCCAACACGAGGCCGTTCGAAGGTTTGGTTATCACTGCGACATCGCTCGCGCTTCTGATTGCGTGGTCTAAACGGTCCGGAATGCTTCACCACATCTACAGACTTCGTCTTATCGCTCCCGTAGCATCCGTCCTGGCGCTCACAGCAGCAGCCATGCTGTATTACAACGCGCGCGTCACTGGTGATCCATTCACGCTTCCTTACGTGGAAGACAGGCAGGAATATGCGATCGCCCCTCTGTTCATCTGGGGACACCTTCGACCCGAGCCCGTCTACGCTACGCAATCGCTACGCGCCGTGTACGTCGCCGAAGCTGACCTGTATCGGACCGCGACGTCTGGCTTCGGAATTCCGGAAGTTTTCCGAAAGCTAAAGAACTTCTGGATCTTCTTTCTTGGGCCGCTCCTCTCTGTTCCGATCGTCGCTTTCCCGTTTGCTCTGGAAAGGAAGAATTCTGCCGAGGAGGGACGGAGAGCCCGATACGTCGGCGCCATTCCGCTGATCATGCTCATCGCAGCGGCGCAGGTTGTTTGGTTCTACCCGCACTATTTTGCGCCCGCGTTCGCGCCGTTTGTCGGGACTCTGCTGCTCGGGTTTCGAGAGTTACGCGGCTGGCGTTGGCACGGCCGGGAATCTGGACTGTTCTTGAGCCGAGCTATCCCAATCGGCTGCGTCCTGATGGCGACCATTCCAGCCTCAGCGCATCAATTGGGGTGGCGTCTGAATTTCTGGCCTCTGCAATGGGCCCTAGGGTCTTCACCGGAAATCCAGGGGCCGAACATAAAGTCGTCCATATTGGCAGGCGGCAGGAAAGCTCTTGTTTTCGTCGAGTACGGAGACAAACACGACCCCGGTTCCGAATGGGTCTACAACGAACCTGATATCCAAAATGCGCAGATAGTTTGGGCGAGGAGAGTGAACCCGAGATCGGATGCGGCACTGATGCGACGTTTCCGAGATCGAAGCTTCTGGGTTCTCCGCCCGGATGAACATCCGGCGGCTTTGATCCCCCTTCGGCCGCCGGAAATCAGAGTGGGGGAAATCAGCTCGAGCGCTATCTGGTAACCAGCGTCCCGGAAAGTCGCGCTACGCCAACTCGTGCGTACAGTTTCACCGGGCTACCCTGCTTGGAATAGACTAATTTCCACTGATCGGGAGTTTCCGTCACCAGCTTAGGGAAATACGTATTGAAGTTATCGTTCATCAGTAACTCCTCGATGATGACGAAGCTTATCGGCACAGTATCACTCAGCCGGATCGCATTCCGCGGATCAGTCGTCAGCGGTGGCATTACCGCTTTGAAACCTGATTGCAGATATACCCACTGCGGCATTGTGACCGCGATCACGGCAGTATGGTCCGCTCGCTTTTCTAACCAGTCCAGAGCGTCTTCCGTATCCGGGTACTCGCCTGAGTAATGAAGCAGGTGATAAGTCTTTCTTTCGCCGTTCTCGGTCTTGTAATACGCCTTGTCGAGGAAGTTGCGGTTTCCACTTTGGAACGCGATGCAGCATTCACAGAAGACCAAAGCCATGCCAGCGATGCGGAAGGCTTTCAGCCTGCCGGCTACCAGTTCTGGTAACAACCGGCGGCTTGCCGTTCCAAATGCTCCAAGACCTGATAAAAACGCGAGCAGAAGCAGTGGCAGAGTCGGAGCGAGATAACGTGCAAACTGACCCGGCCAGGGCGTAGTGCAAATCGCAGCAACGGTGAGCGCTATAGCCGCACTAATCAGCCACTGCCGCTCTAGCGTCAGTTGCACTACACCCAACAACACCACGAGTCCTAATACATAGAGCAGAACTTTGTAAGGCCAATGGGGCACAATATTCTTTCCAATCGCCCTGTTTAGCGAGTTGACGTGTGATTGAAAGAATCCCTCGCGGGCTGTGATGGACTGGCCTAAGGTCCTTGGCATCCAAACAGCGTTTTCGAAAAAACGCTTCGTGATATCGCCTGGAGTCACGCTACCCAGATCCGGTTTGAATGGATCCTTCAGCTTCATGTTTACCGCGTAGCTGACGTTGTAAAACATCGAAGGGTCACGTTGATACGCATAGTAAGGATGTTTGTAATCTGGCGCCGTTTCCACACTGTGCACGTACGACAGCCACGCAAGCACGGGAACGACGGCCACCACAGTCCGAACTAGAGCTAAGCGGAAACGTCCTCGAAATAAAGCATCCGCAACCCAGGCCAGGAGCAGAGCGATCCCCATAGTGCGGAGCAGATAGCCTGCGATCGCGAACACAGGAGTGAGATGTCTCGTCCAGCTCTCTCCATTTCTCCGAAGATAGGACCAGGCGAAGAGCACCGTGACCGCTCCAAAGGGAAGTTCGGCAAAGCAGAGTGTGGCCAGGTAGTACATGTCATAGCTGATGATGCAGATGAAAGCGAGAAAGAAAGCGTAAGCTCGCGAAAGAAAGAGCCTCGCCAGGAAAAAAGAGCCGCACACGTACACGATCGAAAACAGGATCCAGGTTCGCCGTAACCAGATCCCGACCTTCACAGGGTTGCTGGACGATAACAGCTTTTCGTGAACTGCAACAATAGCCGGCAGCAGCGGCGGATATTGATCGGCTTTGATGTCTCCGGGCTCATTCAGAAGCCGATAGCCTTTGCCTTCGGCGAGTGATGTGCCGAGGATGAAATAAGTGCCGCCGTCCCAGCGGGTGTCGAGTGGTCCATTCCACCGAGGGATCCAACTCAACAGAGTCAATATGCAGAGGGCAAGCGCACACATTGCGTCGGTCCGATCCAACGCGAAATGTTTCCGTCGAACACTTTCAGATGGCACAGGTGATGCAGGTTCGGGTGCTATAGGCCCATCAGTTATGGATTTGATCATTAAAACTCCAGGATGGCGAAGATTGCGATGTCAACGCCAACCCGTACCGGTACGTTCTTAGTTGTACTTCCATCTTATGATCGGTGGAATTGCGCTTTGTTTGCAGGGTCCGTAAACTCGTGTTAGGTGGGTTTACAAAATATCTTAGTAACTGGAGGTGCTGGTTATATCGGTAGCCATACTGCTAAAGCATTAGCAGCAGCCGGATACACTCCTATCGTCCTCGACGATCTTTCTACCGGAAATCTCTGGGCCGTCCAGTGGGGACCGCTGATCCAAGGGAATGTCGCCGATGACTCTCTAGTACGGCGCACGATCGAGCGGTATCACATTCGTGCCGCAATCCACTTGGCTGCCAGCGCTTATGTGGGTGAATCGATGAGTAACCCGCGTAAGTATTTCCACAACAACGTCAGGAATTCTTTAGCTTTCCTCGATACTCTACTCGCTTGTGGTGTCGACCGGCTAATTTTCTCGTCCACATGCGCGGTGTACGGAGTGCCACAAACAGAAGCATTGGATGAAGACCATCCTCAATCTCCTGTGAATCCTTACGGGGACAGCAAGCTCTTCATCGAGAAGGCCTGTCAGTGGTACGAGGCAGCCCACGATTTCCGCTATGTTTCGCTCCGATACTTCAACGCTGCGGGAGCGGACCTTTCCGGTGTCATCGGTGAAAACCATGATCCGGAGACACATCTAATCCCGCTAGCCATCGGCACCGCGCTGGGGCTTCATCCCGAGCTCCGCGTGTACGGAACCGATTTCCCAACTCACGACGGCACAGCCGTGCGGGATTACGTTCACGTTTCGGACATCGCTGCCGCGCACGTCTCCGCTCTGCAGTATTTGGAAGCGGGGGGAACGAGTGAGCGAATGAATCTGGGCAGCGGCAAGGGTGTTTCCGTACGCGAGGTGATCCAAACCGTAGAGCGGATCTCGGGCGCGTCAATTCCGACGCGAGAAGAGCAACGCCGCCCTGGCGACCCGCCCGCCTTGGTCGCCTCAGCCAAACGGGCCGAGAAGTTGCTCGGCTGGAAACCTTCGTTTCCTGATATCGAATCGATCATCTCGACGGCGTGGAAGTGGAGCTCTGCGCAGCTACAGCGCGAAGCAACCCCAGCTCTGACGTATGGCAAAAAGCTAAGAACCGCCTGAGCTTCCTATCAACGCCCGGCTATCGATCTGAAGTTGGGATGGCGGTGAGGGTGAGATTCGAACTCACGGAACCCGTAAAGGTTCAACGGTTTTCGAGACCGCCGCATTCGACCACTCTGCCACCTCACCGTCTCGAACTTCTCCCAAGATACCAGGAACGGATGTTTACCACCCCAAAACAGTGGCAAAAATCAGCGGCGCCACGATAGATGCGTCCGATTCAATGAGGTACTTGGGCGTATCGATGCTCAGCTTTTCCCAGGTGATTTTCTCGTTCGGCACAGCCCCCGAGTACGAGCCATAACTTGTCGTGGAATCGCTGATCTGGCAGAAATAGCCCCACAAAGGCGTATCCTCACGTTCTAGATCCTGCCGGAGCATCGGAACAACGCAGATCGGAAAGTCACCCGCTATGCCGCCTCCGATCTGGAAAAATCCGATAGATGCGGATTTCGAGGTCTTCGTATACCAGTCGGCTAGTGACATCATGTACTCGATTCCCGTTCGCACGGTGTGGACGTTCTTCACGTCTCCCGAAATGCAGTGCCCCGCGTACATGTTGCCCAGCGTCGAATCTTCCCACCCTGGCACGAAGATAGGCAGATTGCGTTCCATCGCGGCGAAGAGCCACGAATCCTTAGGATTAATCTGGAAGCTCTTCTGCAAATCGGGCGATTGCAGGATCTTGTAAAAAAACTCGTGCGGGAAGTGGCGTGCACCGCTCGCGTCGGCGGCCATCCACTCCTTGAGGATCACGCTCTCAATACGGCGCATCGCCTCTTCTTCCGGAATGCAGGTGTCTGTCACACGATTCATGTGCTTATCGAGCAGTTTCTGCTCGTCTTCAGGCCGCAGATCCCGCCAATGCGGTACGCGTTCGTAAAAGTCGTGAGCGACCAGGTTGAACACGTCCTCTTCAAGGTTCGCGCCCGTGCAGGAAATTCCGTGTATCTTGCCCTGTCGGATCATCTCCGCAAGGGACACGCCGAGTTCTGCCGTACTCATCGCACCCGCCAGAGTAAAAAACATCTTGCCGCCGTTTTCAAGATGTCGCACGTAGCCTTCCGAGGCATCGATCACCGAGGCTGCATTGAAGTGCCGGAAATGATGCTTGAGAAAACTGGAGATAGGACCTGGATTCATTACCTTTACTACCGTAGCGTGTTCACCATTCCAATGACGCCGTAGATTGCTAAGCTTTTGGACAGAGCGCGTCTTCTGCGCGGTCGAGGAAGAATTCGAACCGGACGAAGCTGGGTGATTGGTTTCGCTCCGCACACACCTTGCAAACAAGTTCAGCGAAGAAGCGTGTTCCTGCCTTAGGAGCGTCGGCCGTCATAGCCTTTGCGATCCTAACAAGCCGCGTTACCGGGCTGTTACGGGAAACAGTGATCGCGCACTTCTTTGGTGCGGGTTATGTAGCCGATGCGTTTCGCGGCGCGTTCCGCATACCGAACATGCTCAATAACCTGTTCGGCGAAGGTGTGTTGTCCGCGTCCTTCATTACGGTCTACGCGCGTGTTCGCGCCCTGGGCAAGGAAAAAGAAGCCCAGGAACTTGCTGGTATCGTTTTCGGCACGTTAGCGCTCGTGTGCTCGGTGCTGGTCACGGCTGGCATCCTGCTCGCCCCAGCCTTAACGGACATCATCGTCCCCGGGTTTACTGGTCGGCAGCGTGCTTTGACAATTCAGATTATCCGGATCCTGTTCCCCGGCACTGGCTTCCTCGTTCTTGGGGCGTGGTGCCTGGGTGTTCTGAATAGCCACCGCTCGTTTCTCTTGCCTTATGTAGCACCCGTCGCCGCAAACCTGATCATGGTTACGGCGCTGTTTGCCCTTGGCAATGGAGCCTCACAGGAGCAGCTGGTTCTAAAGCTTGCTTGGGCCTTTGTCGTGGGCAGCGCTTTCCAATTTCTCGTTCAGCTGCCAAAAACTCTGCGATTTCTTCCCGGCTTCCGACCGTCTCTAAACCTTGGCTCAACACACGCTCGTACGGTGATCAGGAACTTCGGGCCGATCTTTCTCAGCCGCGGCGTTGTTCAGGTAAGCGCTTACATCGATCAGATGATCGCGAGCTGGCTTCCGCTGGGCTCGGTGGCGCATTTGGGCTACGGGCAGGTGATCTCGATGCTTCCTATCAGCTTGTTCAGCATGTCCGTTTCCGCGGCGGAACTCCCTACGCTCTCGAGCGCGACGGGAACGGCCGAAGAAGTCGCGGCCACTCTTCGCAAACGTCTCTTGAGCGGATTGCGGCGGATTGCTTTCTTCACCATTCCATCCGCGGCTGCCTTCCTGCTGTTGGGAGACGTTATCGCGAGTGCAATCTACCAATCGGGGCGGTTCACCCACAGGGATGCTGTTTACGTTTGGGCAGTACTCGCCGGATCAGCTGTCGGTCTGCTGGCCAGTTCTTTGGGCCGGCTCTACTCTTCGGGGTTCTACGCCCTGCTCGACTCTCGAACACCCTTGCGCTTTGCCCTTGTCCGGATTGCGCTCACGACCGGCTTAGGCTTTCTGTTTGCCCTGGAGCTTCCGCGATGGCTCGGAATCGATCCGCGATTGGGCGTGGCGGGGCTGACTGCGTCCGCCGGGGTGGCGGGCTGGGTAGAATTCGCGCTCCTTCGTCGTGCACTCAATCAACGTATCGGAAGAACCGGCATCCCAATTGAATTCATTGTGAAGCTCTGGCCCTCCGCGCTACTGTCCGGAGCCCTCGCGTATTTCGCAAAGCCGTTTTTTGCTCCTGGACATCCCCGAATACAAGCTGCGCTTGTTCTTCCGCTCTTCGGATTGCTCTACTTCGGATTCACACGAACGCTTGGCGTCGCAGAATCGAGAGAAGTGACCGGGGCTGTTCTACGCCGTCTCCGCTTGGGCCGTTAACAACCGGTCTGTCAGTGTCGCGATCTGGAGATCTTCTTGCGATGGGATGACTGCGGTCTCGAACGTTCCGAGGAAGGCTAACCCTTCGGTCACTTGGGCCCTCAGATGGTCGTTGTTTTCACCGATGCCTCCGGCAAACACTAACTTGTCCAGGCCCCCTAAGGCCGCCGCCATTCCCGCGATCGCTTTCTTCACCTGGTAGGTGAACATACGAACTGCGAGATCGGCTCGCGCGTCGCTATGCCGGATCTGCAGCAAGTCCCGCATATCACTTGTCGATTCTGAAACCCCCAGCAGACCCGATTGGTGGTCAATTAAGGTGGACAGGCGTTCTTCATTCGAGAATCCATGCTTCATCAGGAACAGCAGAACACCGGGATCGAGATCCCCGCATCGTGTTCCCATCATGATGCCGCCGGTTGGAGTCAAGCCCATCGTCGTGTCGATCGACTTACCGCGCTTGATCGCAGTTACGCTGCAGCCATTGCCCAAATGCGCTATGACCAAACGTTCAGGCACTTCGCTCATCTGAGCGAGAATCGACTCAAGCGATAGCCCGTGGAAGCCATACCGTTCTACTCCAAGCCGTACCACCTCTTCGGAGAGAGCGAACCGGCGGCTCACATCCGGCAATGTCCTGTGGAACGCCGTATCGAAGCAAGCCACCTGCGGTACTTCCGGCAGTTCCTTCTCCACTGCCTTCAGAACAGCCAACGAGGCGGGCATGTGAAGCGGCGCAAACGCGGCGGATGCTTCGAGAGCCTTTACAGTCTCTGGGCGCGCCACCTGATGATCACGCAAGGTCGGACCGCTGTGGACAAACCGGTGTCCCGTGGCATCCGGGTTGGGAACACCGGATGCCTTCAATGCTCCGAATGCGTGACGGAGGGCAGTTGCATGATCGGAAAGAGCGAGCGTCTGTTTGCGTTTGGCTTGCCCAGGTAACTGCCGGAACCAGAATTGTCCGTGGATGCCGCCGATCTCCTCGGCTTCTCCTTCGCAGAGGAGCGAAGCATCCCCGCCGGTGACTCGATATAAACCGAACTTCAGCGACGACGACCCACAATTCAGAGCGAGTACATTGCGGGAAGCGGCAGGCATCAGGCCTGCCACTTCCAATCGCGCACTTCCGGAAGGTCCTGGCCGTGCGCCATCACGTAGTCTTTATGCCGCTGCAGGTTTGCGTCAAGCCAGTCTTTGCTTTTTCTCACCATGTGTTGGAGGCGCGGAATGCGGCGGATTGCATCGAAGGCAAGTGTGAACCGGTCCATCTGATTCAGTACCGTCATGTCGAACGGCGTAGTCGTTGTGCCTTCCTCTTTGTAACCGCGAACATGAATGTTGTCGTGGTTATGACGGCGGTACACAAGGCGATGGATCTGCCACGGATATCCGTGAAATGCGAAAATGACGGGCCTGTCCTTTGTGAACAATGCGTCGAAATCCTCGTCTGCCAGGCCGTGAGGATGCTCGCTCGAGGGCTGCAGCGTCATCAAATCGACAACGTTGACAACGCGGATTCTTATGTCCGGGACAAGCTTTCTCAACTGCATCACTGCCGCGAGTGTCTCCATTGTCGGTACATCGCCGGCGCAAGCCATGACGACATCCGGGTCCCCGTTGTCGTTACTCGCCCACGCAAACACGCCTGCTCCTTTCGTGCAGTGGCGCACTGCGGCTTCGATGTCCATCCAGACCGGCCCGGGTTGCTTACCGGCGATGATCAGATTCACGTAATTTCGGCTGCGCAGACAATGGTCCGCTACCGACAACAAGGTGTTAGCGTCGGGCGGCAAATAGATGCGGACGATATCCGCCTTCTTGTTCGCTACATGATCGATAAACCCGGGATCCTGATGGGAAAACCCGTTATGATCCTGACGCCACACGTGCGATGACAGCAGGTATGTGAGGGAAGCAATCGGTTTCCGCCACGGCAGCGTCTTCGTTGTTTTCAGCCATTTCGCGTGCTGATTGAACATCGAATCGATGATGTGAATAAAGGCTTCGTAGCACGAGAAAAAACCATGTCGCCCGGTGAGCAGGTAGCCTTCGAGCCAACCCTGGCACATGTGCTCACTGAGTACCTCCATCACGCGGCCTTCGGTAGAAAGATTTTCGTCCACCTTCTTGATCTCAGCCATCCACTCTTTCCCGGTGACTTCGTACACTGCGTCCAGGCGGTTCGACGCCGTTTCATCCGGTCCGAAGATGCGGAAGTTGCGATTCCGCAAATTGAGCTTCATCACGTCACGCAGGTACTTCCCCAACACTCTCGTCGCTTCTGCCGTTGTTCCTCCCGGCTCGGGCAAGGAGATCGCATATTTCTCGAAGTCCGGAAGGACGAGATTGGTCAGCAGAGTGCCGCCATTCGCATGCGGGTTCATTCCCATACGCCGCTCACCCTTTGGCGCAAGATCAGCCAAGTCCGGCCTTAGCGTACCTTCCGTGCCGAATAGCTTCTCCGGCTCGTAGCTGCGCATCCAGCCTTCCAGCATGTGGAGATGTTCGGGGTTGTCCGCCACACCTTCGAGTGGAACCTGGTGGGCTCGCCATGTTCCCTCCACGGGCTTGCCGTCCACAAACTTCGGTCCGGTCCAGCCTTTCGGTGTGCGCAGAATCAGCAATGGCCAGCGCGGCCGCCCCTCTGCCTTCCCGTTTCTTGCTTGGGACTGAATGGCCTGGATTTCGGCGAGGATTTCATCAAGAGCAGTCGCCATCTCGATATGCATCTGCTGCGGATCGTCCCCGGTTAAGATCCGAGGCGCGTATCCATATCCCTTGAACAAGTTGAGAAGTTCGTCTTCCGGGATGCGGGCCAGCACGGTCGGGTTTGCGATCTTATAACCGTTCAAGTGCAGGATCGGCAGCACAGCGCCATCCGTTGCGGGATTCAGGAACTTATTCGAATGCCAGCTCGTTGCGAGCGCGCCCGTTTCCGCTTCACCGTCACCGACAATGCAGGCAACAAGCAGGTCGGGATTATCGAAGGCCGCCCCATAAGCATGTAGCAGCGAATACCCTAGCTCTCCGCCTTCATGAATGGATCCCGGCACTTCCGGCGCCACGTGACTCGGTATTCCATAAGGCCATGAGAATTGGCGAAACAAGCGCTTGATGCCGTCTTTGTTCTGTTCGACTGCCGGGTATCGCTCCGTATAGGAGCCTTCGAGGTAAGTGTGTGCGACGATACCCGGGCCGCCGTGACCAGGCCCGATCACGTACATCATGTTCAGGTCATTCAGCCGGATCAGCCGATTCAGGTGGGTATAGATGAAATTCAGTCCGGCTGTTGTGCCCCAATGTCCCAGAAGACGCGGTTTGATGTCTTCCTTCGTAAGCGGCCGCTCTAGCAGCGGGTTTTCTTTAAGGTAAATCTGCCCGACTGTGAGGTAGTTAGAGGCGTTCCAGTATTCGTGAAGTTTGCTGGCTTCTTCGGTGCTGATCGGCTCAGGCATAGCGGCGGCTCCTATCGCCAGTATGGCCGACGCGAATTACACCCGATTGCTTGATGGGGCTTAACCGGCCAGCCCTGCCTGCATCAATTGCTCTGCCTGTCGTAGCGCTTCCGGCGTAATCTCATCACCTGACAACATGCGCCCAATCTCCCGGGCGCGCGCCTCGCGCGAAAGTTCTTTGATGTCCGTTGCAACGCGGCCTTTACCTTCTGACTTCGAAACCGCAAGATGGTGATCTGCAAAGCCGGCAATCTGCGCGGTATGAGTCACACAGATGACCTGGCTTGTTCGCGACAACGCTTTGAGCCTCCGTCCCACAGCGGCAGCCGCCGCACCACCCACGCCGGCATCTACTTCATCGAAGACGAGCGTGCGCCAGGCGCTGCCGTTAGCTCCATCCACGTCGCCTACCGTTGTCTTCAAGGCAAGAGCAATGCGGGAGAGTTCACCACCCGAAGCGATCTTTTCGAGCGGCTTCAATTCTTCTCCCCGATTTGGGGAGACAAGAAAGGCAATGTCGTCGAATCCCGTCGAAGTCCATGAGGTTCGTTCGATCCCGATTCGGAATTGAGATCCGGCCATGGCAAGAGAGGCCAGCTCGCTTTCGATCTGTTTACCCAGCCTCTTCGCCGCAGACTCGCGCGCAGCATGCAGAGCTGCCGCAGCAGCTTCGTACTCGCCTGCCAGTCTGGCCTGCTCCTTATCCAGAGCAGCGCGATGCTCGGTCGCATTCTCGACCTCGTCGGCTCGGCGGGAGACGTCATCCCGGAATGCAATCACGTCTTCCAGCGTGCCCCCGTATTTGCGTTTCAAGCGGTCGAGTGCTGCCAGCCGGCTCTCTACCTCTTCCAGCCGAGCGGGATCACCTTCGAGCTTTCCTACGTAATCCCGCAGTTCGTAAGACGCATCGTCCAGCAAAGCTGATGCCTGCTTCATCCCATCGGCTATGGCACCGACGCTCGCATCGATCCGGAGAAGCTCATCCACTCGCTTCAGTGCCTGGCGAAGCTGGGTCATGGCGCTTTCGGGTGCGTCATACAACAACTCGAATGCAGCATTGGCACTCTCCTGAAGGCGCGTAACATTGCCCAGAATCTTTCGCTCGGATTCCAGCTCGCCGTCCTCACCTGGTTTCGGGGCCACCGAGTCGATCTCTTTGCGTTGAAACGTCCAAAGATCGAGCATCCGCAATTTTTCCTGCTCGTTCTGGTTCAGTTCAGCGAGCCTCTCTCCAATTGCTCGCCATTGCGCGTGGATTGTGCTCACATTTCTGCGAAGCTCGCAGGCGTTTGCATACGCGTCGAGAATGTCGCGCTGTGCCGATGACGAAAACAGTGATTGCTGTTCATTCTGGCCGTGGATGTCTCCGAGCGCCGGTGCCAACTGACGGAGAAAAGCGCTTGTCACGGGACGGTTTGCAACGAATGCCCTCGACTTCCCATTTGCAGCGATCTCCCGCTCTACCAGCAGCTCCTCATCGGGATCGAGCTCAATGCCTGCTTCAGTGAGTAGTTCGGCAACTCCGTTTGCGATTGGAAGAGAAAACACGCCGGACACACGTGCTTTTGTCGCTCCCGTGCGGATCATGTCGGTTGAGGCTCTCGCGCCGAGTAAAAGCGAGAGCGAGTCGACCACAATCGACTTTCCGCTTCCAGTCTCACCGGTCAGGACAATAAGGCCCTGCTGCAAACGGATGCGGGCCTGCTCGACCACAGCATAGTTCTCAACAGTAAGCTCTAGCAGCACTTGACCTCATGATAAGGCCAGCTCCTATAGACTCGGGAGATGTGTAGGCGCTCAAGCGAACGGCTGAGACTTTCACCCGTCCGCGGCAAGGGCTTCGCGGAGCACGGGATCTTTGTTTCACCTCGTCAGTCCAAATACACTGTTTAAATACTGGGCGTTCGCCTGGTCGGAGTCAATGCAGAAAACGGACGCAAGTTAGTCATAACGGCCCTTTTCCTCCTGTTCGTTTGGCTCGTGAGCCGCGGATTACGGTTGCTCACGCGGCCCCTTACCAGCGACACTGCGAGCAAGCGCGTTCAGTTTTGGACACGTCAAGTGATCCAGCTCGGAACCGCCATCCTCCAGGGGATCGGCGTTCTGTCGATCTGGTTCGACGATCCGGCACGGCTGGCCACGTTCCTGGGACTGTTTTAGCGCCGGACTGGCGTTCGCGCTCCAGCGCGTGGTGACCTCGCTCGCGGCGTACTTCGTCCTCCTTAGGGGCAAAACCTTCAACGTCGGTGAAAGGATCAAGATGGGCGGCGTCCGCGGCGACGTGATCAGCCTGGGGTTCATTCAGACGACCATCATGGAAATGGGCGAGCCGCGGTCCGTTCAGGGCGAAGATCCCGGCATGTGGGTTGAGGCGCGCCAATACACCGGCCGCATAGTCACAGTGACCAACGACAAGATCTTCGAAAATCCGGTCTATAACTATTCGCGCGATTTCCCGTACATCTGGGAGGAACTTCGTATCGGAGTCCCCTATGAGGCGGACAGAAACCGGGCCGAGCAGATCATCTTGGAATCGGCGCGCCGCCACTCGAAACGTACTGCCGAGATGAGCGAGGACGGCCTGAAAGAGATGGAGCGGCGATATGCGTTACGCCGCTCAGATCTGGAACCACGGGTGTTCTGGCGACTGACGGACAATTGGCTTGAACTCTCCGTCCGATTCATCACCGAGGATCACGGGATTCGATATGTCAAGGATGCAATGAGCCGGGACATTCTGAAAGCGTTTGAACAGGCAAAGTTGTCCATCGCCTCCGGCATGTATGCGATCGTGCAGTTCCCGCAGGTAGACGTTAGAATTCGTTCGTAAATCGTAGTGCCCGCATCGAATGTTTAAATCTGATTCAGTTTGGGCCATACCCGAAGAACCGTATTCGATAAAATCCAACGCTTGTCTTGCTCGTTCAGGAACGTCATGGAGTCGCGAACGACGGTGAGCCGTTGCGAATAAGTCGCACGGTCCTTCGCGATAGGCCAATCGGTTCCCCACATCAGCCGCTGAGATCCAAAGCGGCCGTGCAGGCGCTTAACCAGTTCCTGCGCATCGAGCCATGGATAACTCTGCTTGGACAACGACCAGGTATGTGAAATCTTTACGAACACCTTCGGATAGCGTGCGAAAGCAAGCAGGGCATTCAGCTTTTCAGGCTGATCAACCGGGCAGTCAGCCATGTGGTCGATCACCACAGTTAGGTTGGGATGTCTCTCAACGAGTGGTTGGATGTCTTCCATCCTGGTGATGGGCGCAAGCAGGGTCATCGGGACGCCCAGATCCTCGCACCGCTTCCATAAGGGCGGCATGAGCGGGCCGCGAATCCAGTCGCCCGTCGCGTCTCCCCCTGGACTTAAACGCACACCCTGGAATCCCTGCTTCGTCAATCGGGTCAGATGGTCCGGAGCGGCAGGGTCGAGCGGATCTACGCGGCAAACGCCAACAAACTTGGTCGGAAACCTGCGCAGCACGTCAGCAAGGTACGAATTGTCATAGCGGTAATGAACCACTTGGATGATGACGGTTTTCGAGATACCGTTCGCTGCCATGAGCCGCAAGAGTTCATCGGGGCTTGCGTCTTCGGCCGGAACCTTTGCGCCCGTGGCGAACGGAAACCGGCCGTTATGCTCCCAGACATGGACGTGAGAGTCGTAAATTGGATAATCCGGGATCACCGCTGCTGCTGCCATCTCTAAAATCCGCCTTCGTGTCTGGAAAGACATAGAACGACTGTAATCCGGGCGTAAGGGGTGATGGCGCTCCGGGCGCTAAAATTCAGCTGTGACCCCGCTGTATGTACGCGTCCACGAAGCCGACAACGTCGCCATCATTGTCGATCCTGAAGGCGCCGAGGCTGGCCGAATGAGCCAATCGGGACTCGTAATTCGTGAACGCATCCCGCAGTCACACAAAGTTGCACTCGACCGTGTGCAACGTGGTGCTCCAGTGGTTCGTTATGGTCAGGTCATTGGGCTGGCGAATCGTCCGGTCGAAGCTGGACAGTGGATCCGGGAGGAGATGATTGATCTGCCGGCCGCTCCGCGACTGGAAGACCTTCCCCTGGCCACTGCCGTTCCCGCTACGCTCCCCGCGCTTGAGAACTATACATTCGAGGGGTATCGAAACAGCGACGGAACTGTAGGAACGAAAAACATTCTCGGCATCACGACCACCGTCCAGTGTGTTGCGCCTACCGTTGAGTTCGCGGCGAGGCGTATCAAGGCGGAACTTCTTCCCCGGTTCCCCAATGTCGAGGATGTGGTTCCGATCACTCACGGATACGGCTGCGGGATTGCCATTGACGCGCCTGGTGCTGTCGTGCCCATCGAAACACTGCGAAACATCAGCCTTCACCCCAACATTGGCGCGCAGCCGCTCATTGTGAGCCTCGGGTGCGAGAAGTTACAGCCGCAAAGACTGTTTCGATCGGAGCTTCCAATCCTGGAACCCGCCAACGTGATCCGCTTGCAAGATCACTTGGGATTCGCTGAAACGGTGAGTGCCATACTGGAGGCCGCCGAAAGAAGACTCGCTCATCTCAACCACCGGCAGCGTCAGACTTGCCCGGCTTCACAGCTCGTTGTAGGCCTTCAATGCGGGGGCAGTGATGCATTCTCCGGCGTGACCTGCAATCCTGCGGTCGGGTACGCGGCCGATCTGCTGGTGCGCGCCGGCGCCACTGTGCTCTTTTCGGAGGTAACGGAGGTGCGGGATGCGGTTCACTTGCTGACACCTCGAGCGGTGACGCGTGAGGTGGGCCAGGCGCTCGTACGCGAGATGCGCTGGTATGACGAGTATCTGGCTCGTGGATCTGCGGACCGCAGTGCGAATCCAACACCAGGGAATAAGCGCGGCGGATTGGCGAACATCGTCGAAAAGGCGCTCGGATCCATCGCAAAGGCCGGCACCAGCGCGATCAACGCTGTTGCCACCCATGGTGAGAAGGTGACGGCAAAGGGCCTGGTGTTCGCAGCTACTCCCGCTAGCGATTTCATCTGTGGAACGCAGCAGCTGGCGTCCATGAATCTTCATGTGTTTACGACCGGCGAAGGCAGTCCATACGGGCTCGCGCTAGTGCCGGTGGTTAAGGTGTCATCGCGAACTGCACTCGCCGAGAAATGGCACGACCTGATCGACATCGATGCCGGACGGATTGCGACCGGGCAAGCCACGATTCAAGATGTGGGCACTGAAATTTTCCATTTCCTTCTGGATGTAGCGAGCGGAAGAAAGCAAACGTGGGCGGAGCGCTGGGGCTTAGGAAACGCGCTGATTCCGTTTAATCCCGGGCCGGTGACTTAGAAACGATCTCGCCATTGGTAGCGAGCTGTTTCGGGCCCCAAAGTGCCACAATTGAGTTGCAGGTTTGAGTATGGCGACTGTATCACCGACCTATATCGAAGAGGATCGTTGTGAGCGCCGTAATGGCGAACTCGTGCCGCGGCCTATGTCGGGAGACACTCATTCGGATATCCAGGAGAACGTTCGCAGACTGCTTTCTTCCCAAGCGAAGGCGCTGGGGATGAAAGCTCGTTCTGAGTGGTCCGTTGCGCGGCCGGAAACTGTCGCGTTAGATGATCCAGACTACTTCACACCTGACGTGCTAGTCGCTCGCGTGCCGTACGGGCGAACAGGGGCGGGTCATCTTATTCCCCCTGGTTTTCTGGCCGTTGAAGTCGTTTCGCGGAAGCAGGGAGGCCTGTTTGACAAAGCCCAGGCCTATTCTGCATGGGGAGTAGAACACGTCTGGATTATCTATCCCGAGAGCAGGGAATGCTTTGAGTACCATGGCGGCAATTCCTTCATCAAGGTCGACGACGTTCTTCATGCCGGACCGCTTTCTGTTAAGTTGAACGACGTTTTCGCTGAAACAGAATAAGTCTTCGGGTGTACGGCTTCGGCAGCCGGTGACCTAGAAGATAAGTGCCCCCGGTGCAAAGATCAATAGACATGACTCCACGCCAGTTTGTATCCGGGCTCCGCGGTGTTTTTGGATTCCCCGTCACGCCATTCAAGAAAGACCTGACGCTTGATCTCGCCGCGCTCGAGAAAAACGTCGACGAAATGGCCCGGTATCCGTTCTGCGCCCTGGTCGCCGCGGGCGGAACAGGCGAGTTGTATTCGTTGACACCGGACGAAGTAGAGCAGGTTGTCGCAACGACAGTAAAAGCAGCCAATGGCCGCATGCCCGTGGTAGCAGGCACGGGCTACAACCAGCCACTTGGCCGCGATCTGGCGAAGCGCGCTGAACGTGCCGGGGCAGCTTCCATCCTGGCACTTCCTCCCTACTACATCCAGGCCCCCGAGGAAGGTCTGTTCGCGTACTACGAAGCGATTGGAAACGCCACCGGGCTTCCACTGTTGATCTACAGCCGTGACTGGGCGGTCTTCAGTCCCGAGATGGTGAGCCGTCTTGCGGATCGCGTACCCACCCTAGCCGCTTGGAAGGAGGGCCAGGGTGACGTGCGCCGCTACGCTCGCATCATGCAGCACAATGGCGATCGTCTCGCCTGGTTCGGCGGATTAGGCGACGATTGTGTCCCTGGTTACTTCGCGGTTGGAGTTCAGGCATTTACTTCGAGCATCTCGAACATCTCTCCCAAGCTGTCCCTGGCTCTAGCGGACGCGGGAATGGCCCGGGATTGGAACCGCCTGACCGACTTAATGAACCGGTACGTAAATCCGCTCTATGCTCTTCGTGAACGAGCTCGTGGTTACGAAGTCGCTCAGATCAAAGAAGCGATGGAGATGCTGGGAATGCCTGCCGGTCCGGTACGTCCGCCCTTGATGGCTAGCCGTCCGAAAGACCTGGACGATCTGCGCCGAGTGGTGGAGAGCATCAGGGCCTTCAACAACTCCTAGCGGCTGCCCGGCCCTAGTGAGCCGAAAGCTAGACACTTCGCGCGTTGTGTGATGTGAAGGTCAGTCGAGCCGGTCTGCTATTTGTCGCTTTTGTTGTGCTCTTAGGAGTTGCCGGCACGCGTGCGCGATCATTCCGCTCGACCGGCCCCGAGCCTCAGATCACATTCGCCCAATTGACCGATGCTCATCTGTTTGACGAGGGCTGGAAACAGCCTCTGCCCGAGGCTTATCGCCAGGCCGCGGACAATTGGAACGCGCTTCATTGGTCGGTTGACCGCATCAACTCCCTCGTCAAACAAGGGAAGCACATCGATTTCGTGGTTTATACAGGTGATCTGGGACTGCACAATGTAGCCTTCCCGGATTCCAAAGGGTGTCTGGTGAAAGATGTTCGCATCGAGCCAGGGCTGCCCCCGATGTCTGACCAATCTGCTGCAAATCAGCTGATCGCCGAGCTCGACCGGCTGAGCGTCCGGAATATCTTCTTTGTTCCGGGCAGCAACGATCCCGTAGAAGAGGACGCGACTGATGGACGCTTCGACTGCTTTCTCCTCGCATTGCAGGAGAGGACCCAGTGGCTCGCCAGCCCGCTCCGAATCCAAAAGCTCGGACCCGATCACTGTTTTTCCCTGAAAGGGTTCCACCTGCTTGGTCTAAACAGTGCCAGCTTCAAGAAAGCGGCCCATTACCAAAACGTCTGTGTGCCCCGTGTGCAAACGGGATTGCTCCAGCAGTTGCTGGATGCCTCCTGTCCGCAAACCGAGCTCCGACTTTTGCGGGAGCAGGTCGAAACGGGTGCGCCTACCCTGTTGTTTACCCACGTTCCGGATCTGAAAGACGCCCTCGGGCGACAACCGGCGTGGGATCTGGACCCGGGAATTCGCCGCGAGTGGGAAACCGAGGTCCGCAGTCCGAATGTGCTGGGCATTTTCGCCGGGCATTTCCACGATTCCAATCGCAGTTTGTACGGCAACAGTGCCGGGTTGAGTGCACTAGCTGTGGGATCGCACGTGGCTGCTAAGACGTACCTGGCCCCGCCGCTCGCTATAAAGCAGCAGTTGGGGAAGGGGACTACTGCTCGAGGATTCCTCGTTGTGACAGCTAAGCCAACCACAATCAGCCACACCGACGTCCAGTGGTTTGAAGAACGCGAATAGGCGAGCTACGAACCGCATCGCGGCCGCATCTAATGATTGATGAGCCAGTCCACCATTCGTACCTGTCCCGCTTGCAACACGAAGAACCGGGTGGCGTTCAGCCATTTGGCCGACACAGGCCGGTGTGGCTCGTGTAAAGCCGCCCTTGCGCCTGTGTCGGCGCCGATCAACGTCGACGCCTCTCTATTCGACGGCATCATACGCGATTCCAAAGTTCCAGTGCTTGTGGATTTTTGGGCCTCCTGGTGTGGGCCATGTCGAGCCGCCGCTCCCGAAGTGGAAGCTCTGGCACGGGAGATGGCAGGACGTGCGGTGGTGCTAAAGGTCGATACCGAAGCTGTTCCGGAACTCGCGGCTCGTTATCGCGTGCAGAGTATCCCGAACTTCGTGGTTTTCCGCGGCGGCCAACCCGCGTTTCAGCAGGCCGGGCTAGTGCCGCGAGCCCAGATGCGGCAGTGGCTCGAATCGGCACAGACCTCCGCGGCAAGCCGCTAGGCGCGAATTCACCCGGGTAGGGTCGTATAAACCACCGATTCCGGAAGCCGCCGTACCCGGAATCCAAGGGTGATCAACAGAACTCCGAAAATCAATCCGTAACTCGCGAGAACCCAGACCAGGAACACGGCTCCGCTCACCGGTGCGGCGAGGAGCACTGACCCAAGCAAAATGGAAAGCACGCCCACGAGAATCAGGATCCATTCTCCCTGTATGTGACGGCGCAGACGAATGGCGGCCATGATCTCCAGGATTCCCGTGAAAACCGCCCAGACTGCAACGAATGTCATGAATGCCGCAGCCGCCCCGATTGGAAAGATGATCGCGTACAACCCAAACAGGATCCCGACGACTCCCTCGAACAGGAAAGCGCCCCAGCGACGGTGCCCCTGTACGGCCTTAATCGTGGAGACGATAGCGAAAACGCCGTCGAAAAGGGCATAGAAGCCGAAAATCGTTACCAGGACGGCGATGGTGATTCCGGGTACGGCAAACGTAATGATCGCGAATAGAATCGCCATTACGCCCCTCAAAACGAGCGCCCACCAGTGATTTCGCAAAACGACCGGCATTCTGAGAACCTCCTCGTCCGTGGTTAGACCAGAGTACGCGATTTCAGGTGGAGGTCACAGGGCGGCCTGGCCCAACTCGAAAGAGTATGGGCTAAGAACCCGCTGCGGGACTTGCCGCCGTCGGAGCCGGTTGTTGTTCCTTCGGCTTTTCCTTCTTTTCCTTGGGAGGAGCGGCGGCCTTTACGGGGCTGATGATCACGTGTGCGTTGCGTCCTTCGAGCCTCGGCTGACCCTCGATGGTGCCTATTCCCGTAAGGTCGTCGGCGAAGCGCAGCAGCAGCTTTCTACCTAAATCCGTGTGAGCGATTTCCCGCCCACGGAACTGAACCACTGCCTTGACCCGGTTGCCTTCTTTCAGAAAGCGGATGGCGTGTTCCTTTTTGAAGTCGTAATCGTGGTCATCCGTGTTGGGGCGGAACTTTAGTTCCTTCACCTGGATGACATGCTGCTTTTTCTTGGCTTCGTGTTGCTTTTTTTTCTGCTCGTATTGCCACTGGCCGTAGTCCATCGCTTTCGCAACGGGCGGTTCGGCTGTGGGTGCAATCAGGATCAGATCGAGGCCCATATCCTGCGCTCTTCGAACCGCAGCAGGTGTGGGCATAATCTCGGCGGTTCCGTCCGGGAACACGGCGCGGACTTCTCTGACTCGGATTGCCTCGTTTACGTTCTCTCGGATCCTGGGCCGGCGGGGTTGGAAGCTTCTCGGTGGGTACATTTATGCGGGACGAACAGATACGCTGAGCAGCGCGGAAGGAGTGAAGACAGATTTCAAATTCTAATTTTCCTCTCTACAGTTTACACACAAAAACGAATGATCGTGCCGATACTTTTTCGAGTGTGCATTTTATTGCGATTCGAAGTTCTCCCCGGTTTGAACTCTCGATTTTGCATATGTTAGCGTAAACTGAGTAGCAAGTCCGCGCAAGTCGGGGTGCGCCCGCACCCGCGATGTCCCGAATACCCGACCGTTCTTGCAATTTTTGAAGCATATTCTAGATGGACGCCACGTTAAACGCCCTAGCCGATCTACTGCTGGAATCGATCCCGACCGTCGTACTTTTCCTTTTTCTCGTTTACTACCTGAAAAAGGTGTTTTTCGCACCGATTGCCAAAATCCTGGAGGATCGCCGGAAAGCGACCGAAGGTGTTCGCGAGCTATCCCAGCGGGCTTTCGAGGCTGCCGATAAGAGAAATTCAGAGTTTGAAACTGCGCTTCAATTAGCGCGCGCCGACCTTGGGCAAGAGAATGAGGCCTTGCGCCGCAGGTGGGATCAGGAAGAGCAGGACGCGATTGCGGCAGCGCACGCCGAAGCTCAGCAGCGAATCGAAGCTGCCAAGCGCGAGATCGAGCAGGATCTGCAACAAGCCGAGCCGGAACTGCAATCCCAGGTCGAGCCGCTGAGCGAGCAAATCATTTCATCCCTGTTGCGCCGGAGAGCTGCTTAGTGTTGCGCCACATTCTTCGTGCCACGCTCTTCGCCGGGCTGTTGTTTACAGCGGCCGACCAGTCGTTGCACGCTCAGTCGAATGAGGAGAAGGGGCCGATTGCCGACTCGAACCCAAACGAGAAGCCGGACACGAAATGGCACATCATGAACACCGCCCTATTCGCGCTAGGTCTCGGCTGGGCCATCTGGAAAATGGCACCTGCGTTCTTCAACGCGCGTTCGGCTGACATCCAGCGGGCCATCACGGAAGCGACGGGTTTGAAGATGCAAGCGGATCTCCGCTATTCGGAGATCGACCGGAAAATGGCCACTCTTCCCGAGGAAGTGAAACGCATGCGCGAACAGTCCGCAGTCGAACTGGAGCGTGAGCATCGGCGCCGGCAGGAAGAAACCTCTCGAGAAGTGAAGCGAATCGGGGACGCAAGCGCGGCGGAAGTGGAAGCCCTGCGAGAGGAAGCGATCCAGGCTGCGCGGCAACGCACGGCCCGGAGTGCCCTACAACTCGCCGAGGAGCGGCTTGCGGCGCGTGTGTCCGGCTCCTCGAATGACGATTTACTGCGTGACTTCATCCATCTGGTGGAGCGTGGAAAGAACTAGATGACGGGAGCTTTAGCGACACATTACGCAAGAGCGCTCGCCGACGCAGTGTTTGCGCCCAACTCCGGACTGTCAGCGGAGGAAGCGGTGCTGCAAATGGCGTCGGTGGACTCGCTTGTCTCCGGGTCGGTTGACTTGAAACGGGCGCTCCTGTCGCCTGCGGTGAACAAACGTGAGAAGTCGGCCGTTGTTTCGAAATTAGCTGAAGAACTCGGAATTCACCGGCTGCTGCGAAATTTTCTGCTGGTGATTGTGTCCCACCGGCGCGTGCACGAGATCAGCGGCATTCGGCAACAATTTGAGGCCGTTGTTGATGAGCGTTTGGGGTGGGTGCCCGCCGACATCACGTCCGCTCAGGAACTCACGCCGGAGCAAAAGGAAGATATCGAACGGGCGCTTGGCTCAAAGCTGGGTAAGTTCATTCGTGCACATTATCGGGTCGACTCAGGGCTGCTCGCAGGTCTGCGGGCGCGAGTTGCTTCCAAAGAATATGACGCGTCGCTGCGCGGCAAGCTTGAGAGCATGCGCCAGCGCCTAGCCGCCGGACTGTAAAAGGAATCTAAGTATGGCTCAAATCAGAGCGGATGAAATATCCCGCGTGCTCCTCGCGGAAATCGAGAACTTCGACAAGGTTGCCAATGTTTCCGAGACCGGGTCCGTCATCAGTGTGGGTGACGGTATCGCCCGGCTGTACGGACTCGAGAACGTGATGGCAGGCGAACTGGTCGAGTTTGGACCGGAGACTGTCGGGATCGCGCTGAATCTGGAAGAGGATCAGGTTGGCGCCGTCTTGCTTGGCGACTACGCCGGTGTAAAAGAGGGCGACCAGGTGAAGCGCACTGGTCGCATCATGTCCATCCCTGTCGGGGACGCGATGATCGGGCGAGTGGTCAACGCGCTCGGTCACCCGATCGACGGCAAGGGACCGATTGCCACGACAGCAACCATCCCGCTCGAAAGAATCGCTCCGGGCGTTGTTGATCGTCAGCCGGTGAAGCAGCCGTTGCAGACCGGAATCAAGGCTATCGACGCCATGGTCCCCATTGGCCGCGGCCAACGCGAGCTCATCATCGGCGATCGTCAAACGGGCAAAACGACTGTTGCTCTCGACACGATCATCAACCAGCGCGGCCAGGACGTCATTTGTATCTACGTCGCCATCGGGCAAAAGCGATCCACCGTCGCGCAGGTGGTCAGAGCCCTCGAAGAACACGGCGCCATGGCGTACTCAATCGTTGTGGCTGCTACGGCTTCCGATCCTGCGCCGATGCAGTACATCGCTCCCTACGCCGGCTGTTCCATTGGTGAGTTCTTCCGCGATTCCAGCCGTCACGCATTGTGCGTTTATGACGACTTATCGAAACACGCCGCCGCTTACCGGGAGATCTCGCTCCTGCTGAGGCGGCCGCCAGGACGTGAAGCATTCCCGGGAGACGTGTTCTACCTTCATAGCCGGTTACTGGAGCGTGCGGCAAAGCTGTCCGATGAGAAAGGTGGCGGATCGCTAACCGCGCTGCCGTTCATCGAAACGCAGGCCGGCGACGTCTCCGCTTACATTCCGACCAACGTCATCTCGATCACCGACGGTCAGATTTATCTCGAAGGCGACTTGTTCAATGCGAACATCCGGCCTGCGATCAACGTCGGCCTCTCGGTGAGCCGCGTCGGCGGAAGTGCGCAGATCAAGGCGATGAAGTCTGTTGCGGGCTCGTTGCGGCTCGATCTGGCGCAGTATCGTGAACTCGCCGCATTCGCCCAGTTTGGTTCCGATCTGGATAAGGCGTCTCAACAGCAGCTCAATCGCGGTAAGCGCTGGGTCGAAGTGCTCAAGCAGGGCGCATTCTCGCCGCTGCCGGTTGAGAAGCAGGTCGCGATTATCTACGCCGGAGGCAACGGCTATCTCGACGACATCCCGGTCGAAGACGTCCGCCGGTTCGAGGCCGAACTGTACAAGTATCTGGAGAACAGCCGTCCGGAGATTCTTCCTGGAATCCGGGACAAGAAGCAGATCGACGACGAGCTGAAGGGCAAGTTGAATGACGCCCTGAAGGCTTTCAAAGGTCAGTTCACAAGCAGCCTCAAACAAGCGAAGCCAAGCAGTTCCGACGCAAGCCGGAATGGGCAACCCGCTGGCCAGAGGCCACAGGGCACTCCGAACTCCAAAGCGGCCGGGCAGGTGGACGAGGAAGCACGGAAAGTCCAAAACAAGGCGTAAGGAATGCCGAGTTTAATCGACATTCGACGCCGCATTCGTAGCGTCAAGAACACGCAGCAGATCACTAAGGCCATGAAGATGGTCTCGGCGGCGAAACTGCGTCGAGCCCAGGAACGAGCCCTTGCCTCCCGGCCCTATGCCGAGATGATGCGCCGTGTTCTTTCCAACGTGGCTGCGGCTGCAGCCGGCAATGAAGAAGCAAGCCGTCTTCCGCTGCTGCAGGCCAGAGATGAAAAACGCATCCAGGTGATTGTGGTCAGTAGCGATCGTGGATTGGCGGGAGCGTTCAACGCGAATCTCTTTCGCCGCACGCAACGTTTCATCGACGAGCGGGGCGCAGGGTCTATGCAGTTCGAAGTCGTGGGACGCAAGGGGCGCGACTACTTCCGCCGTCGAGGCTATACCATCTCGGGCGAACACCTCGGTATTATCGATCGGCCCAACATCGAGCACGCTCGCGAGATCGCAGACAAGATGATCGATCTTTACAGCAACGCTCAGACGGACGCGGTCTACATCGCGGTGAACGAGTTTAAGACCGTGATGACGCCGAACATCGTGCTTCGCAGAGTACTTCCGGTGGAGATGCCGGAAGGCGGCGGTGAGCAGGTTGACTACATCTATGAGCAGTCGCCGCAGGAATTGTTGAGCGAATTGCTTCCACGATATGTGGAGATGTCGATCTACCGAGCCATGCTTGAGTCGAACTCGGCCGAGCATGGGGCGCGCATGACGGCCATGGACACCGCGAGTTCGAACGCGGGTGACGTGATTCAGTCGTTAACCCTGAACATGAATCGCGTACGCCAGGCGGCAATCACTCGCGAAATTATCGAAATAGTGAGCGGCGCCGCCGCCGCTGTGTAAGGGCTGCTTCAGCGCAGCCGGAGAGATTCTTAGTTTGGAGCAAGTATGGCAACAGTAGGTGTAGCAGAAGGCCATGTGGTTCAGGTGGCGGGACCCACCATCGAAATCCAATTCCCCGAAGGCCATGTCCCGAAGATCTTCAACGCGATCCAGGTAACGAGCGAAGGCTATGATGTCCCGGCGAAAATTGACATCACGGCGGAAGTAGCTCAGCACATCGGCGAAGGACGCGTACGTACCATCGCCATGGAGCCGACGGATGGGTTGGTCCGCGGCATGAAGGCTTACGACCTCGGCGCGCCCATCACCATCCCGGTAGGGAAACAGACCCTTGGCCGCGTGTTGAACGTGCTTGGCCAGCCTGTCGATAACAAAGGTCCCATCAACGCCGAGAAGACGGCTCCCATCCACCGGCTGGCGCCGCTGTTTGATGAGCAATCCACTCAGCTGGAGATGTTCGAAACCGGTATCAAAGTCGTCGATCTTCTCGAACCGTATGTGCGCGGTGGCAAAATCGGGCTGTTCGGCGGTGCGGGTGTCGGCAAGACCGTTATCATCCAGGAACTCATCAACAACATCGCGATGAAGCATGGCGGCGTTTCCGTATTCGCGGGCGTCGGCGAGCGGACACGCGAAGGTAACGACCTTTGGCTCGAGATGCAGGAGGCCGGGATCGTTGATCCAAACGACTATCACAAGTCGAAGGTGGCGCTGGTCTACGGGCAAATGACGGAGCCGCCCGGCGCTCGTCTTCGCGTGGGTTTGACCGGTTTGACCGTCGCCGAATATTTCCGCGACGAAGAGGGCCAGGACGTTCTCCTCTTCATCGACAACATCTTCCGCTTTACTCAGGCCGGTTCCGAAGTATCGGCACTCTTAGGGCGCATGCCTTCCGCTGTCGGCTATCAGCCCAATCTGGCGACCGAAATGGGCGACCTGCAGGAGCGCATTACGTCCACCAAGCGTGGATCCATCACCTCCGTGCAGGCAATTTACGTGCCCGCCGACGATTACACCGATCCCGCACCGGCGACGACATTCGCGCACCTCGATGCAACCACGAACCTGTCGCGTGCCATCTCGGAACTTGGAATTTATCCGGCTGTCGATCCGCTCGCCTCTACTTCGCGCATTCTTGATCCGAACGTAGTGGGCGCGGAGCACTACGACGTCGCTCAACGTGTCAAGCAGACCCTGCAGCGCTACAAGGATCTGCAGGACATCATCGCAATTCTCGGCATTGACGAATTAAGTGACGAAGATAAGCAGACCGTTGCTCGAGCACGCCGTATCCAGCGCTTCCTTTCGCAACCGTTCCACGTCGCTGAGCAATTCACCGGGCGCCCGGGCAAGTATGTCAAGCTGGAAGACACAGTCCGCAGCTTCAAGGAGATTGTCGACGGTAAGCACGACAACTTACCGGAGCAAGCGTTCTACATGCAAGGCACCATCGAGGAAGTTCTCGAGGCGGCCGAGAAGATGAACCGCTAGTTTGTCCGCATGGCAGATACTTTCCAACTCGAAGTCGCCACTCCCGAACGTCTTTTGGTAGACGAACAGGTTAGCGAAGCGGAAATTCCAGGGAAGAACGGCTACATGGGCATTCTTCCCGGGCATGCTCCCCTTTTGAGC
>Ga0308175_100000518_pt1 | contig 26427 bp, 21 predicted proteins | sample PhyCR1_3_FD_203893 | JGI IMG/M metagenome (GOLD analysis project Ga0308175, IMG submission 203893) | Soil microbial communities from UC Gill Tract Community Farm, Albany, California, United States - DLSLS.C.R1 | ecosystem: Environmental > Terrestrial > Soil > Agricultural land | place: USA...
CCTCCGGAAGATGAGAGGCCCAGCCCGGCTTTCGTCCGTCGTCCTCTTTGCGCTGGCTCTCGCCCTGGGAGCCAGCCAGGAGGACGCGGGTGCCGCGGCTGGGAGGTTCCGCGTCCTGGTCTTCACCAAGACCACCGGTTTCCGCCACGACTCGATCCCGGACGGCATCGCCCTGGTGCAGAATCTGGGAGCGGCCAACGGCTTCCGGGTCGACGCCAGCGAGAACGCCGCGGTCTTCACTCCCCAGGGCCTCAGGGCCTACCGGGCGGTGATCTTCCTCAACACGACCGGCGAGGTTTTGAACGATGCCCAAAAGGCCGCTTTCAAGGCCTACATACGCCAGGGGGGCGGTTGGGTGGGCGTCCACTCGGCGGCCGACACCGAGCATGCCTGGCCTTTCTACGGCCAACTCCTCGGGAGAGGAGCCTGGTTCGCGAGCCACCCGGCGATCCAGACCGCCACGCTCCTGCGCGAGGACGCGACTCACCCTTCCACCCGGCACTACCCGGCGAGCTTTTCCTTCACCGACGAGTGGTACAACTTCAGGACCAACCCCCGCGGCGCGGTCGACGTGCTCCTCTCCATCAACGAGGCCAGCTACGACCCCGGCAGCGGCGCCATGGGCGACCATCCCATCGCCTGGTGCCACGCGATCGACCGCGGCCGGGCCTGGTACACCACCCTGGGCCACCGCTCCGAGACCTACGCCGACGCCTCCTTCGCCCGGCACCTCCTGGGGGGCATTCTGTGGGCCGCGGGGAGGTCTTAGAAAGGACGGGTGGGTCGTTGACAAGAGCCTTCTAATAAGTGGCACTTCACTTGGGCTCAACGCCGGGCGAGACGATACAGGGCGATGACAACCATGGATAGCCCAGAGATCAGGAGAGCAACAATGAGAACACCAGCCACTCCGGGACCGATTCCGAGATGCTTCTCGAGAAGGCCAACGCGGCCCGAGAGGTAGAGGAGGGCTCCCCCGCGAGCAGGAGCCAGAAGCTTTTAGACGCGGCGTCGCTCATAGGCTAGTCTCCTGAAGAGTAGCCCCTCTCCAGGGACTGGTCAGGCTGCGGCGCGAACACGTCCACTCCCGAGCAACCATGCCAAGTACGCCGCTGCCGCAACATCGTACGTGAGACAAAATTCCGGCCACCAGGTTGGCACGCCTGGATTGGATATGACAGCGGCATGGGTGAGGTCGAGAACGCCATGACCCGCGAGCGCAACCACCACAAGCCAGAGCGACCACCTGAAGCCGGCTACCGCGATGGCAAGAAAGACCAAGCAAACCAGCGACTCAAGCACCAGTGCATGTCTGGAAGCACCCATTACCGCAAATAGCACGTAGTAGGTTGCGATAACAATCGCGACGACTGGATAGAAAGCTCGGTCACGATCCAGGCCGATGCCAGTGGCAAACAGGCCCACAGAGAGTGCAAGTATCGTTCCGACTAGTAGTGCCAGGATGCGCTCCTATTCTTCCTTTGCGGCTTACCGTTATTACGCGTCACCGGTAGACGGCGAAGCCGGCCGTAAGGTGCAAGCGAGGGTTAGGCGATAGGTCACTTGACCCCGAGTAACGAATACAACTCGTTCCTAGCTCTGTCCCACCACTCGGTGTCGTCGATGCTGGTGAGGTTAAGGACTTGGAAATATGTCTGAACGGCCTTGTCTGTGTCGCCGAGCTTCGTGAAGCACTCTGCCTGCATGATCATGGCGTGGTTACGCTTTGCCCTATAGCCGTTTGCTAGTTTCTCGGCAGGGATCAGGCTGCTGAGCTTTGAATATGAGAAGCCTTTGCGTGAGTCGTAGCTTGCATCGTAGTAGGGTTGAAGACCACTCGCGATAAGATTCGCGAGGGCGTTTGCTTTGCGCGCGTACTTATCCATAAGTTCGACGGCTTGTTTGCAGTCGCCTGCCGACATCGCTGCTTGTGATTGTTGTTCGAGAGCCGCTACTGCATCGGCGGTTGGGACGCCTTCCGTACCGATAAGATTCTTCACCGCCGACAAGTCGAAGGGATTGGCCTGCTTCGACGTATCGGCGGCCTTGTCCTGCGCCACCAGCGGCGCCGTTAGAAGAAAGGCCGAGAAACCAGCGATCCGGACTAGATGCATTGACGATCTCCTTCGTTAATTCCGTCGCCCAACGTGCTCGACCCTATGCGGCGCTGCAAAGCGTCCGCTTGGGGGTCAGGGTTAGGCGAAGTACAACTATGGCTCAAGGTTCGGCTGGTCGCGACGTCCTGAGACGATCGCGACGATACGAACCACCGATATCGCTGCCTCTGCACAGAGAGCTGCGTCGCGAAAGGTCGCGACTCGGTCGTGCTGAACTGAGTTAGCCAGGTCGAAGGCAGCCCGTGCGTGTTTGCGTGCGTCGGAGTTGCCTGATCCTGGTAGTTCTATAGCAAAGTATGACTCCAGCATTCTCTTGGCATCGGTGGAACTCGGAGTCTTGTCGTCAAGAGGTGGGTGCTTCGATGGGTCGTACACGGCACGTGCAACAGAAATGAGAAGCTCGCGGCACAGGTGGCCAACGCCCTGAAACTGCTCTTCCACTCGTGCCTGCCGCAGTCTCGTGAAGACCTCTTGCAGTTCCCGGTCGACTCGATCCCAGCCGGTTGGTTCTACGAAGATCTCAGGGACTCTGTCGATCCGCTGGGCCTGGAAGATGGGCGACCTGAGATCTCGTCTGTTGGCACAAACTTCCAGCCGTCTACCCTCAGTTGCTCGTTGTACATGGCGACGATCAATTCCGTCTGTTCCACGCTAGGTCGGACGACCGGGTGCACAGTCTCCGCGAGGAATCTGAGGAACTCATCGTCTGGGCATCGGAGGAGGTCAAAGCGGTTGTCGTAGAAGATCCAGTCGTCATCCCAGTCGCGAAAACTCTCGCGATGGGTTGCGATGTCGCCCGCTGCGGTTGTGGAGCGGCGATCGTATGATGGCAATTCCGAAAGGTCGTAGAGGCGAGAGAGAAAGTCTGTTTCGCTGAACCGTCCAGCCCAATCAAAACTGCCTGCGGTGCGATCTGCTATCGCGCGCCTCGTGATCTCGGAGATTGTTCGAGCTGACTTGGTCATTCGATCAGTGGCCCACGCTGAAGTTCAGCCGCGGACCTGCCGTAGCGCAGCGGAGGCAGGGCCGTCGGCTGGAGCGGTTTGTTAGCCGTGCTACAGCTTGCCAATGTCAATTTTGTATCCCTGAGCCGCCATCTCCTTGGCGAGCAAAACTGCGCCATCGGTGACGTTGTCTTTAAATGGGATGTAGATCAAGCCTTGAATGTCTGATGGGCGCTCCATGTTTGCCTGCTGCTTAAGCAAGATGGCTACGTTCTTTCTGCCAAGTCTCGACAGAAGCATGCCAAGCTCCAGAACGACATTTTGTCTTGCTCTATGCGCCTTCTCGTCTTCGTGGCCGACGCGATACCCGATGTCATCTGGGGTCGCAAGCACCACGCCGAAGTTCGCCTCGCTTGTGTGTCTTTCGAGCTTTTCGATGATTGTCTGACCTTCGCTTGGTAATTGATCGAGAATCAACGGCTCCAAGCCCCAACGAAGTAACATGGCCTCAAGCTGTGCTCTTGAATCTATGTCGTGGCCATACACGACAAAGACCTTCTTGCGTTGGGCTACAGTCACAGCCACCGAGCCCGCTGCAGCAACGGCTGGAGCCGCTAAGCCAAGCAAGGCTTTTACTTCTTCGGTGTACTGCCCCTGGGGCGTGACGGTGCCCTTGTCGAAGACGCAAACCTTGGCGCCATTGTGGAAGATGAACTGAACGCCGTACGGGATTGCTTTTTCCTCGGCCAGGACATACCCGTTGTCTTGCAAGATGCCAAGGACTTCTTCTTTCTTCAAAGGACTCCTCCTATACGGTTAACCTCGAGATTAACCTTTCGCCATTTTCCCCCAGAATGCATATCGTGCTCGAAGTCGCTCCCCAAGGGTTGATCTCTTCAGCATTGTATTTCACTGAATCTATAGAGTTCTCTAATTCTACGCCTTTTCCTTATCAACGTCAACGCCCCGGCGGGACCACGGCGAAGACGACTCTCCCCCTGAAGCGGCCTCGCGCTCAGGCGGAGCTCAGCGTGGGAAGCTAACTGATGGCGACGGTGAGGCTTCGGCTACCCGAGCGCGTATATAAGAGGACACGGCTCGAACGTTATATGGGGACAATATGCATTCCACGTTGAGGGTGGTGCGCGCCACATCTCCCGGCCAGAAAACAAGGTCCTCCCCTTGAGACGCCCCGCGGGCACACCGTGGCAGGGGACCATCCTCTCCGCCCCGGAGACGCCCCACGGGGCGTCTCTACAGTGGAGAACGTCACCACTTTCGAGGCACCTTCTGAGAGACCCTCAACTCAGAGCCGCTCAGCGAGCGCGATCGACATGGCGGGGCGGCGGCGCACACCGGTCCCGGCCGCAAGAGACCCGAACGTGGCCGCCGCGAAAAAAGGTAGGAGCCGGCGAGCGGTCCCCGTCCGCTCCCCGGCTTGAACCATCAATTGTCAATGAGCCCGGGGGCGAGGCGCCGCGCGTCGAGCCCGGCGAGCCTCATTCCCCGCGCACAGGGTAGGCCCACCGGCCTGGGCTTGTCAAGATCTTTATGCGAACGATGATGAAAATTTCCGCTAAGCACCGACTAACTCGTTGTAATTTCTTGGAGATCCCTCTTCATCCTCCTGCCGCATGGCGATCTCATGCGCACAATGGAGTAGACTTGGGGGCCGTCTTCGGGTACCCTTCAGGCCTTCAAGCCTGGACACCGGGCTGCGAGCCCCGGATGAGGGCTTCCGGATCTGGGATGGACCGCCCGGAGCGCGGGATGACGGTTTTTTTTCGCTGCCCGGCGGCCTGAATCAACAGGATGACGGCTCGGGAAGCCGGGATGCCGCCGCGGGAGCGCTGGATGGCCGTCCGGGAACGCTGGATGGCCGTTCGGCAGCGATGGACGGCCGTTCGGGAACGTAAAAAAGCCGCCGGGCAGATGAAAACGGCGGCCGGGACGGGAAAAAAGGCGTTGGGGAGCTGAAGAGTCGGACGCGGGAGCCCCAACGCGCGGTTCTTTGACAATTGACGCACCGGAGGGAACGGAAGCGGGGCCGTTCCCTCCGGCCTTCCTTACCTCCGGCGGCCGGAGGTGTGTGGACCGGCGCCGGGCGGCGGCGTCTTTTGCGCGGCTAAGCTTCCTCAGCCTCCCTGAGCACCATCTCGATCAGCGTCTGCGATAAGTACATGGTGGTGCTTCGGAGGGCCTCGATCACAGGCGAGACGCTCGGCAACAGGCCCTGCTGCTTGGCCTTGACCAGAACGCCTAGCGTGCCGGTGCAGGTCAAACCATTCAAATGGGCGATCCTCCGGCCCAGGGCGTCGTCCAGGATCAGCAGGCTTCCAGGGTTGGCTACCCCCAGGGCAATCGCTTCCGCTTCCCCGGAGCCGAGGTCGATCACGACGGGCAGTAGGGTCGTATCACGGAGAGGCTGAACCTGCAGCCACCCCAGCGCTTCGATATCGGGAACGGCGACTCCGAGCTCCGCACCGGCCCGCAACTCGCCCCGCACGGCCGGAGGAATCAGGACTCGGCCATACAGCCTCGGGAGCAGCTCGAGATGACCAACCTGGTGGAGATACAGCAAAGGGGAGGTGTTGCTGACGACCAGACGGTCAGGCATTGAGAACGTCCTGCCTCAGCTCATCCTCAGTCGTCTGGAACGGAGAGACCTTGAAATGGCGCAGGGCGAGGAGGAACTCCACTCGCGTCATGCCCGCGAGCTGGGCCGCCCGGCCGGACGACAGCTTCCCCAATTCGAAAAGCTTGACGGCCCCGAGCATCTTGAGGTCCCGGCCGAAGGACTCCGCGTCCGTCTTCAAGCTGATCAGTGTCTCTTCAGGGATTTCCAGCCGGACCGCGCTCATAGATCTGCCCTCCGGGTCGGCTCCAGTCTACTACGGTTGCCGGGAGAACGCCGGGCGAGGGATGCTCCCTTCACCCGGCGCGGTTGCCGCCGGCGGCCGCTTAGTGGCTCCGGATCCCCGGTGGAATGTACTCGCCGGTGACGTTCCCCTCCGGGCCGTAGACGCGGAGCATGAGGTTGAAGCGCCCGCGCGAGACCGGCAGCCAGTTGGCCTTGGGCACGCCCGCGGGCTGCTCCTTGGCGATGTAGATAGAAACCGAGCCGTCCGCCCCCTTCTGCAGCCCAGGCTCGTAGCTGGCCACCTCGTATTTGTTGGCGGAATTGTGGAGCAGCTCGATCGAATCCGGAGTGTAGGCGGTCACCGACCAGAAGCGCTTCGCCTGCGGGATCTGCGCGGCGGTGAACGTGAGGACGTAGCCCGCGCCGTTGTCGCCGTCGAGCGGCGCGCCCGTCTCGTCCTTGAACGCGTGGTAGTACGCCGCCGTGCCGCGCCCGTTCCCGTACTGGATGAACTCCGTGATCGACGACCGTTCGACCACGTGGTCGCCCCAGTCCCCCATATTGAGGAATGTGATCCAATTCGTCGGGCCCGTGTGGTTGAGGTAGCGGTCCAGGATGAGCTCGTGGGCCGCCCGGGCGCCGGCGCTGAATTCCGATAGATCCACGCTGCCGTCGCCGAAGAGGCTGTTGAAATGCTCCGACAGCCTCTGCACGGCCGGCAGCATCGGCGGCGTGTTGGAGGAGGCGACCGCCGCCTGGAGCTCCTCCAGGAAGGTGATCGGAGCCTTCGTGATCAGGTTGTCGGCGATCGTCTTGTAAGGAATCGCGAAGGCGACCTCCGGGAGGATCAGGGCCTCGCCGCCGGCGGGATTTTCCTGGTAGGCGCTGAGCGCTTGCAACTTGAGCGACTTGCGGAACGTCTCGGCCTCCGCGATCTGGTCCTGGCCACTGGAAGAGTACTTGTCGGCCCGGAAGATCAGCACACAGACGTCGAGAGGCATCGGAATCTGGGTGATCCCGTCGGGGATCACTCCCTGGTATCCGGGCCCGGTGAACGCGTAGGTCCCCGGCGTCTGCGACGGGATACCCGAATTGAAGATGTCGCCATAGGGGTCCAGGGTGAGGATCGAGTAGGTGACCTCCGTCGAGGGGATCGTCAGGACCACCGGCTCGGCCTCCAGTTGGAGGAAGGTGCTGGCGTAGAGGGTGTCGACGTTGATCGCCACCACGATGTGGTAGAGGGGGGTGACCCGGTCCGGGCCGACGAGGCGGTTGTGGGTGGCGAACCGCGACTGGTTGTAGGTGAACCAGAGGGGGTAGAACTGAGCGACGTACGCCACCGTGGTCGAGAACGCCCCCATCCGTAAAACGTCCTGCGTGCCGTTCATACAGAGTCCTCCCATGCTCGCGAGCGAGCTGTATGTCCTTCATTGCAAACGGTCGCGCGATGATACGCCGCGATCTGAAACGGGTCAAACCCGGGCACGCTACAATGGCCCCTGGGAGGGCGTACCGTGGACCGAGACGAGCTGTTGAATCGCTACCGAGAGACCCGCGACGTGAGCGTCGAGCTCTGCCGGCCTCTGCATCCCGAGGACTACCGCATCCAGTCGATGCCGGACGTGAGCCCGCCGTGGTGGAACCTCGGACATACGACCTGGTTCTTCGCCAAGAACATCCTGGAGCCGTTCGGCCTCTATTCTCCGGAGGACGCGCGGCTGGAGTTCGTCATGAACTCGTACTACGAGTCGCTCGGGCCCCGCATCCGGCGCGACCACCGCGGTCTGGTCACCCGGCCCACCAACGAGGAGGTCTACCGCTTCCGCGAGTCGGTGGACGGCCGCGTCGAGGAGCTGATCCGCACCGCCTCCGAGGAGGATCTGGAGCGCCTCCGCTTCCTCGTCTTCACCGGCATCCAGCACGAGCAGCAGCACCAGGAGCTCCTCGTGACCGAGCTCAAGCACATCCTCGGGAGCAACGTCCCCGAGCTCCGCGAGGCGTACCGGCCGGCCCCGGCCATCCACGGCGACGGTGGCCACGGTGGCCACGGCGCGCCGGCCGCGCGCTGGGTGGATTTCGCGGGGGGGCTGCAGGAGTTCGGCAACGTCGAGGGGGGGTGGTGCTGGGACAACGAGATGCCGGTCCACAAGGGGTGGCTCGACAGTTTTGAGCTCATGAATCGCCTGGTCACCAACGGCGAATACCTGGAATTCATGGCGGACGGCGGCTATCGCAACCCCCTGCTCTGGATGTCGAACGGCTGGGCCAAGGTCAAGGAGCAGGGGTGGACGGCCCCCTTGTATTGGGAGCAGAGCGGGGAGGAGGAGGGAGACCGCTGGCGGCTGTGGACCCTCTCCGGCGTGCGCGACGTCGATCCGGACGAGCCGGTCTGCCACGTCAGCTTCTATGAGGCGGACGCCTACGCCCGCTGGAAGGGGGCGCGCCTCCCCACCGAGCGGGAGTGGGAGCACGCGGCGCGAGCCTCGGGCTTCCCCGGCTCGAACTACCTCGACAGCGGCGCCCTCCACCCCCGGCCCGCGGAGGCGAACGGTGGAGGGCTGGCCCAGATGGGCGGGGATCTCTGGGAGTGGACCTCGAACCACTACGAGCCCTATCCCGGCTACCGGCCGTTCGAGGGGGCGCTGATGGAGTACAACGGCAAGTTCATGGACAACGTCCGGGTGCTCCGCGGCGGCTCCTGCGCCACCCCCGCCAACCACATCCGGGCGAGCTACCGCAACTTCTGGGCGGGGGACACCCGCTTTCAATTCACGGGGATCCGGTTGGCCCGCCCTTGAACGGTCCCACGATCTCGCGGGTGATCCAGCCGCCGTAGAAGTCCCCCGGCTGCGGCTGCACCTGTTCGCCGTCGACGAGGCAGGCCTCCATGGCCTTGGGGTAGAAGGCGACGTAGCCCTTCATCGGCTCATAGATGCGCGTCGGCAGCGGGAAGTACCACGCCGCGGCCTCGGCGCGTTTGCCGTTCACCTCGACGTCGTAATAGCGGGCGAGCCCCTTCCACTCGCACCAGGTGGCTCTGGGAATTTCCCGCAGGAATTCCATGCGGACGTCTTCCGGCGGAATGTAGTAGACGGGCGGATGGCTCGTCTCCAGGACCCGCCTGGCCCGGCGGGTGTCGGCGATCGTCACGCCGTTGAAGCGGACCTCGATGTGCTTCGGGGAATCCTCGAGGGCGGGAGGACGGGGGTAATCCCAGACCGATTCCTGGCCCGGCCCGGGCTCGATGCGCTGGGTCGTCATGCGGGGAAGGATATCGAGAAACGGGCGGGGGCACGGCGGACCGTGCCCCCGCGGTGGCGATCCTACCGCTTGGCGAGCTCGGGCTCGTGGACCCCGGGCTGCGCCGGAGTCTTCGCGCCCTGAGCCTCAGGCTGGCCCGCGGCCTGCTGCGAGGGCTGAGCGGGCTTGGCCTGCTGGCCCGGCTGTGCGGGCTGAGAGGGCTTGGCCTGCTGGCCCTGCGCCTGCTGGCCCGGCTGACCCTGATTCGTCAGGGCGTCCGGGGTCAGGTTCTGCCGCTTGGCCTCCTCCTTGGCGGTGTTGGTGGCCTCCTTGGCGACATTCTTCACCTTGTCCACCACGCCTTCGGGGGTGAGCCCCTGGTTGCGCGCCTCCTGCTTGACCTTGTCGGCCACGGCCTCGGCGACGTGCTTGCTCTTGTCGAGCACCTGCTGGCCCGTCTCCTTGACCTCGTCGAGCAGGTGGTCGCGGGTCTCGCCCATCAGCTCGTCTTCCTTGTCGGTCGAGGGGAGGACGAGCCCGACGATGACGCCGAGCGCCAGGGTGGCGGCGCCGACCATGAGGGGGTTCTCCTCCATGGTCTGCCAGAAGCCGACGCGGGCACGGCGCACCTGGGTCTTCGCCTGCCGGCGGAGGTCCGAGGCCTTGTCCGTGACCTGATGGCCGAGGCCCGACGCCTTGTCCGCCACCTGGTGGCCGAGGTTCGAGGCCTTGTCCGCCACTTGGTGGCCAAGGTCGCTGACCTTGTCGCCGGCGCTGGAGAGGGCATCCTTCGCGCTGTCCGTCACGTCCTGGACCTTGTCCTTGGCGGCGGAGAGCACGCCGGAATCCTCGTCGGTCTCATAGTCCGAATATCCGGAGTAGGAGCCCGTCCCGGCGTACCCCTGCCGGTACGAGGAGCCGCGGCTGTAGCGGTAGTCGCCACGGTCGAGACCGTCGTAGGCGTCCGACTTGCGGGAGCTCTCGACCATCAGCCAGCCGAGGCCGAGGCCGACGACCGCCGCGGGCATCGGATGCTCGCGGGCGACCTGCCACAGCTTGCTGGCGCCGGTGGTGGAGCCCCCCTTGAAGAGGCTCCAGAGCTCGAGGCCGATCTCCTTGGGGGTGAGCTTCGCGTCGAGCGCCGCGAAGGTGTCGTCCATGTCCGACCGGGTGCGGTCGATCTCCGAACGGATCTCCCGGGAGCTGCGCCCGCGGCCCGCGTCCAGATCCGAGTCTCTCGTCACGAAATCTTCTGTTTGAGCCATTCTTTGTTCTCCTGCAAGCTTTGGGTGGTTCTCTGGGGAGCGATGCCTTCTTGCTTGAGGGTCGCGAGCGCCTTCTTGATGAGGGAGTAGCCGACCGCGGCGAGGACGATGCCGACGATGAGCGGCGCCAGCCAGGCCGCCACTCCCAGGGACATGAATTTGTTGAGGAGCGAGGTCAGGCCATAGACCACCGCGAGAAGGAGGGCGATGGCGCCCAGGAAGGCGACCGCGCCGCCGACGGCGACCTCGCCGAGGTTGGCTCCGACGCGCGAGGCCTTCTCGGACATCTCCGTCTTGGCGAGATTCATCTCCTGCTTGAGCAGGGTGCTGGACTCCTGCGTCAGCTCCTTCAGCAGTTGGCCGATGGACCGGTCGTCCTTGCGTTCACCAGGTACCGCCATGGCTCACACTCCCAGCGGCTCGTCGTAACGCGTCGTGCCGGCGTTGGCGAGGCCGGAGCCCTGCGTGGCGGCCGGCCGCGGGCCGGAGCCGTAGGACGAGCGCCCGGTGGATGTCCCGAGGGACGAGCTCCGGGAGGACTGGGGGTATCCGGTCCAGTTGCCGCCGTCGTAGCCGGAGCTGCCGCGCCCCTGCTCCGGGCTGGACGCCTTGAGGAACCGGGCCAGCATCAGCCCCGCGATCAGCGTGCCGCCGAGGAAGACCTCGGGGCGCCGCCGGGCGAAATTCTCGGTGTCGCGCACGAAGTCCCGCAACTCGCTGTCGCGCAGGTAGGTCGAGAGCTTCTCGACCTGCTGGGCGGCGCGGTCGGCGTACTGGCCGAAATCGCCGGCCTGCTCGCCTTCGTTGAGCTTGCGCCCGGCCTCGCGCAACGCGCCGGCCAGCGACCGCAGGCGGTCGGCCGCCTGGTCCTTCTGCTGCCCGACGAGCGTCTGCACGTGATCGCGCGCCTGGTTGGCCACGTCCTTCGCCTGCTCCTTGGCGTCGCTGGCGAGGCTCTTGGCCTGCTCCTTGGCGTCTTGGGCGAAATTCTGGTGAGGGGGGAGCTCGTGGTTGGGGTCGAGGGTGGGTGTGACCGTCTGGCCGCCTCCGACATCTGTTCGCTTTGCCATCGTGACCTCTCCTTCCGATGTGGTGAGTAGCCCGCTGTGCTTTGAAACCCCTGAGGAGAGCACATGACCTTCGACATCAAGGTCAACGCGTTCGAAATATCGGAGGAGCAAGAGGTGTGCCAGAATGCGCTTTTCAGCGGGATTTTCGAAAGGGAGATCCGGAATGTCAAACGAAAGGCGGAACATCTCGAGCGGCGCCCCCTGGGAGCCGATCGTCGGCTATTCGCGGGCGGTGCGGGTGGGGCCCTACATCCACGTGGCCGGCACCACGGGGATCGACGCCGAGGGCAACGTCGTGGGGAAGGATGATCCTTACGCCCAGTCAGTCCAGGCGCTGAAGAGCATCGAGGCGGCTCTCATCAAGGCCGGGGCGCGGATGGCGGACGTGGTCCGCACCCGCGTCTTCACCACCGACATCTCGCGCTGGCAGGAGATCGGCCGGGCGCACGGCGAATTCTTCCGCGACGTCCGCCCGGCCAGCACCATGGTGGAGATCAGCCGCCTGATCTCGCCCGACATGCTGGTCGAGATCGAGGCGGACGCGATCCTGCCCGACCCTCACCCCTGACCAGACCCGCTTTTACCGGGCGAGCGAGCGGACGTAGGCCGCCGCGTCGCGGATCTGCTGGTCGGTCATGAGCTTGCCCCAGGGGAGCATCTTCGGGGAGAGGCCGATGGCCGGGCCGCCGTCGCGCACCACGAGGTAGAGCTCCCAGTCGGAGCGCTTGGCGAGCAGGCCGGGCGTGGTGAAATCGACCGGCTTCGGGTTGAGCGACGCCGCGAGATTGCCGCGGCCGTTCCCCGTCTCGCCGTGGCAGAGGGCGCAGCGCTGCATGTACTCCGCCCGGCCCCGCTGGGGATCGCCGTTGAGCCGGAACCCTGGCGGCTCCGGTGGAGCCGCCAGGACCGCCATCGCGCCGGCGAGGAGCAGCAGGCCGCAGCCGGCCGTAACCCGGGAGGTCAACGCGGGCCGGCCTCCCCGAGGGACAGCGTCTCCCGGAGCTGCCGCCGCAGGAGCGCGAGGTCCATCCCCCGCGGCGCGTAGGCGGGCTCGTTGCCCGTGTTCGAGGTGATCTGACCTCACTCCAGATCGTCCTCCTCCTCATCCTCATCCTCATCCTCGCCAGCGGAGGTGATCTGACCACAGAGCGCGAAGCCGGGTTGTACGAGAGCGTTGAATTTCCCCGTGGGGAGGAGGTCGATCATCAGGTCCCTGGGCTCGAAGCTCATAGTTTCCTCCTGGGCCGAAGCCCGATTCGATCGCCGGCGCAAGGCCAAGCAGACAGGTTCTTCTGAACGGATACCAGAAGTCTATCAGATGTGTAGAGACGTCACCTCAACGCTCGTCGCCGCCCGCCAGGGTGAGCATCCAGACGTCCCCCTCGTTGGCCGAGCGCACGGCGTAGAGCCACCGGTCGTCCGGCGTCGTGGAGACCGAGGTGAAAACGAAGCTCTGGGGAGGCGGCTCCAGGAGAAGGCGGGGGACCTTCGTGCGGAGGTCGCACAGGAAGATTTTTCCCTCCTCAAAATAGAGAAGCGTCCGGCCATCATGGAGCCAGCGGGGGACACCCCCCGTATTCGTCAGGCGCTGGTAGCGGCCCGTGGCGAGCTCGTAGACGACGACGCCCGGGATGCCCACACCATCCTTCCGTTCCAGAGTGCCGGCGAGATAGGCGTCGTCCGGAGACCAGGAGGTGACCGCGAGGATCTCGCCGTCGGCCGTCACCGGCAGCATCTGCGCTCGCCGGGGGCCGGCGGTATTGAGATCGATCAGCGCCGCGCCGCGGGAGCCCAGGGTCGCCACGATCCGCCCGCCCTTTGGCGAGGGGATGGGATTGGTCAGGGGGTCGGAGGTGCCATGGGGAATGGCCTGGAGCCCGCTGCCGTCCGCGCGGATCGACCAGGCGCCGTAGCTGCCGGAGCGGTTGGAATAGAAGAGGATGCGCGAGCCGTCGGGGAACCAGAGCGGAACGCGGTCCTTGGCGGGGTCGCTGGTGAGTTGGCGCGGGGCGCTGCTGCCGTCCGCGCGCATCACGAAGAGGTCCTCCTGAGGATAGGAGGTGTAGAAGACGACCCACTGCCCGTCCGGTGACACGTCCGCTGTGCGGACGGCGCGGGACCCCTGCGTGATCGGCTGGAGCTTCCCGGCGATCTGCATCGTCGCCGGGTTGAGCGGCCACCGCTCCAGGTTCGACTTCCGCTCGTCGGTCGCGTAGACGATCTGCCGGCCGTCCCGCGAGATGCTCAGCAAACCCAGCGGTTGAGAGGAGGTGGTGATCGCCTGGGGCTCGCCCTTCACCCGGCCCGAGGCCTCGTCGACCGGCACCCGCCAGACGTTCATGCTGCCTCTGCGGTCCGAGACGTAATAGAGATTCCGGCCGTCGGGCGACCAGACCGGGTCCCAGTTGATGTTGTCATCATCGATCACCGGCACGGGCGAGCCCCCCTGCACGGAGATTGTCCAGAGGATGCGCCGCGCCTTTCCACTGGGGATGCCCCAATAGGCGATCCGTTGGCCGTTGGGGGACCAGCTCGGCTGCACGGCATCCCCGGGGCTCAGGAGCCGCTTCTCCCCCGTGGCCACGTCCACAATCCAGAGCTGACTGGTCTGCCGGCGCTCCAGGGGGGTGGCGACCCCCTCCGTGGCGAAGACGATCTTCCGGCTGTCCGGCGACCAGGCGGGGTTGAAACCGAAGTTGGTGATCCGGCGAGGGGACTCGCCCGTGGCCCCCATCACGAAGAGTCCGCCCCCCTCCCGGTCGGAGCGGAAGGCGATCTGCTGGCCGTCGGGGGAAAAGACCGGCTGGGTGTCATCCGACGGGGAGTCAGGCGTGAGGTTGGTTGGATTGCCGCCGCCGACCCGTTTCAGGTAGATGTCGGCGTTGCCGTCCTGCGACTTCACATAGAGCAGGGAGCTGCCATCCGGTGAGAGGCTCGGAAACGACTCGCGCCCTTCTAGGTCGGTGAGAGGGGTGATGCTCTTCACCGTAGGAACCGCCACCCCGCCGCCGCGCAGCAGCCAGGCGCCGAGGACCGCCAGCGCCACCACGGCCCCCAGGCCCACGATCGCCCAGATCCAGGGGTGGCTCCGAAGGGCGGGACGGTCCGGCTGGGTCCGCACCGTGGTGGTCATCGTCTGATTGCGCAGGGCGCGCAGATCACCGAGCGGCCCCTCGGCGGAGGGGTAGCGGTCCCCCGGGTCCTTGGCCAGCAGCCCCTCGACGATCCGCTCGAGCTCCGGCGGCGTCTCCGAGCGCACCTCGGTGAGCGGCTTCGGCGCCTCGTTCAGGATGCCGTAGAGCACCGCCTGATCGTGGTCGCCGCGGAAGGGGCGGCGGCCGGCGACCATCTCGTAGAGCACGATGCCGAACGACCAGAGGTCGGTGCGGTGGTCCACGTCCTCGCCGCGGGCCTGCTCGGGGGACATGTAGGCGGGGGTGCCCACCGAGGAGCCGGAGCGGGTGATCGCCGCCGCGCCCACCAGCTTGGCGAGGCCGAAGTCGAGGATCTTCACCACCCCGTCGGCGGTCACCATGATGTTGGCCGGCTTGATGTCGCGGTGGACGATCCCTCCCCGGTGGGCCTTGGCGAGCCCGCGGGCGATCTGCTCGGCGAGGTCGATCGCCTCGTCGATGGGGATCGGCGCCCGCTCGATCCGCCGGCGCAGGGTCTCGCCGTCATAGTAGGGCATGGCGAGATAGAGGCGGCCGTCCTCGGTCTCCCCCACCTCGTGGATGGTGCAGATGTTGGGGTGGTCCAGCACCGAGGCGGACCGCGCCTCCTGGAGGAAGCGGGATTTGGCCTCCGCGTCGCGCGTCAGCTCGGGCGGCAGGAACTTCAGCGCCACCGTGCGCGCCAAGCGGAGATCCTCGGCCTTGTAGATCACCCCCATCCCTCCCCCGCCGGTGTATTCGATGACGCGGTAGTGAGCGAGCGTCCGCCCCACCAGATGGTCGGTATCCCCGAGGACCGAGGAGCCGGCGGAGGGTTGGGACGGGATCTCCCGCAGGGTGGGATCGAGGGTCTCGACCGGCACCGGGGCCCCGAGGCGGCCGGCCAGGGTCAGCAGGTCCTCCCGCATGGCGTCCATGCCCGGATACCGGTCGCCGGCCTTCTTGGCGAGGGCGCGCGCCACGATCCGCGCGAGATCCGGGGGGACCCCGGACCGCAGGGAGGCCATCGGCTCGGGCTCGTGGGTGAGGATGCCGCGGATCCGCTCGTGGTCGTTGTCCCCCGGGAATGGCGTCCGGCCGGTGACCATCTCGTAGAGGACGACCCCCAAGGCCCAGAGGTCGGTGCGGGGGTCGATCTCCTCGCCGCGGATCTGCTCGGGCGCCATGTACCCGGCGGTGCCCACGGCGGTGCCGTCGCGGGTCAGGCGCGACTGGTCCGCCAGCTTGGCGATGCCGAAGTCGACGATCTTCACCCGGCCGTCGGGGGACACGATGACGTTGGCCGGCTTGACGTCCCGGTGGACGATCCCCTTGGCGTGGGCGGCGGCGAGGCCGGAGGCGATCTGGGCGGCGATCCGGACCACCTCGGGGAGAGGCAGGGGGCCGCGCTCGATCTTGCGCTTGAGCGTCTCCCCCTCGCAGAAGGCCATGGCGATGAACAGCCGCCCGTCCTCCGTCTCGTCCACCTCGTAGACGGTGCAGATGTTGGGGTGGTCGACCGCGGACGAGGCCCGGGCCTCGCGCAGGAACCGGCGGCTGTCCGCCTCGCTGGCGCTGCGGTAGGTGGAGAGGAACTTGAGGGCGACCAGCCGTTCGAGCTTGACGTCCTCGGCCTTGTACACCACGCCCGCACCCCCGCCGCCGAGGCGTTCGAGGACCCTGTAGCGGGAGATGGTGCTGCCGATCAAAAGGGGAGGTTCCTGGAATAGATCCGGGGGAGTCTACCATCCTCGGACGGGCAGAGGGCTCAACCGGACGAGCACGGAGGGACACGGACGAGCATGGACAAACACAGAACGAGCTCGGCCCCCGTCCTTGCGGTCCTTGCCCGTCCGTGTCTGTCCGTGCCCGTCCCTACCCCCACCCCTCCTCCTCGAAGAACGGCAACACCGCCCCCTCCGGCCGCGCGAGGTCCGCGGCGAGCACCGCCACCCCGACCACCCCCTTGTAGAGGCTGTCCGGCGCCTCGGCGGCGCGCTCGATGGACAGGGCGGCCTGATTGGCGAGATCGCGGGCGCGGGTGAGCCACGCCTCGCCCCCTCCGTGCTTCCAGAGGTTGAGGAGGGCGTAGGCGCGGCCGGCGAGGCCGCAGCAGAGGGTGCCGTGGGGGTCCGGCGCCTCCCAGGCGTTCCAGGCGGCCCCCTCGGCCAGCTCGCGCCAGCGCGGCTCGCCCAGGATCTGATGAGCGAGGGTCCAGAGGAAGACGAATCCCGCGCTGCCGTTGCACCAGCCGGCCATCGTTCCCACGTCCGCGCCGCTCTCGGCGTACCAGCGCCAGCGGAGGCCGCGGCCTGAGGGGTGGCCGTGGTCCGCCAGCTCGGCCAGCCGTTCCGGAAGACCTTGCGGCAAGGCAAGTCCCGCGGCCCGGCACCAGCGCAGGGAGGCGTAGAGGTAGCCGGCCCAGCCGTGCGCCATCCCCAGATTGGGCCGCTCGACGCAGTCCGCGACCGGCGGCAGCTCGTCGATCTCCTTCCAGAGACCGGCGAGCAGACCGTCCCCCAAGGCCCGCAGCTCCGCCGGCGGCTCTCCGGGAGCTTCCAACAGCAGGGCGGCGGCGAGGAGGAGGCCCGAGCGCCCCAGAGTCAAATCCGGATTGGGACAGGGGTCCGCCGCCGCCGCGAGGAAGGCGGCCACCGCCTCGCGCCGGGAGCCGGGGTCCCCCAGGGCATGGGCGATCATGGCGCGCACGGCGTGCACCCCGGAGGCGGTGTGGTAGGGGGAGACCCGGCCGAGGGTCTCCGGCGTAAGGCGGGTGTCGGGACGATAGAAGGCCTCGTCCCCCGTCTCTCGCGCCCCCTTCGCGGCCCAGAGGTCGGCCAGCGAGAGGAGCGCCGCGTCCTCCCTCGCCAGGGCGATGCGATGGAGAGCGCAGGCGATCCCCGCGGCGCCATAGGTGATCGAGGCGCGCGGCGGCTCGGGGAGGCCGTCGCGGAAGAGCGGCCCCTCCATTCCGACCCTTTCGAGCACGCGTTCGAGCAACGCCTCGGCCGCCCGGCTGCCTCCCGGACGCGGGCGAGGGGGCTCGACCGCGCCGAGGGCCGCGGCGAAATCGGCCACCGAGGCGAACCGCTCTCCGGGATTCTTGGCCAGGGCCCGCGCCAGGAGCGCCTCGACCGCCGGCCAGGGCTCGGCCTCCCGCAGGGCGAAGGGGAGCGGCGGCTCCTCGGCGATCTGCCGTAGCATCTCGTCCTTGGCGAGCTTGAAGTCGTGCGTGGGAGCGCCCGCGAGCAACTGGTAGAGGAGCGCCGCCAGAGCGTACTGCTCGCCTAAGAAGGAGGCGGCGGGCGGAGCCTCACCCGCCCGGACGGCCGCCGCGTACTCGGGCTCGAAGTAGAAGGCCACGCCTCCCCGTCCGGGATCGCCCGGCAGATTCGCCGCGAGCGACAGGCCGAAGTCGATCAGGCGGATCTCCCCCCCCGGCCCCACCAGGACGTTGCGCGGATGGACGTCGGCGTGGATCACCCCGCTCTCGTGCTGCCGGGCATAGGCGGCGAGCACGGCCTGGCAGAGCGCCAGCAGGCCGGCGCGATCCCCCCGGCGGCGGAGCTCGGCGGCGGCCGTGGCCGCGTCCACGCCGGGGAGCCACTCCACGGCGAGCCAGTGGCGCCCCTCGAGCTCCCCCCGCTCCAGAAGGCGGGGAGAAACCTCCCCTCCCAGCCGTTCCAGGACCGCCGCCTCCCGCGCGAACGCCTCTCGATTCTTCCCCCGGGCGGCGGGGCGCTCGATCTTGAGAGCCGCCGCGCCGGTTTGTCCCCCGATCCGGCCCCGCGCGAGGTGCAGCTCCGTATCCTCCAGCGCCTGCACGCAGTCCAGCACCTCGAACCCCGCGATCCGGTCGCCCGGCGCGAGCGAGGAGGCGATCCCTCCCGCCTCCTCCGACCCCTCGAGGACCAGGAAGCCGGCGGCGAGGAGACGCTCGAGCAGCGGATAGGCCTCGACCAGCGTGCTCTCGGGATCGAGGTCCCGCGCCTGGCTGTAGCGGATCACGGCGTCGACGATGGTGCGGGGGGACTTGAGCTCAGTTAACAGCGCCGCCGACGCCGCGTCGAGGAGGCGCGACGGGGTGCGCGCTTTGGGGTGGGTGATGGCCCAATCCCCCTCGCCGGGATCGAGCCGCCGGCGCACCTCCTCCGGCAGCTCGGCGACCGGCACGAGGATCACGTCCGGCGAGAGGAGGATAGGGTCGGTGATCGCCATCGGTCAGCTCCGTGCCCACTGGCTCGCGGCGGGGGTCCAGGAGCCGGGGTCGACCCCCTCCAGGCGCAGGCGCTCCACGGCGTAGCGCCAGGGCTCGACCTCCTCACCCGAGCTGCGGGCGGCGATCAGGGCCCGCGCCAGCCGGTGGGTGAGCCAGAGCCGCCAGCTCTCCCGGCCCCCCCAGGGGTCGCGCTCGGTCACCGGCGGGTCCATCCCCCAGGAGAGGAGCCCGTCGCCGGCGATCTCCGAGGTGAACGGCACCCCTTGCGCGGCCACCCCGCCGAGACGCGATTCGACCGCTCGCGCCGCCTCCTCCAGCCGCTCGAAGCTGGGGAAATAGGCGACGATCTTGTCCGGACGCAGCAGCCCGGCGGCTCCCGCCCCGATCTTGAACTGTCCGGCCCGCGCCGCGGCAAGCGCTTCGAGAACGGCGCCGAACCCCTCGGCCAGCGCCTCGGGCGCGGGGCTGATGTAGAGCTTCCAGGTCGCGCCTCCTGAATCGGCGGCGGTCTCGGCCGCGCGGGAGCGCCAGCTCAGCCATGCCTCGGAGGGGGGCGAGAGGCGCCACGTCCGGTCGAGGAGCTTCCGGTGGTCTCCGCCGGGAGCGATTCCGAGATACGCCTGCACGGCCTCGGGGCTGGAGAGGAGCCGCAGCCAGCGGGGGCTGAGCGGCCGGCGGTTGTAGCCGTAGAGGCGGAAGGAGAGGCGGAGCGGATCGTCGATCGCCAGCGCCTGGCCGTACCGCAGGGCCGCGATGGAGAGCTCGGCGAGCCGTCCGCCGGCCGGGATGGGCTCCCACCGGGATTGGAGAGCGGCCGGACCCCAGACGAAGCCCCCTTCGTGCTCGATCTCCAGGACGCCGTCCGCGATCAGCCGTTCGACCGTCCGGCCGGCCGCCTCGCCGAGGGCCGACCGCACGTAGGAAGGCAGGGGCCCGGGCTCTCGCAGGGTGAGGAAGAGCAGGGCCGTGTCGCGGTCGACCGCCTTGACGCCGAGCGCCGCGCCCGCCTCTTCAGGGGAGCGGGGGCGCAGGATGCCGTAGAAATCCGGATCGCGCGGCAGGCGGTCGAGGGCGCGGCGCTCCTCGGGCGCCAGACGGTCCCACAGCACCAGCTCGTAGGCCGGATTGGCGCGCAGCTCGCGCCCGAGGAGGTCCTGCATGGTGGATCGGCGGTCTTAGAGCCCGGCCGCAGACCCCTGGGCCATGCGATCGCGGAGCTGGGCCTGGAGGAGGACCAGCGCGTCCCGGTCCGGCCCTTCGGCCTTCTTGGGGGGCCTGCCTGGGGGAATCGTATCCTGTGGGCAACCTTTGGGCGGCCTGGTGTCCTGGGTGCACGGCCGCTTCGTGGTGTCTCCGCAGGGTTGGCCTTTCACCAAGGTATCCTGCGGGCATGCGGCCCAGATCCCGGCGCCCGACCCGGGGAAGATCTTGCTCGTCAGCTCCTCAGCCTTGAAAGCCACCTCTCACCTCCTGGGAAAAAACCCGATCTGTGCAGGCGTCCGGATGACTGGCTTCAGAAAAAAACCTAGCAGCCGCCGGGCCACCACGCGTTCATGGAAACTCGAATGTCAGACATTATAACGGCTACTGGAGCGTAAGCATGCCGATATCCCCCTCTTCGCTCGACCGGGAGACGATCAGTGTCCGGCCGTCGGGGGAGACGCAGTGGGAGATGAACGAGGAGTTGGGCGGCAGGGCGAAGACCTCGCGCAGCCCCCGGGTGGCCACGTCGATGGCGAGCAAACGCCCCTCTTCCTGGGCGAGCAGAGCTTTCCCGCCGGGCATCCAGACCGGGACCTCGCCGCGGTCGGTCAGCCGCGTGTAGCTTCTGGAGGCCGGCGAATAGAGGACGGTCCCCGGCACGGAGCGGGAGTCCCGGGTATCGGCGCTGCCCGCCAGCCGCTTCCCGTCGGGGGACCAGGAGACGGCGTCGAAGAGCTCTCCCGTCTCGCCGATCGGAGGAAAGGGCACCGGGTGCCTCTGTTCAAGCGGCAGCGCGAGGTCGAGGAGCGCTCCGCCCCTGCCGGGGAGAATGACGGCGAGCCACCGGCCGTCCGGCGAGCCGGCGGGATAGGCCACCGTGCCGTCGCCCGCCCGGGTGACCGGCTCCAGACCGCTGCCGTCCGCCCGGATGCTCCAGATCCCGTAGGTCCCGCCGCGGTCCGACTGAAAGAGGAGACGTGAGCCGTCTGGCGACCAGCGGGGATAGCGGTCCCGGAAAACGTCGTTCGTGAGCTGGCGCAGACCGCTGCCGTCCACGCGGATGACGAACAGGTCCTCCTGGGGGATCGAAGTGTGGAAGGCCACCCACTGCCCATCCGGCGAGATATCGCAGGAACGGATGCCGCGCGACCCTTGCGTCACCGCCTCCAGCCGTCCCACGGCGAGCCTCGCGGGCTCCAGAGGGGCACGCTCAAGATTCGTCCGGCTCTCGCTGGTCGCATACAGGACGTGCTTGCCGTCCCGGGAGAGGCTCGGCAGGCCGTTCCATTCCGAAGGCGCCGTGATCGCCTCTAGAGCCCCGGTCTTCTGCCCCGAGGCCTCGTCGATCGGCACCCGCCAGAGGTTCATGCTGCCGCCACGGTTACTGGCGAAGTAAAGGTATTGTCCGTCCGGCGACCAGACCGGGCTCCAATTCAGAAAGTTGTCCCGGAGCACGAGAACCGGCTTCCCCCCGCCGGCCGGGACCGTCCAGAGGGCTCGCGCGCTGCCGGTGTCGATCCCCCAATACGCGATGCTCTGGCCGTGAGGAGACCAGCTCGGCTGCACAGCATCCCCCTCCGTCAGCCGGCGCTTGACGCCCGTGGCGACGTCCACCCGCCAGATCTCGCTCCGGGTCTTGCGTACCCGTGGATCGGAGACCCCCTCCGTCGCCACCAGGATCTCCCTGCCGTCCGGCGACCAGGCGGGGTTGAAGCCGGTCTCGGTGAGGCGGCGGACCGACTCCCCTGTCGCCCCCATCAGGAAGATGCCGCCCCCCTCGCGCTCGGAGCGGAAGGCGATGGTGCCGCCGTCCGGCGAGAAGGCCGGCTGGGTGTCGTCCAAGAGAGAATCCGCCGTGAGGTTCCGGGGGTTGCTGCCGCCGATCCGCTGCGAGTAGATGTCGAGGTTCCCCGGCGACGACTCCTTGACGTAGACGAAGTCGTTGCCGTTGGGCGCCACGCTCGGAAAGGTTTCGCTCCCCTCCTGATCGGTCAGCCGGGTGAAGGTCACCTGCACCGGCGCCGGGGCGGCCTTCCGGCCGGGGCGCGGCAGGAAGAGGTAGACCGCCGCGATCAGCGCCACGACCCCCAGGGCGGCCAGAGCCCAGACCCACGGCCGGACCCGGCGGGGGGGCGGCTGCGTGCCGACGATCCAGGTGGTCGCCGTCGCCCCGCCTTGCAGGGTCCGCAGGTCCGCGATCGCCTCCTCGACCGAGGGGTAGCGGTCCTCGGGCCGCTTCGCCATCAGCCGCTCGACGATCCGCGCCAGCTCCGGAGGCGCCTCCGGCCGCAGCTCGCGCAACGGCTGGGCGCTCTCGTGGAGGATCGAATAGATCACCGCCTGCTCGCGCTCGCCGCGGAACGGCCGCCGGCCGGTCAGCATCTCGTAGAGCACCACGCCGAGCGACCAGAGGTCGGCGCGCGGGTCCACCTCATCCCCCCGCGCCTGCTCGGGGGACATGTAGGCGGGGGTGCCGGCCGAGGAGCCGGTGCGCGAGATCGCCGCCGAGCCGGCCAGCTTGGCGAGACCGAAGTCGAGGATCTTCACCACGCCGTCGCTGGTGACGATCAGGTTCGCCGGCTTGATGTCGCGGTGGATGATGCCGTTGCGGTGGGCCTTGGCGAGGCCGCGGGCGATCTGCAGGGCGACGTCCACCGCCTCCTCGACCGGAAGAGGCCCGCGCTCGATCTTGCGGCGCAGGGTCTCGCCGTCGTAGCAGGGCATCGCCATATAGAGGCGGCCGTCCGGCGCCTCCCCCATCTCCAGGATGGTGCAGAGGTTGGGGTGGTCGAGGCTCGACGCCGCCCGTGCCTCCTGCTCGAACCGCATCTTCGCCTCGCGGTCGCGGGTCAGCTCCGGGGGGAGGAATTTGAGGGCGACGATCCGCTCCAGGCGCGTGTCCCGCGCCCTGTAGACCACCCCCATGCCGCCGCCGCCGAGGATCTCCAGGATCTCGTAGGGGCCGATCGCCTGCCCGTGGAGCCCCTCCCGGGTCTCCGGAAGGGGCAGCGGCGGCGGGGGGAGCGGGGCGGGGATCTCGACCACGGTGCGGTCCGGGTCCGAGGCGCGGGAGGGGGTGGCCAGTCCGGCGGCGAGCCGCCGCAGCTCGGCGCTCATCGCGTCCATGCTCCCGGTGCGGTCCTCCAGACGTTTCGCCAGGGCGCGCTCGACGATCCGCTCGAGGGCCGGCGGCACCCCCGGGCGGAGCTGCGACATCGGCTGCTGGGCGCGGCGCAGGATGGCCTTCACGGTCTCCGTCTCGGACTCCGCCTCGAACGGCGAGTGGCCGGTCACCATCTCGTAGATCACCACCCCCAGCGACCAGACGTCGGTGCGGGGGTCGGGCTCCTCGCCGTGGAGCTGCTCGGGGGACATGTAGCCGGCCGTGCCGACAGTGGTGCCGGCGCGGGTGAGGCGGGACTGGTCGGCGAGCTTGGCGATGCCGAAGTCGACCAGCTTCACCCGGCCGTCGGGGGCGACGATGACGTTGGCCGGCTTGACGTCGCGATGGACGATCCCCCGGCCGTGCGCGCGGGCGAGGCCGGCCGCGATCTGCTCGGCGATCTCTACCGCCTCGCCCACCGGCAGCGGTCCGCGGGCGATGCGGTCGCGCAGCGTCTCCCCCTCGCAGAGCGCCATGGCGATGAACAGGGCGCCGTCCGGGGTCTCGTCGATCTCATAGACCGTGCAGATGTTGGGATGGTCGAGCGCCGAGGCGGCCCTGGCCTCGCGGATGAAGCGCCGCTTGTGCTCCTCCGAAGCGCCGCGCTGGGAGGAGAGGAACTTGAGCGCCACCGGCCGGTCGAGCTTGAGGTCGACCGCCTTGTAGACCACGCCCATGCCGCCGCCCCCGAGGCGATCGAGGATCCGGTAGTGGGAGACCGTGCTGCCGATCAACGGGAGCCTTCCTGGGCCTGAAGAGCGAATCGAGAGGCCGGCGCCAGCCTGCTCAGGGTCGTTTGGCGCCGGATCTTACCAGATCCCCCCCGGCGGTCCGCTCCCACCCCTCCAGACTCGGAATCCCACCCGGGCAGGTGGTGCATGGACCGCGAGGCTCGGGCAGATTCTTATCAGGGCGCCCAAGCCGGGTGCTCCGCAGATCGAGAGGTAGAGACCATGAAGGACCAGGACCTGCGAGTCCGCGACCTGATGTCCGACCACGTCGTCAGCGTCCACCCTGGAGAGAGCGTCGACAAAGTCTACGACGCGATGACCGAGCGCGGCATCCGCCACATCGCGGTGATCGACGACGAAGGGGACCTGGTGGGGCTGGTCTCGCACCGCGACCTGCTGCGGCACGCCCTGATCGAGCGCTCGGACCTGCCGTTCTTCATCCAGCGCGCGGTCCTGCGCCGGACCCGTACCGACGAGGTGATGACCTCCGAGGTCGAGACCGCCGAGCCCGATCTGCCGCTCGCCGAGGCCGCCCGGATCATGTTCGAGAACAAATTCGGCTGCCTCCCCGTGGTCGAGGGGTGGCGGGTGGTGGGCATCCTCACGGAGTCGGACTTCGTGAAGTACTTCACCCGCCGCCACGCCAACGACAACGGGCAGCCGAATTGAGGCTCTACGCGATCCGCCGCCCCCGCAGCAGGTCGAGGATCTGCCGGCCGTCGGTGGCGTACCCCTCGGAGCTCCGCGGCAGCGGGAGGAGATTGACCAGCAGCACCACGGCCGCGCAGGTGACGTTGGCGCGGACGTAGACGCCGAAATACCCCGCCTCGCCGAGCCCCCGGTCGACCGCCAGCACGGCCGCCACGGCGAAGAGATTCGCCAGCGGGCCGGCCACGCAGACCGCGAGGTCCCGCCCCCGGGTGCGCCGCCGCGAGCTGAACCAGACGTTCCCCCCGAACAGCCAGCGCCAGTCCTGCGTCGCGCCGGCCGTGCGCCGGCCGCCTTCCCACTCCACGCTCAGCGGCCCCATGATCAGCCGCCGCGGGGTGTACCGCACGCCGCGCACCGCGCTCAGGTGTCCGAGCTCGTGCAGGCCGATGTGGAAGAAGCCGACCAGCCAGTACAGGAGGATCTGCCAGGAGGTGCCCTGCCGCCACCAGCTCAGCGCCGCCAGGACGAGAGTGAGCCCGCAGAACAGGGGGAGGGGGCGGGCCCGGCGGTCGAGAAAGGCCCGGACGCGCCCCCACAGAGCGGTGGTCCAGTCCCTCCCCACGAACCCCCTGCCGATGAGGTCGATCCCGAACAGGGCCATGCCGACGCCCAGGGGGAAGACGATCAGCAGGAGCACCAGCCGGGTGTGCCAGGGCATCGGCCCCTCGCCGGCCCGGAACAGGACCGGCAGCGAGCCGAGGAATCCGCCGCAGACGGCGAATCCCAATCCGGCGACGAGCGCGAGCACGCGGAAGGGCCAGGCGATGCGGTCCGGAGCCCGCGTCGAGATGAGCTCCGGCTCCTCGGCCGCCGCGCGCGAGCGGCGGTCCCGTTCCTCCCGCCAGCGGTGGAGATCCACCACTTTCGCCAGGGGGGCGTCGTCGTTCCTGCTGCTGCCCATCGGGTCGAGCTCCTACGGATATACTAACGGCCCTTCGCGCCCGAGGGATCAACTTTACCAGCCATGAGCCCCGAAAGAGCCACCATCGCCGTCCGCTGCCAAGGACTGGTGAAGCGCTACGCCGACGTGACGGCGGTCGACGGCCTCGATCTGGAGGTGCGGCGGGGGGAGTGCTTCGGCCTGCTCGGTCCCAACGGCGCGGGGAAGACGACCACGATCGAGATCCTGGAGGGCCTCACCGAGCCGGACGCCGGGGAGGTGGAGATCCTGGGCACGAGTTGGGCGCGCGACGGCAACGCCCTGCGCGAACGGCTCGGCATCTCGCTCCAGGAGACCCAGCTCACCGAGAAGCTGACCGTGGGCGAGACCGTCCGTCTCTTCCGCTCCTTCTACCGCGAGGGGCGGGACCCGGACACCGTCCTCTCCCAGCTCGCCCTCGATGAGAAACGGGACTCCCGCGTCGGCAAGCTCTCCGGCGGCCAGAAGCAGCGGCTGGCCGTGGCCTGCGCCCTGGTGGGGGACCCCGAGGTGCTCTTCCTCGACGAGCCGACCACCGGGCTCGATCCGCAGAGCCGGCTCCAGCTCTGGCGGATCGTGATGGAATTCCGCGCCCACGGGGGCACGGTGCTGCTCACCACCCACTACATGGACGAGGCCGAGCGCCTGTGCGACCGGGTGGCGATCGTCGACCACGGGAAGGTGATCGCCCTGGGCACGCCGCCCGAGCTGATCAGCTCGCTGCACGCGGCGAACGTCATCGAATTCGCCTCGGAGCCGGAGATCGCGGAGCCGGTCCTCCGCGCTCTCCCCGGAGTGGCCGAGCCGCACCGGCGGGGTCCGAACTGGTCACT